>Ga0116229_10014542_pt1 | contig 10914 bp, 7 predicted proteins | sample S1TSphgellanicum_3_FD_87313 | JGI IMG/M metagenome (GOLD analysis project Ga0116229, IMG submission 87313) | Host-associated microbial communities from peat moss isolated from Minnesota, USA - S1T2_Fc - Sphagnum magellanicum MG | ecosystem: Host-associated > Plants > Peat moss > Unclassified...
GCATACAGCGATTGCTGGTGGAAATACATGTCGTAGTAATAGCTGCCGCTGTCATCGGACGCGAAACTCACCCGCACAGCCGTGTTCGATGAGACGGGCCCGCCGACATCGAAGGAGGCGCGGCGCTTCTGTTGGCTGTCGAATTCGAGATTGAACGCCTCCGACCACTTCGTGAACGAAGGCGCCTTGGTGTTGATGGCGATCACCCCGCCAACCCCCGCGCCGGGTCCTTGCTGCACGCTCGCCGTCCCCTTGATGATATCGATCGAGTCCACGTCATTGAAACTGATCGGAGCGCCATAGCCGTTCAGGGTGAAGGGGTCGCGCATGCCGTCATAGAAAATGTCGGCGTATTGACCGCGGATTTTAGGTACGTTGGGTACGCCGAACGAAGCATCCGAATAGCTGCTCGCCGTCAGATAGGAGAACCCGCCCGGATTTTGAATGTTCAGGGCGTCGAGCTGCGCTTTCGAGATCAGCGAGTTGTTTCGCGGCGTGTCCATGACGCCGAGATCCAAACCATAGGCCGATGTGGATGTCACCTGGGTCGGCAAAATCAAATCGCCGCGCTTGATGCCATTCACGACGATCTCATCGAGATTTTCGGACGAGCCGAGTTGAGCGGTGGTGGATGGTGAGCTCGTGGTGGTCGCAGGCGGGGAGTTCGTGGTCGTGGCCGGCGGCGCAGTTGCGGCCGTAACACCCTGCTGCGCAAACACGTCATGAGCGGCGGTGAACAGCAGGCAAGACACAGCAACCGAAAACTTATTTCGTAGCGTCAAGCATCACCTCATCCCGGTTATCTTTGTGTGGCCTGATGCTATCAGGCAACGTCTTCGTGTCAAGCAGCGGTAAAAGCTGGCATTCGTTCGAGACAAAAAAGAGACAAGATTTTTTTCTACAGCTCTCGTGTGCACTGCAACTCACTGCCTGCGCAAGTCATCATGAACTTTTTTGATGCAGCGAGAGGAGCGTGCGGCACCGTCGCGGTGCGCTCCCGCCGATGCATCGCTGCCCTGCTAAGTCTCGTCCTCGCCCCATCCGCCGCCCAGAGCACGGATCAGGTCGACGCTGGCGCGTAGCTGCGTGGTATCCAAGTCGAGCGCCTGGAGTTGGGTCTGCAAGAGCGCCGTCTGTGCAGTGGTCACGGTCAAATAGTCCGTTGCGCCCTGGACATAGAGCGCCATTGATAAGTTGAGCGTGCGCTGGGCCGCGTCCACGGCCGCCTTTTCCTGGACAGCCGCGTCGGAGTAATGATTGAGACTGGCAAGGCTGTCCTCGACCTGCTGGAACGCGGCGACCACCGTGCCGCGGTAGTTTGCCGCCGAGGCTTCGAATTCCGCGCGCGCTTGCGCCACTTGCGCGCGTCGCAAGCCGCCGTCGAAGACAGAGAGCAGTGCATTGGGTCCTATTGCCCAGAACGTGCTCGGAGCCGTCAACCAATTTGAGAAAGCGGTGCTCTCGACACCGCCCTGGCCGCCGAGCGTGAGCGATGGAAAATAGGCGGCCTTCGCAACGCCAACGTTGGCATTGGCGGCCATCATGCGCCGCTGCGCGGCAGCGATGTCAGGACGGCGCTGAAGCAGCGTGGCGGGAATTCCCACGGGTATGCGCGGCTGATTGATTTCGACGATGGCCGGATCGATCGCAAAAGTCGATGCAGAGACGCCGAGCAACGCGGCGATGGCGTGTTCCATCAAGGCGCGCTGGGCGAGGGTCTGCGCCAACTGCGAGCGTGCCGCCGCAAGCTGGGTCTGCGACTGAGAGACATCGAGGCCGGCGGCGATGCCGGCGTCGTGACGCTGCTCGGTGAGGCTGACGGCCCGGTCGTAGGCCGACACGGTATCCTGCAGAATCTTGGCGCCGCGGTCGAGGCTGCGCAGCTCGATGTAATCCTCGACCAACTGCGCGATCAAGGAGAGGCGGGCGTTCTCGAGATCGGCGGCGGCGGCAGCAGCGTTGTCTTCGCCGGCCGCCACTCGATTACGGATCTGACCCCACAAATCCAGCTCGTAGCTGATGCTGCCGCCGAGGACGTTGGTGTCGTAGTAGCGGGGCGTGATCGAAGATGTGAGCGGCGCGTTGACCGATTCCCGAGCTCGCGCGACACCGCCGTTCAAGCTCAGGGTGGGAAACAGGCCCGCGCGTGCTTGATCGGCCAGGGCCCGAGCCTGGGTATAATCGGCGAGCGATGCGGCGAGCGTGGTATTGCCGGCGACCAGGCGCGCTTGCAGCGCATCGATTTCTTCATTCTGGTACAAGCTCCACCACCGGTCACGTGGCAGACGGTCCGCCGGTTGAGCCGCGGTCCATGACCCCTCCTCCTTGTAGGCGGCGCCTGCGGGAACTTCCGGTGTCTTCAACGGCGGCGCGAGGGAGCAGGCGGCCATGAGCAGCAGCGCCGCGCAACCGGGCGCGCAAACTCTAATTCTTGGCATTGATGAGACGAACCTGTGCCCCGTTGCCGACGCCGTCGGGCGGATTTTGTATCACCCGATCATCCGCGGACAGGCCTGAGGCCAGTTCGATGACGGGACCCAAATCCCGCTCGATGGTCACGGGCTTCAATTGCACGCGGCTGTCCGCATTCACGACGGCCACCGTAAGGCCTTTCGCGTCGAATATGAGCGCGCTCGAGGGTATCGTGAGCACGTTGGCGAGCGGCGCGACTGCCAAGCGAATGCTCGCGTAATCGCCGGGCATCAGCTCGCCTGCCTTGTTGTCGACGATCAACTGCATCAGCGTCGTGCCGCTGGCAGGATCTACCGCCGAGGCGGATGCTCCGACGATTGCGCCATAAGACTTGCCGGGATGTTCAGGCACGGTGAGTGTGGCCTTCGTGCCGGCCGGCACGTGCGGCACGTAGTTTTGGGGCACGTTGACATAGACTCTCAGTCGGCTCGTGTCCGAAACGACGAACAGCTCCGCGCCTCCTGCCGCGCCGACGTTGATGAGCGCGCCGATATCGGTCTCGCGCGCGGTCACTATGCCGTCGAACGGTGCGATCAGCCGCTTGAACCCTTCTTCCGCCACGAGCCGGTCGACGTTGGCCTGGGCCGCCTTCACCTGCGCCACGTTCGCATTGAAAGCGAATGTGCGCTGGTCGACGTCCTGTTTGGCGACGGCGTCGGTTCCGGACAGCGATTGCCAGCGCTGCGCCGTGATCTTCGAGAGCTTGGAGTTGGCTTCGGCGACGCTCAAATCAGCACGCGCTTGCTCGAGTTGTTGGTCGAGATCCGGCGTGTCGATTTCGGCCAGCAAATCTCCGGCCTTCACTTTGCTGCCGATATCGTGTTTCCAGGTTTTGAGATAACCGGCGACCCGCGCGTAGATCGGCGCGCGGATATAGGCCTCCAGCCGTCCGGGCAGCTCGAGTCCCGACTGATTCTCGGCATGCTGCGGCGACACCACGGCGACATTGGGTATCGCTTGCTCCTCGGTGACATCGCGCAGCTTCGAACCTTGCGCCGCGCGCGACACCAGCCCGTAGACGACCACCGCGACGCCCAGCACGAGAATCACCAGGCCCACGGTGCGCAGCTGCCGCGAAACGGGGCGGGGCGGATTTCGATCAGGCGACATGAGGGTCTCCCATCTGATCCAAGGCCGTCTTGGCATCATAGTTTCTGTGAAGAATGCTGAAGACCACGGGAACGAAGAACAGCGTGGACACGGTTGCGAAAATCAGGCCGCCGATGACTGCGCGGCCGAGCGGCGCGTTCTGCTCCCCGCCTTCTCCGAACCCTAGTGCCATGGGCAACATGCCGATCACCATGGCCAATGCCGTCATCAGCACAGGCCGCAGACGCACGAAGCCCGCCTCCAGAGCGGCTTGCGTGGCGTCGCCGAATTCCGTGAGCTTCTCGCGCGCGAAGCTGATCACCAACACGCTGTTCGCCGTCGCCACCCCCATGCACATGATGGCCCCGGTGAGCGCCGGAACCGACAGGGTGGTATGCGTGGCGAACAGCATCCAAACGATGCCGGCGAGCGCGGCCGGCAGCGCGGTGATGATGACGAAAGGATCTCCCCAGGATTGGAAGTTGATCACGATGAGAAAATAGATGAGAACGATGGCGCCGAGCAATCCGAATAGCAGACCGAGGTAGGCATCCCGCATGGTGGCCGTCTGGCCGACCAGTTCCACTGTCGCGCCCCTCGGCTTGTCGTTGGCATTGTCGGACATGACCTTGCGGATGTCGGAGGACACCGCACCCAGATCCCGTCCCTGAATCGTCGCATAGATCTGTACCATGGAGGCGATATCGTACTGCGACACCACGGCATTGCCGTAGCCGCGCCGAATGTCGGCGATGCCGCCGAGCACCGTGGTCGGTGCACCGCTGGCATTGACTGGAAGGTTCTCCAGGGCCGGCAGCGAGTCAATGTCGTACTGGGGCGTTTGCAGGACGATCGGATAGGTCACGCCGTTCTGGGTGTTCAGCCAATAGGTGGGAGCCACCTGCAGGGAACTCGCCAGGTTGACCACCAGACTGTTGGTGACATCGGCCGCCGTGATGCCGCTGTATCTTGCCCGAGTGCGGTCGATATCGACGTCGAAAGTCGGCTGCGCGGCTGATTGTTGAATGCGCGCATCCGCCACACCCGGAATGTGGCGGATCTTCGCGAGCAGCTTGCTGGCGTACGCGAAATCGGCGCTGAGGTCATTGCCGCGGACCTGCAGGTCGATGGGGGCCGGCGCGCCGAAATTCAGAATTTGACTGACGATATCGGCGGGCAGGAACGAGAAGGTCATGCCGGGAAACTGCCGCGGTAGTAGATCGCGAAGGCGCGCTACATAGTCCGCCGTCGGCGCATGCCCCTCGTTCAAGGAGATCTGGATGTCGCCGTCGGATTCACCGATCGTGCCGGTGTTGTTGTAAATCGTGTTGATGGCCGAAAGATAGGTGCCGATGTTGTCCACGACCGTACCGAGCTCTGCGGCCGGTATGACCTCGCGAATCACTCCTTCCACCCGGTTGAAGCGCGCGGCTGTTTCCTCGATGCGCATGCCGACAGGGGCGCGCACGTGCAGCAGGATCTGGCCGCCGTCGACTTCGGGAAAGAAATTGCGGCCGAGAAATGGCACGAGCAGGAACGAGACGGCGATGACGAGCAGAAATCCGGCGACGAACAGCCTGCGGTGCTGGATGGCCAGGGCGAGCATGTCGTGATAACCGCCGCGTACTCGCAGAAAGGCGTCTTCGAAGGCTTGTTGAAAGCGCACCAATGGATTCTTCGAGCGCGGCCGCGCCTCCGAAATGCTTTTCCCGGCGGCGCGCTGCACATGGATGCGCAACAGGTATTTCGCCATGGTGGGCACCAGCGTGCGCGACAGCAGGAACGAGAAGACCATTGCGAGCATGACGCTCTCGGCCATGGGAACGAACAAAAAGCGCGCCACGCCGTTCAGAAAGAACATGGGAACGAATACGATGCAAATGCACAGCAGGGATACGAACGCCGGAATCACGATCTGCGATGCGCCGTCGATGATCGCGACTTCCACCGTCTTGCCATGCTCGAGATGATAGTTGATGCTTTCGATGGTCACCGTGGCTTCGTCGACGAGTATGCCGACCGCTAGCGCCAGGCCGCCCAGCGTCATGATGTTGAGCGTCTCGCCTATCGCGGACAGCGCGCTGATTGCGCCGAGAATCGACAGCGGGATGGAGGTTGCCACGATCAGGGTCGATCTCCAGCTGCCAAGGAAAAGCAGGATCATCAAGCTGGTCAGCGCGGCGGCGATGACGCCCTCGCGGACCACGCCCTGGATCGACGCGCGCACGAACAACGATTGGTCGGCAATCGGTTTGATCTCGAGTGCGTCCGGCATCGAGGGCTTGATGACTTGGATCATCTTCTTGATGCCGCTCACGATATCGAGCGTCGAAGTGGAACCGTTCTTGAACACGCTCAGCAGCACCGAGCGGTTGCCATCGACATGAACGACGTTGGTCTGCACGGCGCTGCCGTTGTGGACATGGGCCACATCGTGCATGAAGACGATAGTTCCGCCGACATTCTTGATGGGCAGATCCGCGAGGTCGGAGATCTTGGATGGCGCGTTGTTCAGGCTGATGGTGTATTCATATTCGCCGATTTTTTCCGTGCCGGCGGGGGTTAGTAGGTTTTGCGCGGCAAGCGCATTGGCGACATCGAGGCCGGTGAGTCCACGCGCCTCCAGTGCGGCGGTGTCGAGGTCGAACATCACCTCGGGCGTCTTGCCGCCGAAGGGGTAAGGGATACCCGCACCCTGTACGGTGACCAAGCGCGTCCGGACGAAATTGAGCCCGAGATCGGCGAGCGCCTGCTCGGTCAGACCTTTGCCCCCGAGCGCGAGCTGAATGATCGGTACTGTCGAAGCGCTGTAGTTGACGATCAATGGCGGAGTGGTACCCGCCGGCAGAGCCCTCAACAAAGTCTGCGCAATGGCGGTGACCTGCGCGTTGGCGGTTGCGATATTGGCCGTCGGGTGAAAGAAGATCTTGATGACGCCGAAGGTGGTGTACGAGTTTGCCTCGATGTGCTCGATGTCGTTTACGGTCGTCGTCAAAGCGCGCTCGAAGGGCGTGACGATGCGCCCGGCCACCTGGTCGGGCGGCAGACCCTGGTATTGCCAGGCCACCCCGATGATCGGGATGTTGATGGCCGGGAAAATATCGACGGGCATGCGCATGGCGGACAGTCCGCCAATCAATAGAATGAGGATGGCCGCCACGATGAACGTGTAAGGCCGGCTAAGAGCAATACGAACTATGGCGAGCATGTTGGGGGGCGTTCGTTCCAGCGGAACGAACGAGTATTGTGTCCCAATAACCGCGGACTGAAAATAGACAACTGCGGCAAGTCAGTATATCCATATCGTTAACAATGAAACAAATCGATAATTTGCCGGGTTTATTCGCATTCGAACGTATCGTTGCGCTGGGCAGCCTCACCGCAGCGGCGGCAGAGTTAGGCGTGTCGCTGGCGGTGGTGAGCAAACGCCTTGCGCGTCTCGAGCGGGGCATGGGCGTGCGCCTGATCAACCGCAGCACGCGACGGCTGTCCGCCACCGACGCGGGCAAGCTGCTCTACGCGCACGCGTTGCGCATCGTGACGGAACTCGGCTACGCACGCGACGCGCTGGCGCGCCAGCGGCGCGAAATTTCCGGAGTGCTGAAAATCACCGCACCGCACAGCTTCGGCCGGCGGCGGCTCGTGCCGCTCCTGGGGCAATTCAGCGTGCGGCATCCGCAGCTTCGCATTCACCTGCACTTGAGCGACGACGTCATGGACTTGATCGCCGGCGGGTTCGATCTTGCGATTCGCTACGGCGAATTGCGCGACTCGAGCATGGTGGCCCGCGAGCTGGTGCCGAACCGGCGCGTACTCTGCGCCGCACCGGAGTACCTGCGACGTTTTGGCCATCCCCAACGGCTGTCGGACCTGGTGCGGCACCGATGCATCGTCAGCGGCGCGGCACCGCTAACCGAGTGGCGCTTCGACACCCAACGCCGTTCCGGCCCCATCCGCATCGCCGGCCACATCGTCTGCAACGATGGCGAAGCGGCGCACGCCATGGCGCTCGAGGGCATGGGCATCGTGCTGAAGTCGATCTGGGACGTCGCCGACGATCTCAAGAGCGAACGTTTGGTGCAGATTCTGCCCAAACATGCGGTGGCCGAGGCGCCGATCAATGCCGTCTATCTGCGCGGACACAACCGGGTGCCGCGCGTGCGAGCCTTCATCGACTTCATCGGAGAGCGTCTGGGCCGATCCGCGCCGGCCTAGAGCGCGTCATGCTCCTTAGAAGGAATAGCCGACCGCGACGACCAGCGCTTGCGGCCCGAAGTTGATGTGAGCCGTGCGCTCGACGCCGGCAGTATCGGCATCGAGCCGGGTCTTGACCTGAGATGCCGAATACGAGGCGTACGCCTTCCAATTGCCGGGAAGACGGTACGACAAGCCAACCGTCCCCGCCACGCCCACCGAACTCGTCAGTGAAAGCTTGGTCGGGCCGCCGCTGCCGGCGTTGCCCTGCGCGGTCGAATCGCGGTCATAGAAGTTCGTGTAGTTGACCCCAACGCCGAGGTACGGCCGGAACCTGGCATCTTCACTGAAAAATACGTATTCGGCCAACAGCGTCGGCGCCAACCAGCGGGCCGACGCGATGACTTGTCCGTTGTATGGAACCGACCCCAGCGTGGCCGGGCCCCTGCCGACGGTCTTCTGCAGCGGCGGATAGCCCGCCGTCAACTCCAGGTCCAGATGCGGGGTGATGCTGCGCACATAGGCCAGGTACACGGTCTCGAGGTCATTGGCATCGATGCTGGTGCCGGCCGGCACATAGGGTCCGGATAAGCCCTCCGTGGAGACATGATAGAAAACGGAGTAGAGCCCGATGCGCGCGCTATTGGGTGTGTCATCGGCGAATGACGGCGCGGCGCAGGCTGCGCTCGCTAAGATCAGCACGGAGATGATGCGCCCCCGGACGGTGATTCTTGTCATGGCGGGCTCCCCTTAGAGTTGGTTGAAGAACGCGCGAGCGGCGGCCACGCAGAAAGGCGCCACCGATGTGTGGTAATTCTCCACGATCATCTGCTCTGCCTGCGTCAACGATAGACCGCCGCCGGCGGCGGTCTGGTAGTAGGCGAGCTCGGCGGCTTGACTTGCCTGGAATCCGGTCTGCACCGCAGCGAAGTTCCCTGACGGAACGGCGCTCACATCGAGCACGGTGATCAAACCCGCCTGCACCAAGGAACTCCAAAAGGCCGCCATGGTGCCGGTGTTCACCGAAAAGAACACGGTCGGGTCCTCATCTCCGCCGCAAAGCAAGGTCGGAGAACTCGGCGTCCATCCGCCATTTCTCAGGTCATTCTTGTAGAAGGCTTGCCGCAGGCCCTGCGTCGGCTCGGTCGCAGCCAGCGGTACGCCGGCGCTCGGAGTGGGGACTGCGCCATCGGGATCCGACAGCGCGTCGACCGCGTAAGTGACGCGATAGGAATTGTTGACGAGGTACGGCGATCCGAAACCCAGCGCGAACAGCGGCGTTTGCGCGGTCGGGGGCTCGGGATAAGCCGCGCTGCCGGGCACCGACAAGAGTGCCGTCAGCTCCGCCGACTCCGTCGCATTGCCGCTGATGTCGACCACCGGGGTCGTGCTGTCGAACAGCGCGGTCTCGGGGAGCAGCCCGTTGGCATAGATCGTAGCGATCGGAATATCGCTCGGCAGCAACGTCTCGATGCCGCTGACGTAGGTTGGGGAATACACATCGCCAGGAGTGGAGTAGATGTTGCCGTATGCCTTTTGATAACTGGTGGTCAGCAAAGGTGTGAACTCGGTCGAACCGAGATCGACGTCGCCGAAAAAAATCGCATCGCCGAAAGCTTCCAGGGCGTAGGGGCCCGAGAGCGGCGCGGCCGCTGTGACCGGAGCGCCGCTTTCTTGCAGCGCACGCTGCGTGGCCATCGCGACGTGCCCGCCTTCGGAGTATCCGGTGACGAACAGCTTGCCGTTGTCGCTGGTCGCAGAACTCAACGTGTTGGGCAATGCCGTGCGTGCCGCCGTCAGGATGTCGATCATTTCGCCCGACTGCTGCTTTGCATTCAAGAACGGGTGGTATCCGAGGGTCGAGATGTCATAGCCCGCATAATTCGGCGCGACCACGATGTAACCCTGCGCGGCGAAGATGGCCGCAATCAGAATGCCCTCGGTGTTGGTGGGGTCCGTGGGATCGGCTATGTCGAGCGCCTTGTTGGTGTTCGTACCGTGCGCATAGACGACGATCGGACGCGGCCCGGAACAGGCCGCCGTCGAACCCGTGGGCACCATCAAGGCGCCCGAGGATTCGGTGGTTTCCCCTGCCCCGCCGAGCGTCCAGAATTCGAGGTGATAGAAATCGACGCCGCATATAGGATTGCCGGCGATTTGCAGCAGTTCTGCGCCGCTGCTCGTCGCACCGAGTTGCGAAAGCAACGCCGCCGCGTCCAATGAGGCGATTCTAAACGGTGGATTTTCCGCCAGGGTTCCATGCGCCGTCGAGGTCGCAACCGCAGAAGTAGCGCTGCTCTCGCCACAGCCGCTGAGCGCCGCCGCGGTCATCAGAGCCGCGCCGAAAAGCATCAAAAACTTGACCATCACCGTCCCCCAAATGAAGCGATCCTTGCGTTGTCAGCGCTTATCTTTAGTAAAACAGGTCTCTTTAGTAAAACAGGTCGCCGCCGTCCAAACCCCGTCAGTGCGACCGACGAGACTCTACACCAAGGCGATGCGCGACAATATAGGACACCCACCGGACTCGATGAGATAATATGCTGGACCCACAATTCGCCCAGGGTCGTCGATGAGTGTATTTGCCAGCATATTGAGCAAGCTTGGCCTCGACTCTGCCGCCGCCGCTCCCGCACCGAGCACCGCGGTAGACGTGGTCGGTCAACTCGAAGCGCTTGCCGCGAAGAATGCCGAAAGACTCAATTGGCGCGAATCCATCGCCGATTTGATGACGCTTCTGGATCTGGAGAGTTCCCTCACAGCTCGCAAGGAACTGGCAACCGAACTGGGTTGTCCGGCGGCTAGAATGGGCGATCCCGCGCAAATGAACCTGTGGCTGCATCAAACCGTGCTGCAGAAATTCGCAGCCAAGGGCGGCAACGTTCCCAAGGAACTGCTGCATTGATGGGCGAGGCGGGCCGCTATCCTTTGTCCCTCGCAGGAAACCAAGGAATGAAGCGGCTGGTCCTTCTCTGATACTCCCGATAGGCTTCGCCGCGGCTCTCGAGCGAATGCTTTTCGGTCAAAGGAATCCCGGTCACATTCAAAAGCAGGTAGAGCATCAACACTGGGCAAACGACCGTGAGCCAGCCATAAGGGGATGATAGGGCGGCGAGGAAGAATCCCCACCAAACAAGGGACTCGAAGAAATAATTGGGA
>Ga0116229_10014543_pt1 | contig 10912 bp, 8 predicted proteins | sample S1TSphgellanicum_3_FD_87313 | JGI IMG/M metagenome (GOLD analysis project Ga0116229, IMG submission 87313) | Host-associated microbial communities from peat moss isolated from Minnesota, USA - S1T2_Fc - Sphagnum magellanicum MG | ecosystem: Host-associated > Plants > Peat moss > Unclassified...
ATCCACAGTCTTCTCTAAATCACTTGACTCATCATCTACATGAGGATTTCTAGATGATGTTTGAGAACTACCATGTACAATGTTTGAAGATCTTAATCTTCCTTTCCATGGAATGCTATTGGACCCACTAATTGAAGACTCTTCTGGTCCACTGATTAATTATGATTCTTGTTCCACATTTGATGAAACATCACCATTTCTAGCCTCTCCATCTTCTACTAACTTCAGTGGTGAGTACTAGCTAACCATCTCATCAAACACACAATCTCTACTCACTTGCAACTTTCGAGTGGAAAAATTGAAGCATCTATATCCTTTTTGTTTTAAGGAATATCCAATGAAAATACATTTCTTAGCTTTTGGGTCTAGTTTTGATCTCTTCTCATCTAGAACATGCACGTATGCAATGCAACCAAACACTCTAAGGTGTGAAACATCTGATTTCTTGCTTATGAATTTTTCTTCAGGTGTCATGCCATGAACTGTTACTGTGGGTGTTCGATTCATGATATAGACTGCAATTGTTACCGCTTCAGCCCAAAAGTAATTTGGCAAATTCTTCTCATTCAACATGGCACGTGCTATTTCTATAATGTGCCTGTTTTTTCTTTTTAGCAACTCCATTTTATTGTGGGGAATAATTACATGAGTACTTCCTTTGAATTCCATCTTCCTTCAAATACTCACTGAATTCATTTGAAAAATACTCTCCCCCTCCATCGGACCTTAGGCACTTGATGCTCACACCCTTTTCCCTCTCCACCATTGCTTTGAAATTCAAAAAATGTTGAAACACTTCACCTTTGTGTTTCATGAAGTAAACCCACACCTTCCTTGTGTGGTCATCAATGAAACTCACGTAGTACTTGTATCTTCCAATGGATTATGTCTTCATGGTCCACACATCTAAATGGATCATTTCCAAAGGTTTAGAATTTACATGAGTTGTTCATGTTGGGAATGGATGTCTAACTTGCTTCCCCAATTGGCATGTTTCACAAACTTCTGACATCACCTCTTCTGTTTTAAATTTGGGAAGACTTCCAACAAGATTTTGTTTCTCCATCAGTTTAAGACATTAGAGATTAACATGGCCAACCCGCTTATGCCAAATTCTAATGTCTCCAACTCCTTTTCCATGTGTGAATAACATGGAATTCACCTCAAGCATGTTCACATCCAAGGTGAACATTTGTCCATTCCTTTCTCCTTTTGCAATCAATTTGCCTTGGTTTTTCATGTCTTCCACAAAACATCCATTTGGGTTGAATGTCACTTGTAAACCTTACTCCACCATCTGGCCTACAGAGACCAAATTTTTTGTTATGGTTGGAACATGAAGTACATATTTCAAGTACTTTGTTTGCCCATCTTGCATGGACAATGGCACCTTGCCAATTTTTGTGATGGGATGTGTGGTGTCTTCACCAGTTTCCACAAACCCTGGTGTCTTCAAATCTTTTGCATCTCTAAACCATTCTCCATGACTAGTCATGTGGTTTGAAGCTCTAGAATCCACATACCAGACATTGTTGTCTCATACACCTCCTATCATTGAATTTGTCATGTGTTGCATCACAAACAGTTACTCATCACCTTGATTGTTAGTTGATGCATAATTCCTTTGTTGCAGCTTTCCATTTCGTGCATCATGCTCCCTTTGATAATAGTTCTTTGCCATGTGCCCAGGTTTTTTGCAGTAGTAGCAATTTGAGTCGTTATTTGGTTGTTGACCTCCACGACTTCTTCAACTTCCTCTTCCTCCAAAGTTTCCTTAGCCACCTCCATGAACTTGACCTTCATGTTGATGATGTCCACCATGCGAGTTTTCGTGTTGATTTCGAAATGAAGTTTTACCACCTCTACCTCTACCTCTACCTCTATTAGTATTTGAATAGAAAGTATTTTCTTGTGATCCTCCATTGGATGAAGTACCAACAACTTTCATTTCTTCACTTGTAAATAGTATTATTAAGTCTTGGAAATCGGGAAATGTTTTTCGAATTGCAATTGAAATACGAAATTGGCTATAATCTTTTCCAAGTCCATTTAAGATGACGGCCACTAAATCTTCATCATCTACAGGGGCTCCTATAGATGCAAGAACATCTACAAGGTTTTTCACCTTTGTAGAATAGTCATTGATGTTCATCTTGTTTTTCTGTAGATTATGCAACTCTTGCTTGAGCTACATTTTGCGAGCTTGTGTATTGGTGCTATACATCTTCGCTAATGTATCCTAAGCTTGCTTGGGTGATTTTGCATTTTGAATATGCACAATCATGGTATCGTACACACTCATAGAAAGCCAATACAAAACTTTCCTTGGTTTTTCATGCCAAGTTTTATTGGCTTGAATTTGTTGTTGTGTAGGGTTTTCTAGGAGAAGAGGTTCTTTCTCATCACCAGTTATGAATTCCCAGTAGCCTTTCCCCATCAAGAAATTCATAATCCTAAATTTTCCACACTTGGAAATTGTTCTTGTCTAGTTTTTCAATTACAATTTGAGAAAGATTGTCTGTCATCTCTCAAGGCACCATTCAATGTCTTCTTGGGGTCTCACAAATGATTTTAGTTCCTTCCTTGGGTTTTTAGGATTAAGGTTAGGGTTTTCCTTCCTTAAGTTTCTAGGATTAGGGTTAGGGTTAGGGTTAAACGAGATGGACCTTGCATATGTATGTATGTCTTGAGTATTATACAAAATTCTATACTATACATAAGTTTTACGTATATGTACATATTTCGTATAATATTTCGTATGGTATTAAGTATATGATTACATACCACACTTTTGTATGAAGGTTTTGATAATGTATTTGCACTTCCCAATTTTCAAACTCCTTCCTTCAAGTTCTCCCAAGTTGCATTTGCTCCACTTCAAAAAATTGTTTTGATGTCTTTTCAAAACAAACTTCCGTCATAGTAACTTTGCAAAGTTACACCGCTCACATATGACCTTGGATCGATCTGAAACTTTGGTGAAACACGAAAAACTATGCCTACTACCTTCTTTCAAAATTTCAACTCATTTAACTTCATAAAATGAGAGATCTTGCTACTTCCTTGAAGTCACCTCAAACTGGGACTTGAACACAAAATGACTTACAACTCGCTCTTTGCAACTCCAAACTCCTTGAGATTTTGGGAGACACACTAGATATATGTTTTCTATATTTTTTCAAATTTTTAGCTCTATTGATGATGACCACAAAGAGTTATCATTTTCAAAAGAAATTGACTTCAAAACTGAGACTAAAACTTTAGATGCTTGGATCTCTCTCAATACAAATCCAAATGACATGAAATTTCTCTCACATATATGTTCCTTTATGATCTATAAGATCCCAAAGTTGCAAATCCACAAAAGCTCAAACAAAGGAGATATGACCAAAAAACCAGATCTAACACAAAGTTTTCAAAGGCTCATAACTCTCACAAAACATATCATTTTCTTTTGAAATTTTGATAATAGAAGCGTCTTATAGTCTTCTATAATTTCTTCAAGTTTCACTCCAAGATCTTTTCATAGTAGATATAGATCTAGATTTAAAGATCTGACTTCCACAACCTTGATATGTTGATTTCCTCTCACCTCTTTTCTTTCCTTTTCTTTTCTTCCTCTTCACATTCTTTCCTTTCCCCGTTTCTCTTTTGCACTTGACAAACTCTTATGATATTACTAAAAACTCTCAAGCTCTAGTTTTAGAGACTTTCTAACACTAGATCTTTTTCAACTTTTTCACTCAACAACCTAAGCTTTGATACCATGTTAACAAATAGGATATCTACTCAAGTGCAAATATAAATCTTTATTGAAAGGAAACTACAACATGATGTTCACAACATGAAACATAACATCAAGAACTCTTCAAGGTTCTTGTCATACGAAATACACAAACTTGTGTAGTGAAGAAAACAGAACCAAACCAATAACACCAAGGTATTTAACTAAAAGACCAAACCACAAATAACCACACTAATATAAAGTAAAAAAATTAACTCAACCTTATGAAAATAACCTAATTACTTTCTTACTCTAGTAACAAATGAAACCTAATTAGTTGAGCTTGAATTTTCAACATAAGTTAATTACAAAATGGACATCTATACAATAGAATGTACACATTGTAAATATGGTTATAGTCAACCATGTTTAACTTTATTGACAAATTACACTTTAATAACATGTAACAATTAAGGTAAATGTAACATCTAATCAACAATTACTTTGCAACTAATGCATGGCATTGGGATATATGACCATGTCGCATGTATGCATTTTCATCACCATTAGATATGACACTATTAATTTGTTTGCAACTAGTTGTTAACTATGATTCCCATTGATACATTAATTGTTGTGCCATTAGGTTGCCATTATATAGATATTATTTTTCCAATATTTTATTATTATTGTTCAACTATTTTCTTACTAGTCTTCCACTATATTACAATTCACAACATCATGTTACTTTACAAACCTATCAAACCAGAAAATTCATTTAAAGAAAAAATTAACTCTTGAAGTGAAAATTTTAAAATGTGTATATTGTATTACAAATTCAATTAGGGTGTACATGTGGATCTACCTTTATATACTTTGATGTTTTATACCATAATTGTTTAATTACTTCATTTACAAGGTCAATTCCTTCAAGCCAATCATGTATTTATGTTTATTATTAAAAAATTCAAGATGAATTACCAAGGATTTTATTTTTCTTTCTTTCTAAGAATTAATATTTAATAAACATGTAAACCAAAGTTACCAAATCAGCCAAGCCAACTTTTGGACACATTAGTCAAATCAACCACATGATCGTTGTGAACAACTAATATGCAAAAAAATTCAACTTGAAATTTGAAAATATGAAATTTGGGCAAGAAACCCCTAAGCAAATTATAGATGGTAATAAATCATTAAATCTCTCCCTTTGCATCCACAACCTTCATACACTTATGCTTATTATCATGAAACTCAAAATGAATTTTTATGTTTCTTTAAACATTTTGTGCATTTCTTTGTCTTCCGGTGATGCAATTATCATATCATGTGCTACATAGCTAAAAACAATTTAAATTTAGAAGTAAATTTGAAAGGTTATTACAAATTTTTTTTGTTTATTTATAAAACTTAAAGGTAGAAGGTTGTTATTCTTGGAGCTTGAAAGTTTTTGTTCTTGTTCTTAGAGGTCAAAGGTTCTTGTTATTGTTCTTGGAGGTTGAAGGCTCATGATTTATGTTATGTGAAATGTGTATTTGCACACTATTTTTTCAAATGATGTGAAAAAATCTTGCATTCTTTTAGAAATTGATTTATAAAATGTAACTTATAATGATGAGGATTTGTGAAGGGTGATTTTTTTTAAAAATGATAATCATGTTGTGGCTTTTGTTTACATTTGAGCATTTAGATTTTTCGGGTGGAAGGTGGAGTTGAAATTTCTTTTTTTTGTTTAAACACACATTTTTTTGTGTATTGATGATGACATATTCTTGTGTTATAAGGCTGAATTTTGATAATGTTTGAATCCATCAAAATCAAAGTTGTGCATACAGGATAATGTCTTTTCAAAAATAAAATGATGGTTGTGTTTGAAAAATATGGTTTTGAATATAAAAACATGCACATGTCATGTTGCATAACTTGGTTAAATTATTAATAACTATGTCATTAAATGTGTTTTTTTTGTTGTGTAGTAATCCAAACCAATACATGCAAGAAAACAAATTCCAAAACAACAAATGTGAAGTAAAAGACCAAATATGGTGAATTCTAACCACAATTCTTTAAATATGTGATACATTTTATTTTGAAAACTACCATTGTATATTGCAAGTGTACCTAATTGTAGTTTAATTTGTATTAATGTCATCTATGTTGCATTTTAGTGATAAATAAGTTGTATTAATGTCATCTATGTTGCATTTTAGTGATAAATAAGTTATATTAATGGCACTAAAATTGCAAATTTGTTTTATTTAAGTTGAAAATATAGACATTTAGATATAATTTACATTACAATGTTATATATATGTTATTGATTTCATTTCACATATGACATTGAATATCATAATATGGTAGATTCTAAGAAAACAAGGTGGAATGAAAAAAATTATGGCTCAAGTTCCATTTCAACAAAAAAATTTAAAAACGTTAATTTACAAAAACATAGTGTTTTAGATTCACAATAATATTTAATTGTTGTGGTTCATCATCTTTGTGTGACCTTTTGTTTAAACATAGGAAAATGGATCTATTAGGTTTGTTGATGGATGAATAAAAAATATCACATAAACATTAAGTTCATCAATGGATGAACTTGCTTATTAATCGTTCCATAGTAATCACTTAATTTCCATTTGCAAATTTCACAACTTTAAGTTGCCACATAGTTGTTAATTAATTGTACCATTAACGTGTTTCCACTGCACCTATAGGTACAAAGGAGTTGCAATGGAAATCAATAGAGATCATCATTTATGGATGGATGGAAAACAACATCAACATGACATTACAATGGTAGTTGAAAATTGGTTGCATTGGAGTTGCACAACAATTGTTCCTACATAATTGCAACTGAATTACATGAGTTTCATAAGTATATAATTTCATTGTAATTCATGCAACTTGTTTAAAATATTCATGCTATAAAAATACACTAAGTTGTAATGAAGTTGCAAGTGGTCATTACAACTCAAAAACCCAATTGCAAGGCTAGTTGTAAATCACCCTATCTTTTCATAATGCAACTCATATCCAAAGGCTACAATGCATGGGAAGTATGTGAGGGCAAGGTTATCATATTTAATCTAGCTTGTTATGCTTGTTTTGTTTCTTTTAAAATAACATGTGATCCATGTCAACCTAGGATTAACAAACAATCATTGGATTGAAAAATCCCATTTAGTATTAACTTTATAAAAAATGAAAGAAATTGCTTGAACAACAAAGATGTCATCCATGTTTTTCTCCTACATTGCCATACATGATCTTAGTTTACATTCTATAATGTAATCATCTTTGATTATTTTTCCTGTGAAAATGTAAAATTTAGGTAGAACGTTTCTTACTACATTGACAACACAATTAATTATCAACAGCTTTCTTAATTTTAGGATTGTGATGTAAACCTTTTGTGAACCTTTATTTTCTAACACCCTTATTTATGATTGTCTACTAGCCTAAATCCTTATTTTGTTTAAATTTTGCAGTGTAATTTTGCTAGCTATCAATTGTTTGTAGGTTTTAATAGAAAGAAATGCATGCATTTTTGGTCAATCCTCGTGCCTTGGAAATTTCAAGTCCTTTTGCTAGTCATGTTGAAATTTTTGGATGTTTAAGTTTGAACTAGTACCACCATGAATTCCTTGGGATCCCATCCTTGAATGGTGTAGGGTCAAATTTGTATCAATTCAACAACTTTGAATTTGAGTTGTTATAATGTAATTGATAGTTCACAATCTTGCATGTCCAAAATCTAAGATATAACTTTTGTTTCCACTAATTCTAATAACCTATGTGCCAACCTTCTTAGATCTAGTCTTGCCATTCAAGTGGTTTAATAATGATGTTGAGGGTATGTTTTAGTGGTTGTTTGCCCTCCTTAATGATGTAAGTCTTCTCTCCATGGGATCCATGGCCTTTTATAATTATAGTTGTGCCTCTAATTATTCTTGCTAATTTGTGGCATTGTGTTTAAGGTTGAAAAAGAATGTTCTCATTGTCCATAACTTACTAATTGAGCACGATGTTCCTCCTTCTGCATGGCACATGCATCATCATGATTGATTTGATCCTTTTGGCCCTAACCTCCACCAAATTGGAAATTCTTGTTCAAGACCAACAAATGGTATTCCTTTCTTTACTTTAAACTCAAACCAAGACCATAAAAATTTAGTTATTGGGTGTAATCACAAATCAATGAGCCAATTTGTTTACTTTGTTCTAACAACTATAATCCTTTGATTTAAAAAGATTTTTTCATAAAAAAGAATTTTATAACAATTTTTTCAATTATTAATTGTATTTATTATTCTTTCCCAATATATCACATTTTTTTATTAATCATTTTCGAATAAATATGAATTTTGCACTAGATTTTAGTGTTTCGTCTTGAAAAATGATCACGATTTCAAATCATGCCAAAATATGTTAATTACTTTGAAGTATATTCTTTTGTATTATAAGCTACAACTTTGTTTTAAACAACATTTACATTGCATCACATTTACATGCCATAAAAAGACTCATGAACATCAAATATACACAAATTTTCAAAAATTTTGGAAAAAAAATAAATTATAGATTTTTTATATTTCGAGTGTTTTTTATGTGTGTTTAATAGTCCCCTATTATTACAAAAAAAATCAACATAAAAAAGTTTGTATATTATGAAAATCAAGGGCCTTCTTGTGAAATTAGTAATGTTTGATAAAACACTTGCTCAACTTTAAAGGTGCTTTGTTCAAATCAAAATTCGGAATCCTAAGATCTAATGGTTCAAATTAGATTTTTCAACATCCATATTAATCATAAAACACAACTTGGCACAATCAACATGCCATTAAAGGGGCACCACATAGGCATATATATATAAAAGGTGTAGTTTTGAACATGATTTGACATGGTTTTTGACTTGTTTTGCATGTTCACCTTACTTCCAAGTAAATATCAAGAGCATAAAGTTCATTCTATCTTCCAACATCTAAAATAAAATTGTTAAAATATACCAAAAAAAATTTAAATCAAGTTTTCATCCATTGTTGATGTGTAGATTAATCTCAAGTTGCGATGTTGTTGAGTGCATTAAAAACTACGAAAGCCCATTTTCCTTTCAACCCTTGGAACCTTCACATGTTCAACAACTCGACGATAATATAAATATTTCTTAAACTTTTCATTGTAAACCTTGTTTATACATGAACAAATGTATTCATCAAATGTAAGATCTACTTACACATCAACAAGTTCTTCCTTATTTAATTCACCTCTTAAACTATAATTTTGTTGCATTCAACCTTTTTCTCTACTTTCACCTCTTGAATTGCAATTCTACTGCACTTAATGTTTCCCTTTACCTTCACCTTTAGCTATTCACTAGCACTTTTACACTTAGTTTGTTCTCCATACGGTATTGATCTTAACCTTTTGGTTTTTGGAACGAGGAGCTCAAAAATATTCCACAATTCATGCTTAACATATTTTAGAATTTTGTACATTTTTCCTTTTTGGTGAAAAGAATAGAAAATGCTACTATATTGAGACATTTTTCCACTAAATTTTTGGTGGGAAATTTGGGCGACATAATGCTAATTGAGGTCTTTATTGTTCTCAATTGCTTCACCACCAAACATTTTTCATAATGAACTACAATGATTTGTAAATTTACCATGAACTAGTCCTTTAACCAAACATTTAATATACCAACCTCACAACAATCTTGAAATTTCTTGCACCCTTCACCTTTATTAAAGGCACCCACATCTATATAATGAACATTTAAAACCTTAAATCAACTTTTAATTCATTTATCTCCAAACACTTACCCACCAAGTCTTTATTTTATTCAACCCCATATGAGATCCCACACCCTCCCCCTTATCAAGGGCATCCACATTTGTATAATGAACATGTTAAACCCTAAATCAACTTTAAAATCACCTATTTCCAAAAACTTATCCTCCCATTCTTGTTTGTCCTAATTTTATTCATGTGCACACCTCTATGAACATGATTGCAACTTCCAAACCACCTCACCAAGAACGTAATTGTCTAAAGAGGTCACCATTTGTTGAAAATGGGATACGGTCATGCCCATGATCAAACATGTATTCTATATCTCTAATCAAATGATCGATAAAGACAAATCACATTCTTCTTGCACTTTGTGTTTGATATTAGGCTAAAGGGTGAACAATTGTAAGTGAGTATATTTTTGGTCATAAGCCCACCCACCCTTGTTCCATTAGGGTGTTTGGTCATGGGTGGGCATTTGGTCATGAGCGAGCGTTTGGTGATAGTCGCTTCTACCCTAGTACTTGAAAGTATCTCCTCTTCAGTAAGTCACTTACACTATAGCTCCAACCATTCAAGTGTCACTCAAAATGGTATTTTGACCCCAGGGGTGATGGGCCATGTGGCATGGGGCATGCATGGCTCACTGGTGTAACCCCCCTTCTGGGAACCTGGGACCACAAATAAGGTGCTAGGATCAAACCCAGTAGTGTGCAGGTGAAACTTCTGTCGGCCCTCTGCTCAATGAACTTGACTTGGGGGTGTCAATGGCTTGTCAGGTCAGGTCTGCTGTTGGTGTGCTTCCAAATAATAATAATATTATTAAATAAAATGGCACATTGAATTGCTACAATTGGACCGCTCAGATATTGATTCATTCAATGGCTTGTGTTATGTACGTTAGTGTTAGTATGATTACCCCTTATTAGTCGGAAGGGGGCACAATCCCAAAGTTTTTTTTTCTTTTTCCTTTTGGGTGGACCTCTTTTGATTGGTCTACCACCCCAAAAAAACCCCCACTTTGGCAGATTTGTAAAATAAAAATCTGTCCACATGGCACACACATGTAAGTGTGGTGAACAAAGTTTAGGCCACTCCCGAAATAAACATAATTTGTAGTCTTCTCTTTTGGGCTACTTATAGAGGACTTTGGGCAAAACGTATCTCATAAAATGTGCTGCTGTTGGGAACATAATAAATAACCATTTGAGCACTTGGTGGGAACATAAGGAACCATAAGGAATATATTTGGGAACACCAAATTGCAAAAAAATCTACCTCCCCCCACCCCTCTCACCCCCCCCCCCCCCCCCACTCCCCACCCAGAACCCAACAGGCCCCCAGGCCCCCCCAGCCGCTCCCTCTCCGTGACGAGCGGGTGTTCCGATCGGCGTC
>Ga0116229_10014544_pt1 | contig 10912 bp, 11 predicted proteins | sample S1TSphgellanicum_3_FD_87313 | JGI IMG/M metagenome (GOLD analysis project Ga0116229, IMG submission 87313) | Host-associated microbial communities from peat moss isolated from Minnesota, USA - S1T2_Fc - Sphagnum magellanicum MG | ecosystem: Host-associated > Plants > Peat moss > Unclassified...
AGGAAGGAAGGAAGGAAGGAAGGGAAAATAAGGGCAGGTGGGGACGGAGCAAAGGGGGGTGACGGGCAGGAAGGGGAAAAAGGCAGGGTAGGAGGTGGGCGGGGGGGGAGGGGGGTGCTTTTTGATGCAGGATTGAGCTTCTGATTGGTGGAGAAGAATCCAAATACCCCCAACTTCGGATTGATTGATTACGAACCCCAACTCTGGAGTTGTAATCTGCAAACGAACGATGGACGGACGGACGGACAGACGGACGTACCAACGACGACACCAAACTCCCTGAAGAAGGAGGAACAGGAGGAAGAGGAAGAGGAGGAGAAGAAGACGACGACGAGAGGGAGGAACCCAACAACCAATCTTGCTGCAGAAAAAAACGAAGAAAGAAGGAAAGGAAAATATACAGACTGATTCCAACAAACAAGCTCTTTGTGGCTGAGCGTGAAGTAAGGAGAAGAACAAGTAGTTTGTTGTGAGTAGGAAGAAGTTGAAGACGACGAAGAAGAAGAAGAAGAAGAAGCACTAGTAGTAGTAGCGGGCTCTGGTGGTGGTGGTGGGGTTTGGTGTAGAGTTTTTGTATTGGTTTTTGAGGGGTTTTATTTTTGTTGGGGTTTGGTTTTGAGCAGCAGCTATGGCGGCTGCTGCTGCTGCTGTTGCTGCTGGTGGTGTGGCTGCTTCTTTTGCCTGTTCTTCGAGTGCTGTGGCGAGAGGTGGAGGAGGATTGGGGGGAGGAGGAGGAGCTTGGGGTCATGAAGGGAGGATTGTGGCTAATGCTCAGATTGTGAATTTCGTGAGCTTCTTGAAGAATTCAGCACATTTCAAGGGTTCTACACGTGGCTTGAAGGTGCATACAGCAAGAGGAGGAAGCAGCGGCAGATTGTTGCTGCAGCAGCAGCAGAGGAGGAAGAGGAGGAGGATCCAAGCTCGACTTGTGGTGGATGCGGAAGAAGAAGAAGAAGAGGGGAAAGTGGAGTGGTCTCCAACTCCCGCTGCAACAGCAACGACAACAACAACCTGGGAATTCCAACAACAACAGCAGCAGCAGCAGCAGGAAGAGCGAGAGCCGGAGCAGGAACAGGAGCAGAGGCAGGAGCAACAGGAGCTGGTGGAAGTGGGGGTCAGGAGTTCAACCTCCAATGGTTTACCTCGCAGCAGCAGCAGCAGCAACGGCAATGGAGCAACTGCTGCTGCAGCCGGCAATGGAGCAACTGCTGCTGCAGCCAGCAATGGGGCTGCTGCTGCTGCTGCTGCTGCTGCTGTGACCCAGGAGAAGAATGCCAACAACAAGACTACAAATGGAGCTGCACTCTCAACAGCTGCTGAAATCCAGAAGAAATCACAGAAGGGCAAAGTGGAGTCCATAGGACAAGAGGATCCATGGTTCAAGCAAGCCACCTCCAAGGGTGTCAAGGTTCTTCCTCTTCCTCTCACCATCTTGTTTTCTGCTTCTGCTTCATCCCTCCCATCACAGAAGAATCAAAGTCAATCATTGTCTCATGGGCACATTTCCCAAGTCCACTGTCGCAATTGATCCCTCCACTCTCACTCTTACTTTTTCTGGCTTCAATTCATCCTTCCTTCATTCACAAGTGCAGAATTTCTCCCAAAATCCTTCCTTCCTGAGTGAAATAGATCCTTGAGCAAAAATCCTTGAGCAATGAAGTAGATCATCCTTGAGCAAAGATTCTTGGGCAATGAAGAAGGAGATCCTTGGGCAATGAAGAAGAAGGTCCTTGAGCAATTGGGGTGGGGGGGGGAAGAAGAAGAAGAAGAAGAAGAAGAAAATTTCTTTTCTTTACATTTCTCTTGTTTCTGAAATTTGTGTGTGTGAACACATAGGTTTCAGTGGTGCCAGGAGGACGATGGAACAAGTTCAAGACATACTCCACGATCCAGAGAACTTTTGAGATTTGGAGCTTTGCCATTGCCTTTGTCTTCAAGGCATGGCTCAACAACCAGAAGTTCATGTACAGAGGTGAGAGACATGTTGTCATGTGTGTGTTGTGGTTTTTGTTTCAATGGTTCCTGTTTTTGCTTGAACCGAGTGCTTCAGAATTTCAAGCCTGGGGATTTTGTAGATGCCCACTGGTGTGGGTTGAAGACTGTGAAGTCTTGTTTACAGGGTTGTAGGCTGTTGTTGTTTTGCAGGTGGTATGACAGAGCTGAAGAAGAAGGAGAAGAGGAAGAGGCTTGCGAAATGGGTGAAGGAAGGGTTGCTGCGATTGGGACCAACATTCATCAAAATTGGGCAACAATTCTCCACCCGTGTTGACATTCTTGCTCAGGAGTATGTTGATGAATTGGCAGAGCTGCAGGTCAGTAGTACAAATTGCAATCTTTCTGCAGTAGCAGCAGCAGCAGCTCATGATCTCTCTCCATGATCTTTTCTGGTTCCCTGCATGACCATCTTTCTCTTCACAATCTTTCTGCAGCTCTGCATGATCTTTCTCTTCATGCTCTTCTCTGCAGCTCTGCATGGTTGTTCTCTTCATGGTCTTTCTGCAGCTGCTCCGCATGATCTTTCTCTTCATGATCTTTTTCTTCCTCTTCATCAGGGAGGAGAGGTTTAAGGAATAATTTTCTCTTTTTGCTGAAGGTTGGATGTTTGTTTTTCCTGTGAGAAGGATCAAGTGCCACCATTTGAGTCAGAGACAGCTGTGAGAATCATAGAGACAGAGCTTGGCCAACCAGTGGATGTGATATTTGATCGGTTTGACCGGGACCCCATTGCTGCTGCCAGTCTGGGTATGTCTTTCCTTGACTGCTGCCAGTCACACCCAGTTGCACCTTTGTTGTGATTGTTGTTGAAAGTGGGGGATGCCAGGAAGAAGTAGAAGAGGACAAAGAAAAAGAAGAAGAAGAAGAAGAAGATGGATTGATGTGGGTTTTGGTTTTGTGCAGGTCAAGTGCACAGGGCAACTTTTCGAGGCGAGGAAGTGGTGATCAAAGTGCAACGACCTGGTCTGAAAGCACTGTTTGATATTGATCTCAAGAATTTGAGGGTGCGCTTGTTCTCTGATCTCTTCTCTCTACCTCATCTTTGGTTTTTGTGTGTGTAGAGATTGACCTAAATAAAATGATACATCCCTGTTTGGCTGGTTTCTATAAGTAAAACAGGATCTGCACTCACTCTGTGTGTTGTATGGAGATGGTGAAATTTGTGATCAGGTGATAGCACAGAATCTACAGAATTTGGATCCCAAGTCAGATGGAGCAAAACGTGATTGGGTTGCAATTTATGATGAATGTGCATCTGTGTTGTATGAGGTCTGTACTTTCACCAGGAGCTCTTCATTTTGCTGTTCTGCATGTCTGTACTTTACACCAGGAGCTTGTCCTTTGCTCTTCTGAATGTCTGTACTTTCCATCAGGAGAGAGTGCTTTGCTCTTCCACATGTCTGTTGTACTTTCCACCAGGAGAGTTTTTGGCTCTTTCACATGCTGTTTTTTATTAGTCAAGAAGATAGCTGTTAGGTCCCATTCATGCAGACTGACAGACCGTCTTCTCCTTGCCTTTTCTGGATCCTCCAGTCACGCCTAATTGGCACTGAATGTTTCCGGAAAAAATCAAGAGAGACTTGTCTCTCAGGAAGCTATATACTCAAGTTCAACTTGTTAAAGTTCCAGTTTGCTGTGCTCTCTTCCAGGAGATAGAAAATTTCTTGCTGGTTTTTATGTGCTCATGCTCTACCCTTTTTCCAGGAGATAGATTACAACAAGGAGGCGATAAATGCAGAGTTATTTGCAAAGAACTTCAAAGATTTGCCATATGTGAAAGTACCCAAGATTTATTGGGAAGTTAGCACTCCACAGGTCAGTTTTCCAGACTCCTGAATTTTTTCTCAAGGAAGGAGATAGAGGTGTGCATCATTTGATTGGCTTGCCACAGAATTAAGCAAACTTGGAGGAATGCTAAGTTTTGTATGTTGAAAATGCTCAGGTTCTTACTATGGAGTATGTGCCTGGCATCAAAATCAATCGCATTGCTGCTCTTGATGAGCTTGGAGTTGATCGTCAGAAGTAAGTACTTTCATTTGCAACCATCCATTGTTGCCTAAATATTGGACTCTCTTTCTATCATTAGCTGGCAAGAAAGTAAATTGAGCAGATGCGGTGGTGTCATAAAGATAGCTTTCCACAACTTCTGGGACATATGTGGACCTGTGCCAGAAGTTGGACTGTGATATGTCCTTTTTATATATGGCAAAAATCTGATTTAAGAAAATGATAATTGCAGGTTGGCAAGATATGCTGTTGAGTCTTACTTGGAACAGATCTTACGACATGGATTCTTCCATGCTGATCCTGTATGCATCTCTTCATTCCTTCATTCCTTCCTCTCTTTCCCTCCTTGCAAAAGCAACCTCTCCTTTTCAAAGGCTCAGATGATGGTTCAATGTTGTGGTATCTCTTCCCTTGGGGGAGCTTGTTTTGTATCTACCTCTTGATGGTTGTTAGGGGAAAGCTAGAGAGAGAGAGAGAGAGAGAGAGAGAGTTTTTTGAAGGAAGGTCAAAAATACTCAGAACGGGTTTGTTTCTTTCCTTCATGTTTTTCTCTCAGCATCCAGGAAATATTGCAGTTGATGATGCAAATGGCGGAGGGCGGCTCATTTTCTATGATTTTGGAATGATGGGCAGGTAGGTGTATGAATCTGGTGGTATTTGTTTGAGTTTTGTTGGTTACTTTATTTGAGCTTGGGATTCTGCGTGAACTTTCACCCAGATTATCCTGAAGGCACATGCCAAAAGACACAGTTGTTTGATGACTGATGTTTCTCTTTTTGTTTCCTCCACCTGATGCTATTCTCTTCTCTCAAGTGATAAAGACTCTTGAGTTTGTGTGAAGAGCTTGAAAACCGCAGATGTCTGACCAGTCAATGATGGGCTGTGCAGCATTAGTCCCAATATCAGAGAAGGACTGCTTGAAGCATTTTATGGTGTGTATGAGAAGGATCCTGACAAGGTAAAACCATCAAATCCTTGGTGGGTTGTTGCAACACCCACCTCAAACTGTCCTTTGTGAAAATGCACACTCATAGTCTGATCCACTGATTGTTTTGATGTATTGAACTGCTGGGATGTAGTACATGACCAAAATTCTTGTCTTTTGGTTTTTTAGGTGCTGCAAGCAATGGTGCAAATGGGTGTGCTTGTGCCAACAGGTGATTTAACTGCCGTCCGACGCACAGCACAGTTCTTCCTCAACAGGTGAGTTAGAAGAGTGAGTTGCAGCAAAATGGGCGCACTCGTTTGTTTTATGACTGCATTTCTCATTCAGTCAGTGCTCAATTTTTGACGTATCATCCCTTTTTTGTTAATGAACCAGCTTTGAGGATCGACTGGCAGCACAGCGACTAGAAAAGGAGGAGGCCGCGGAAGGAGAAACACCACTTGGCTTCAAGACACCACTTACAAAGGAGGAGAAAGCAGAAAAGAAGAAAATGCGCCTTGCAGCGATTGGTGAGTTGTTGAAAGCCAAGCCCCTTGATCATGTGGGTTGTTTCATTTTTTTCCTTCTTTTTTCTGAATGGCATTTGGACAAACAAGCAAGCATGCAGAAGGATCAAGGATTTTTCCCCACCCCCTAAACATTGTAATGTGAATGATGCAGGAGAGGACTTACTCTCGATTGCGGTGGATCAGCCATTTCGATTTCCTGCCACCTTCACCTTTGTAGTTCGGGCTTTTTCAGGTGATGACAATGCTCATCATCTCTTAACTCTTGAAACTGTTGTGTATAGGAATTCCTGTTGTTACCTGCCAATTTGCTTTGTCTAAATTGGGCACACACATATGGTGAAGAGTTATGGCAAAAGCACAATTCTTAGGTGAGTTCCAAGTGTGGTTTTCCTTCCACTCCAAAATACAAATACAGAACCTTTTAAAGTTCCTCTATTTGTTTTGATGATCACAGCACTGAAGTTGCAACATGGGTTCTGGGTGGTGGTTTTGCAGTACTAGATGGCATTGGAAAGGGCTTGGATCCTCGTTTTGATATCTCTGAAATTGCAAAACCGTAAATTATCTATCTTGAGCCAATTTGAATCTGGTGGAATTCTACTGCTGCTTTTTTTTTATTGTTGGTTTTTTTTCTCTTTCAGACTTGACATTTGGGTCATTGATCTAGAAGCTATTGAATAAAGATACAATACAAATGTGCCTTCAAAAATGTCTTTGGGGAGTTGTAAATTATATTGGATCTTGTGGCAATTTTTGCATGCTAAGAAGGGGAATTTATTTGGGGAGAGCTCCAGATATGCATTGGAGCTTCTGAGATTTCGGGAAGCTGGCATTGAAGTTGTTTTCAAGGTATGGATTACATCAAAGAATACCTTGTTAATCCTTGGAAGGTATTTTGCTTGTTGCTTGAGGAGAGTATCAAGAAGTGTACACATATAGAGGCAGTCTTTTTTCTTTTCCAAAAAGATCCCAAGTCTGTATCTTCTTACTCCCCAGAACTGGTTGCCTGCTTTGCGACATGCTTCTTCATATGCCTCAAGCCCAACTGTACGTGCTTCAGCTTTTTTGTTGTATGGGGAAGCTAATTTAATTGAGGTGGTGTGTGTTGGATGATCTGGCATTTTGTGAAGGATTTTAGAAAGCGTTGGGACAGGCAAGCACAGGCGTTCTCCAACATTTTCCGACAACCTCAACGTGTAGAGAAAATAGCTAGCATGATTCAGCGTCTGGTGAGCAGACCACCACATGAAAGCAGCCACACTTTTCCTCCTAAATTTCATCAAATGAGTGTTTTTCATCAAATCTGGGCATCAGATATGTGACACTCATAGTTTTTTGCTCTTGTAACCAGATTCAAAGGAGCAAGTACAGTTAGTTTAATACAGGGAGGGGTAAAATAAGATTGGGTGCCTCAAAATTCAAAGGATATTGGAAATTCAGTGAGTGAGTTTTGTTCTATGTGGTTGCAGGAACAAGGTGATCTAAAGCTGCGTGTACGGGCGCTGGAGTCAGAGCGAGCATTCAAGCGAGTTGCTGCCATGCAGCAAACAATTGCACAGGTAAAAATCATGTGTGCAACATTATGCACCTATCTCCTTCTATATATATATATATATATATATAGATATATATATCATCTTCCAGCGCTAATTGATATTGTAATCAGAAGTCCTGTCTCGAGAAATACTATATATATATTTTTACTACAATTTTTGTGATTGTGTCAAATCACTTCTGACAGTTGTGAATTGTGGGCATTAGATCACTTTTGACAGTTGGAAAATTTTGGGGCTTTGTTGCAGGCAATTCTTGCTGCTACCTGTTTAAACCTTGGAACTATGCTTCATATTGCTGCAATCAAAGTATGTTTCTATCACAACTTTTGTTGAATTGTGGCTTTGCATTCATTATGAGAAAAGTTTCAATGCCATAGCATATGCCAAGGTTGCAAAAAATGCCACCAAAAGATTCACAAAATACTGAGCAAAAAATGCACGGAACAGGACAGGACTTTTGCAATTTTTTTGTAGTTTTTAACTTTGGGCAGTTGGCATTTGATTTAGAGGTGATGCAGTGGATGGCAAAATCACTGAATCTGATGTCAATAACACTAGCAACTGTGATTGGCATAAACTGTGATTTGTTTACTTCTTGTGTTTTCTCTGAGTGGGAGAGTATTTGTCTGTTTGTTTTCAGGTACCAGCTAATGCTGCATTTACTGGCAGTGCTGTATTTGGTTTACAAGTGCTCATGGGCATCTTCAAAGTGAAAAGGCTTGACAAACAAGAGAAGCTGATCACAGGCACAGCATAAGAGCGAGAGAGAGAGTGTGCTCCTCTCAAAATTTATTGCTGTCTTTGTACTACTGTTGTAGCTAAACAAAAAATCCATAGTTAAGAACTTAATATTTTTCTGAGAGATTCTATCCAACATTTTCCACTCTCTTTTTAAGAATTGGTTTTTGCAGAGCAGTGATGAGAGACCCAAAAATTTACGTTTGAAATCCACGAAATCAGTAAGCACTGAAAGTTGGGGCTTCACATGCTTCTTCTGTCGCGTATGTGCGGCAGGTGGGGTCTGATTGACAATTTACATGTTACCTATGTACTTGAGGAGAAGAGAATTTAGGTGGCAGCTCTGCTGCTGCTGGTACTACTTTGAATTGAATGTGCAGGTTGTCATTTTGCTCATAATCATAGCAGCAAATTTTCATTGATGGGTTACTCTTGCTAGTCTGCTTGGGTTGGGTTACTAGCCCAATGTGATCACAGAGGAAGAATCCCACTTACATTTCAGCACTCCCATCTCTCTTGAAAATCACCTAGTTCTCCCAAAGTGTTACATCTATGAAAATGCTGAGAGATCTCTACAACAGCGATTGAAGGTACTACAAACAAATGAGTTACATATGTTACATAGTGAGTAACTGTGCCTTTCTTCAAATCCTGCTGTAAAACCCCATCATGCATTCAGCAACCACCACAAAACACACCACCAAAAAATAAAAGGACAAAAAGGGAAAAAGAAAAGAACTTGGAACATTGTTTGCAGAAATTTCAGTTACACAATTTTTAAGTTATTGCACATTTTGTATCTATGAGATTGCAGAGAAAATCTCCACAACACTGTGAAAGCAGCGAAAACACCACATTGAGTGCAGTTATTAACCTTAAGAGAGTGTCTCATGAAGTGTCAGACCATTCACCTTCATCATGAATACCAAGGATGACAAGCTGCCATGACTACCCACTGACTTCATCAGCTCCTGACTGTGAGTGTAACAAACTGAGTACAGAATAATCTGCCCGAAATTCAGGAAAACCACTATAGCAATGCTGGGTGGCTTGCATTTCTTGAAGCAACAGGAAGACTCAGTCATGATGGTGGCTAGCACTTGAGATTTTGCTTATCATGTATTATGGCACGTCCAGAAGAAGAACAATGACACTGTGGTGGTCTGCTGTTCAACTGTGACAATGTTTAGAAACCAAAGAGAAACGCCAAAGAGCAGAAAGATTTCAAACTAAGCCATAACTGATTTGCAACTCCATACACAGATAAGACTTGCATCAAAGACCAAACAGGCAAAAGGAAATGGAGAAGAATTTGGACCAGTTTGTTTTGCAGACTTTCCAGAAATGAAAATTGATGTTGCACTAAAAGCTCAAACTGATCTGTGAAAAATACACAATGCTGATCATGTCTATGCTAGTCTATGTCAGGTCCATGTGTGCAAAATGCACAGAAAAGAAGAACAAGTAGAAACAGAGGCAGAAAAAGAACAAGAAGAAGAAGAAGAGCACTTCATGAGACACTCTCTTAAGGTTAATAACTGTCAGTGCATCTCTCCACAGTGTCAGTGCATAAACATTGATGAATCCATGTTGCCAATTAGGTGGTGTTTCACTTCTGCCTCTCATGTTTTCTAGAGACAAAGGATTTGTGATTATTGCAGGTGATTCCCCTGGTGACAAAATTTACTGATACAAATTCAGGATCAGAGAACTTAACCCAAAACTCTACAGAACAAGAGGTGCTTTTTCCCTATATAGATGGGATGCTCTTGATAGGTATGCTATGATTGGCTCATAGTGGTCTGCTCCTGAAGTCCACCACCCCAAACCACCAGTCCCAATCCTCATGACAAGTCCTCAATTTTCTCTATAAAAGTATGCATACAGGATTCTGAGCTGAGCTCCATACAAAACCTCACAGCTCCTTCAATTTACTTATATCTCTACAAAGAGGGCAAAGCTCATCCTACATTAGAGTTATCCATAAAGTCATGCAATTAGGGGGCGAGAACGGTCAGTTTTGGCATAATTGGGCATCAAATGTGGAACTGGGAATAAAAATCTTACAGAAGGAAATAACTGGGTTTCAAACTAGTTTTTCCACCAATTTCGGTGGTAAACTGAGTTTCATCCTGTCTTTCCTTTTTCCTGAGCGCCTCCACTGTTGCTACATATATTTTCACTGCTCCTACCTGTACAACTACTATAATTACTCTCAAACCTTGTGCATTAAATGCTGCGTTTCAGCATTTCATATCCATATTTAATAAAATTTCCTTACTGTGTGGATACCACTGAAAGAGGGGATTGGGGGCGAAAGCAGAGGAGATAAGGGGTGAAACAGAGGGTGACTTTATGGATAACTTTATTGTCCAAATCATTTCATTAACACCTAATTCCTGCAAGAGCTTATTCTCACCCCCATATGTGTCTATGGCGTGAAGTGACAAAATGGTGGAATGCAAAGGCAATAGTCAATAACATGATGTTCCCAACAAACAGCACTCTTATTAGAAGTGGACATTGTACCTGTTCCCTTCCCTTCATGCAGATGAAGGCAGGTGGATGGTGAATTTGAACTTGTTGTTTGGGCTGATGAGGAAGAAAAAACAAACAGTTGCTGCTCTCTACCATAGCATCAGCTCCATGTGGCTTGCTTGACCTGGCGAACCTGAACATAAAGCACTTCAGGATCAGGATTCAGAAGAAGCCAAATGCAAGACATCTATGAGATATATCCCACAACAACACTTTGTTCTATGGATTTCATCCATAGTTTTAGGAGGATATGGGAGTCAACACCTTTGCGAGGGTGAAGCCCATAGTTTTAGGAGGATACGGGAGCCAACACCTTTGGGAGGGTGAGCCTTGAGAGGTGTCATTAGAGGGCCCTCAAAAGGTTGCAATTGAATAGATGATTGAACTTTTCAAGTCAATTTATCAACTTTTTCTCAGCATTGTTGTGTTGTGCATTACTAGCGATGATTAATTATTATTATTTGGTTTCTTTTCTTATGTTTGCATATGGTTTTCAATAGTTCATCATTATTTATGTCAATGTCAAATTTAATTTTAATTAATATAAATTTCATGAACATTTGTCTAGTAATTAGGAAAGTTAGTAGGAAAGGAGTTAATTATTAGGAAAGTTAGTAGGAGAG
>Ga0116229_10014547_pt1 | contig 10910 bp, 9 predicted proteins | sample S1TSphgellanicum_3_FD_87313 | JGI IMG/M metagenome (GOLD analysis project Ga0116229, IMG submission 87313) | Host-associated microbial communities from peat moss isolated from Minnesota, USA - S1T2_Fc - Sphagnum magellanicum MG | ecosystem: Host-associated > Plants > Peat moss > Unclassified...
GAGCTGATGAAGTCAGTGGGGAAGTTGTGATAGTTAAGTCACTATCATACATACTACTGTTGATGGTCCCTGAACAGGTGTGAGACTGGCACTTTTGTTCATACCGCTAGTGTGTTTTTTTTTGTTTTTTGTCTCCCCTTGTTTGGTTCTTTCTGTGGCTTCCTGAGGAAGTGTTAGCCTTGCTGTTTCTTCTTCATCGTGAGAACGGAGATTTCTCTATTCTTATGAAAGATATTGTATTTTGTTCCTCCTCTCCCTTTGATTCTAGGTACTGTCTGTGGTCATGAATTCAGCTGTTTAGCTTAGGCAATGACCATAGAGTTCCTGAGCTGTTTGTTGTAGGATACTCAGGTACCTGAATGTTTGTTTGTGTCAGCAGTCTCAGTCCTCAGACTCTGGGAGGAATTCTGCACCAACTGATGCTCCTGTAGGTCTGAAAGACAGTAAGAGAAAGCAAGGCCTTTCAAAAAGTAGTGAGGAGCAGCAAGATCTATCATCTTCTCAGAAGGAGGATGGAGATGTTTTGGATTGTGAGCACAAGAGATCAAGGACCTCTGCTGGAGAAATTATCCCATCAAGTGATAGACAAGGAGCTGTGGAGCCTATGTCAACTGAGACTGTGGATTCTTTGCAAAATACTACCAGGACTGTAACCACCTTCAAGCAAGTAGATCTATCAAAGAAGCTGGAGAAACTGTTGGGTGCCACAAGGAAAACAGGACTTCATCAACCCAGAAAAACAGTTACACAAGGAGAAGGAAGTGAACTCTTAAAGTCTCAGCAAAGCCAGGAGGATTCTATGACCTCCCTTGGGACAGGGATACAAGAGTCAGCAAAAGATGAACCAGCTATTTCAAAAACACCTCAGCAGGCAGGTTCATTACATCTGCACTTGATTCAAGGTTGCTTAGGCTAATTTTTTATTCTGTGGGTATCCAGATATTTAACTAATATCTGCTTAGTGTGTGACTCAGTTATGTGTAGGTCAGTTCAAAGATATACTCCAAGCTACTCAATGGGCAGATATTAATATTGTGAAGAACTGTGTTTTGTGTCTTCAGGAGGAGGTGACCAACCATTTAGAGAGAGGTGAGGCACCTGCATGTGTTGGTAGTGGTGCACTGTCTGGTAAGTGGTTGCGCCTGGACAAGCACACAGATGACAGTGATAAAGTGGAAGGTGGGAGTGTGCTGGAGGCTGAAGGTACAGAGCCAATATTTTTAAATGTGCCTGCATTAATGAGTATGCACAGAGAGGAAAAAACTCTGAAGAATTCTGATGCTATGGGCAAAGCCAAAGTGGAGGTGGGAAAGAATTGGACAATGCTAGAGATGGGCTTGTATAAGAAAGGAGTCCAGATCTTTGGCAAAAACAGGTACACTAACTGGGAAAACCTTCACGTTTCAGATTTTTGTAAGAGGTAAAATTGACAGGGGTACTGATGTCCAAATGTATTCTGTTCTGAACATTGGAAATGCAGCTGTCTGATAGCAAAGAACCTGCTCAAGGGCTTCAAGACATGTGCAGAGGTGGCTCAGTACACATTAGAACAAGAAACAATGGAAGGTGGACCTGATGGTGGGCGCCACTGTACTGACAGCTTGGTCTGTTTTTCCACTTCCCCGATTCTATTTCTCTTCTGCATCTGTGAAATTGACTCTCAGGCATGCCTTTGAATGTTGATAACTGAGGACACCAGAGAAATGTACATAGTAAAACAGTTGAGACTGATCTAAGCAAAGTAGGATAGAAGGATCTAGAGTAAGTCTTTCAGTGCCATTTCTCTAGCTTGTGAGGTGTACAAGCTCCATGAGAAATCCTTCCATCCTATGCAAACACTTTATGAGGATCCTACAGCTTTTTTTATTAGTTATGTCTCTCAAGTGCCAGCCAACATCTTGACTGGGTCTTCTTGTTGCTGCTAGAAATGCAAGCAAGACTCAGGATGCAGATTTTGCATAATGTGTCGTCCGTAATATGAGGATTTTCCTATATACTTATCTACACCCACTGTCAGGAGCTGCTGAAGTCAGGGGCGATCATGGCTGCTAGTCACTGCTGTTCATGATGTAGGTGATGGTCAGATATGTTGTCAGTGACACCTGTAGTGTTATTGTGGGGTTTTCTCTGCAATCTCACAGATACTATTGGAGACATGTATGAGCTATCCTAGCATCCACTGATTATAAAAAAGGCATGCAGGACATTGATGCAGAAAACCGGGCACGAAAATATGGTGGCCGACGAAAAGGCAGAGTACGGAAGCTGAAGTACACTTGGAAGTCAGTAGTGCACCCTTTGATAAGGAAACGAATGGCAAATGGAAAGGATCAACCATGCCGACAGTACACACCCTGCAGCTGTTTATTCACCTGTGGCCGACAGTGCCCATGCCTGCTGAATGGAACTTGCTGTGAGAAGTACTGTGGGTAGGTCTCAAATTTTCTTGACTGCAAGTATTTTAGGATGAAGTAGCTCTTTCATTCTTACTGCAATTCTGTCGATTGCAGCAGAAGTCATTTTGCCACATTGCAGGGACAACCAAGATAGGGCTGCATCAAACAACTGGTATGCCATGATACAGGTGCTCAAAGAGCTGCAAAAATCGTTTTCGAGGCTGTCATTGTGCAAAGAGCCAGTGCTGTAGTAGGCAATGTCCTTGCTTTGCTGCAGGTCGGGAGTGTGACCCTGATGTCTGTCGCAACTGTTGGGTTGGGTAAGGATCATGCATATGCCCTCAGCTGTAATCACAGTCCGAAAGTGTTTTGATTTTTCTTTGTGAGGTGAGGCTGTACTGCAGAGCTGTCAGGCCATTTGCTAATTTGATTTTAAATAAGGAGAGCAACTGTGTTAATGTGGAATCTCACTAATTTTTACTATGTCCTGAGGAGCTGCTAACTGTGCAGAAAGATGTTATGTTAGCATGTTAGAGTGGTAACAGAGATGAATATGGAGTGGTAATGGAAATGAAGATCTTGTTGAGTCTAATGCATCTTTGCTTGGCTCATCAGCTGTGGTGATGGTACACTTGGAGGCCCACCTGCACGAGGTGACAGCTATGATTGTCATAACATGAAACTCATGCTGAAGCAACAGCAACGGGTGCAGTCTACCTCTGAATCCTGACTAGACTGATCCAGAACCTGCATGGCAAAGTGGTTTTGCATCTTTTTCTGATATTGGCCACTAGTAGACTTCCTGGGAATAACTACTTAATCAGTCACTGAGGATCATGGTTCTGGTGATGCAGGTGCTTTTGGGTAGGTCTGACGTGGCAGGCTGGGGTGCTTTTCTGAAGGTTGGCATACTTTCGCTTGCTCTAAAGAAGGCTTGTGCTGTTTTTCTTCTGGCTTTAGCATCTACTATCAGGTAAGTGTTAAATTCGGACTATGTTGGACTCTGTTCTTAGTGGTCAGCATATAATCATAGTACCCTGAAACATGATCCATACAAAGCAGTTAATCCTGTGAGGGTGTCTTGTTTTTTGCGGTTCAGAATCCAGTGGGCAAGCATGAGTATCTTGGAGAATACACAGGTGAGTTGATCTCTCATCGTGAGGCTGACAAGCGTGGAAAAATCTATGACCGTGAAAACTCATCCTTCCTTTTCAACTTAAATGATCAGGCAAGCTCAATCTCAATCTGGTATTTGGCTTCACACTTTCAAGAGCAATAGAAGATGCAAAACACGTTTCTGATTAGATTGTGGCAGCTTAGTTCCTTCAGGATGGCATGTATTTCAGGCCTATATGTAGGGTATGTATCATGCTCATGAAAATCCAATTCTGAGAAACTGAAGTTCTGGTGGGCACAATGGAATTTTTGGCTCATGGTTGTTTGATTGGATTTGCAGTATGTCCTGGATGCATGTCGTAAGGGGGACAAGCTAAAGTTTGCAAACCATTCACCCAATCCAAACTGTCATGCCAAGGTACATATCAATCTCTCACATCATATTTGCAGTACCCAGGTTTTGTGTTTGTGGTGGACTTCATTCAACATAAATGAAGACACAAGACAAGAAGTTCTGCTTCTGAAAGTCTCCAGGAGTACATATTTCATTCATGAAGGGCCATTGGGTGATTACAGCTGCTTCTACTTGTTGCAGGTGATAATGGTGTCAGGAGATCACAGAGTGGGTATTTTTGCAAAAGAACGCATTGGAGCAGGAGAAGAGATTTTCTATGACTACCGCTATGAGGCAGACCGAGCCCCTGTTTGGGCCAAGAAACAGGATGACCCCAACCAAAAGGTTCAGGATATGCTCAGCACCAGTGGAAGAGCAAGGAAGCTGCCTGAGGGAAAGCCTTTGTGAACATAGATATCTACTGGATGTACACTTAATGCTACCTACTAGTTCAGGCTCTGTAACAACACTGGAATTTATCTGCTCAGAGATGTTATCAAACTCCACCTAGATTCAGGAATTCTTACTTTCTGAGCAAACAAATAGAAGATACTTGCAACACTATCTTAAGAAATGGTGGAGTCTACAAAGTCACATTGGAATCAAGGTTTGATGGTCAAGCTACGAAGCAGCTTTATTTTCCTTAGATTTCAGGACAACTGGTGACTGATAGAAGAAGGATGACATCATGGTCTGTTGACCAAACATGACAGAGTATTTCTTCACCCTCAAGGCCATGGTTATTTTGCCTCCTGTCACTTCTCACAAATCTTCTTTTTTTTGCAGGCATGCGTAAGAGACCACTGCATCCATTGGAGGCAGTGTCTCCATTGTCTAGATGTAGCCTGAAATCAAGATCCAATTTGCGAGATTTATGCCTGTCTTTACATTTTGCATGACTTTTATGAATATCCTTGTCCTCTATGATTCAAAGATGCATAAATACAAGACATCTGCAATTTGACACATGCAATGGGATTGAAAGGTTCTTGTATTGTTTGAAGGAGCCAGAGTTTGGAGCGATATTTCTGGGGTTGGAAGCTGATGATGGGTATTGACCTCTGCTATCCTGCGAAACAGAGCTTGGAGGAGCATTGCCTAAATGTAAAGCTGATGGCAATGACCTCTGTTACCCTGGGAAGCAGGAGTGTGGATGAACATTGCCAAAATGTAAGGTGATGTTTCTAAAACACAACCCTGTTACTTCTTTTAGAAAGTTTGTCAGATTGCTACTAATCAAAGGTGTGGATACCCTGTGTTGCTTGGTTTCATGTTTTGAGGACGACCTCTGGTCCAGGTTTCAGGTATTTTAGAAAATTTTCTGGAACTTATGGTTTCTGTTCCAGCTAGTTATTTGTAATTTGATATAACCTGTGGTTCAAGTTTTGAGACTTATTTGTCACGATCCTGAACCTCTGGTTTTGAGCTCACAAAAAATGAAATTCAAATGAGTCCTGTTCCTAAATTGGGTGTAGTTCCAATTCCACATACGCACAGATCTCAAGATTGCAAACTGTGTAGGTATCAGTGTTGTACAAGCAATTAGAGATGGTCACTTCATGAAGAAGTACAACATCTGTGCAACCTTTGGAAAAAATCAATTCTTTGATGCCTAGAAAATTGCAAAAGGTGGTAGTACCTGCTGTTGTACCTATTGATAATAAATTGGTAATGCATGATCATATGGATTGTCCATGAGGTTATTTTCATTTTTATTCATTTTAAAATATGAGATTTAATTTTTGTCTATGAAAACATTAATATTTTTAGCACACATGATGTCCTTTTTTTACATCCCTCATTGTTTCAAAAGCAGTCTTTTTTGGGCCTCTCTGATGTCCCCCATTGTCCTTCCTAGCATGCTTCTCAATGACCCTTGGTTTGAGAAATATATATAAACTTTTTTCAACCTTAATGCACTTGAAATTATGAGTTATGAATGTTTTGCAATTTTATTTAGATTTGTTATGTTTTTTGGTTTCTTTGCCTTCAATAGACCCAAACTTTCATATTAAATATTAACGTCAAATGGGTTGTATTTGAACTAAACAATTGTATCCCTCAAGATGGGGGAAATGTTATTTTCCCAACCCATCCATACATGCAAGTTTTGCTTAATTGGTGATGCCCTTAACACTAATGAGACATATTTGTATTATAATCATGCTTGGCATGTACAACATGTAATATCTTAATCCATTTAACATAACATCACATTCCCATGGTTCACCATGACGACCATTGGGCCCTTGTGGGCCATTTGCCGAGGTACATTAAAACTCCTATAAGGCCACCCATCCCAATACTATCCTGGTCAAAGTGATCTTAATTTCATAAATCTTACCAAAAAAACCAATTTTTTTAATCTTTTAGTAATGAGCTATGTTAGTATATAGCTAATATTAAGAGATTTTAAGACAAAACTCTTCAAGGCCCTAAAGGATTTGACTCTTGAGAAAACCCAATTGCCAAAAATTATAAATTATAAAATTGAAGGTGAAAATCATTCTAAATTCAATAACTTTTGTTAAATTGATGTGAAAATTGTGAAACAATAAATGTACACATTATCTTGTTGGGGGTTTTCTAACACTACCAAAAGTGCGAAATGGGAGCCCATGGTTCCATAGGGTTAATGCATGGTTGCAAAACAAAACAAAACAAAACAAAACACCTATCTTAATGTATAGTTTATGACCACCCATGTTTATGTGCTTTGCAAGTGTTGATTCCTTAAATACACATACAAAATATGTGGATGTGTCATATTTTAACAAAAGATTCTAGTAGTAGGTTGAATATAGAGTTGTTTTGTGTAGCCAATTCTTGGAGACTAGTAGTAACTTCTTTTGAGATCAAAGGAATTCTTCAACTATTGCATCAAATACAAAATGATAATTCCAAATCACTCATAATTAATTAATTATCCTTAAATGAAATTTTGTTAATCTCCATCACCATCACGATTTGTAATTTACTTGATTCATACATAACAACTTGGGCAAAGATTGCCTTCACTATTTGGTAAACCTCCCGAGTGTCATTTACCACACCAAGCTTATGCGGCCAAGGTTCCTTTACACCCTTGGAAATCATGTTTTACATGAGTTGAAAAGGAAATTATATGATTCCACTAACTTAGAGGCAAACTAAGTTATATATATATATATATATATATATTACTCTACTAATAACATGGTCAGTTATAACTTATAACTTGCAGCCCATTAACTATTTGTGACTAGCACATTAAGAGCTCCATTTATGTGTATTATTATGGGTCTTAAAATAAAAAGCAATGGGATTACCTCCTTGATAAAAAGTGCACAAAAGTGCTATGCAGATCACCAGTTCTATACCAATATTGTGGGGATTGGGAAGAGGCTAATAGGGCATTCATCATGATCTGTCTGTTTTTTAGGGCATACAAAGTAGCTTGGAAAAAAGGCTTGTGTTGTCAGTTCATCATTGCTGATGTCTTCATTTACATAAAAGGAACATGAAGGCAAAAGCTTCCAGAGATTTCCCCAGTGTATTTGGAGGCTACCTTACAAGTGGAGGAATCTTATGCCTATATGTAGGTGTAAGGTCCCTCCCACTCTTAAGGAGTAGGCTTAAGAATGGTCCACCTCCTAAACCTTGTGATCTATGTATGGTTAGGTTCATCACCTTGTGCTTTATGATGAGTAAAGCTCGAATGGGTGGGGACATTTTCGAAATGCAATGTGAGACTTGGCTACCGCCTCATCCTAGGCACCTTATTTTGGGAATGCTCCAACCCTAGGGCTTTACCCTTATGCATCACCTAAGAAACAACAAGTAACATTTTTTTTTCTTAGGTTGTGAGATTTAAGTCACAACTTCTTGTAGGATCTACTAGATCAAAGTGTGACACATTCATGTTGAATAAGTCATGTTTGATAAAGCCATGGTCCATGATACATATGTGAGGTGAACTTTGTGGTTTTGTATAGTTTAATGTAATATATACAAGTTTGGTCCATGCCATTGGCTCAAGTGTGAACTCCAAAAAAATTTGTTTTGATTTATAAAATTTTGAAATTTCAACGATAAAAATTATTCAAAATTCAATATCTCTTTGCATCTTAGGTCTAAAAATTACAAAATCACCTTAATAAAATCATAGTCAATGAGGACTTTCTAACAATATCAAGAGCATGGCCCAATTTCCCTAAAATTTTCAATTTTTTATTTTTTTGAAATTTCAATGATAATATTGTTCAACATTCAATACCTCATGCACCATACATCCAAACATTAAGAAACCACCTCAATACACCCCTACTAATCAAGGGCTTTTCACATCATACCATGAGCATGGTGGGGACAACGTGGATTGAGAGATCTCAATGTGACAAACAAAACAAACAAACAACCTTCCTTAATAAACAGATGTGATGTCAATAATAACTTTTCATTAGTGCAATATGTGTGAGTACCACATTCAAGTATCAAAGCCCAATCCGACTGCAGTAGGAAAAGCCATATTTCTGTTGTAGTTTTTGAAGCTTGTCAGACTTACAAATGGTTTTAGTTGTGTCCTGAGTGCACCAATTTTCATAGATTGAGAAAAAACAGTGACAAAACAACAATCCATAGAGAGATGGAAGGCAATATAATCAAAGCCACAATCTTATTGCACAATTAAGTTGAAGTTGAAGGAAGCTTTTACTTGCATATGAAATATAAGCAAAGAAGATTGCCTGCCCAATCACACAGATGACAGGACTGCATGTGGATTGAGCACCCACCTCCAGAGCCTATCAGATGATGGATTTTCCTCTTGCTGTTGTGGGTGGGAGATTGCCTGCTTTGTGACAGACAGATGTAACAAACCAAGGCTTTATATTCATTCAGCAGAAACAAAAGCCTTGGGTTGCAGAACTTGGTCTGACTGAAGCCATGTCCTGCAAAAAGCCCAGTTTGTTCCAAAAGAACAAAGTAGTGAATTTTTGTACTTTGTGCTCAGTCTACTTAGGCTTTTTTTTTTTTTCTTATTTTCTTTCATTTTGGGTTTCTGTGGTCTCACAAAGAAGTTAGTTTCCGAGCATAAAATACTCAAAGTTTGTACTTTGTGATCAGACTACTTAGGCTTTTTTCTTTTTCCTTTTTTTTTTTGGGGTTTCTTTGGGCTCACAAAGAACATAGTTTCTGAAGCATAAATTATTCAAATTTTGTACTTTGTGCTCAAATTACTTAGTCTTTTTTTTTCTTTTTTTTGGGGGGGTTTTCTTTGGTTTCACAAAAAACTTAGTTTCTGAACATAAATTACTCAAGTTATGTATTTCATGTAGCATGAGATGGCCTTCCTCCTACAACTAGGAGATGCACCTGTTTTTAAAGTTTGTTAATTATTGGTGCTTCAAGTTTACATGCATCTATAATGGACATTCATTTTGACACATCCTTTAGATCTATCTTGGAGAATGATTCCATTTTTTCAACATTTAGAGTTCACATTCATTCTCATTCGGGCAAGGGGGCAAGGTTATAGTTGGCTACTAGGCCATTTATGTGTTCATTTTACATCACACACTCAACTTTCATTTCAACGTTGTGTTTTCATCTCAATTTGATTTAGCCTTCAACATCTAGTCTTTTCACATGTGAGTATGAACACAAGTTGGATGCATCTAGCACACACTTAACTTGTTGTCTATTTAAAGGTCAGCAGATAACCACACATGAAACCATCTGAAACATCACGTATGCCCTCACTCGAAAAAATGGGCACGTTATATGGAGAGAATAGTGGTACACCTTTATGTTAAGAGTTTCATTACGAATTAATCTCTACATGACCTAAGAGGACCAAGTTTTCGTTATTGATGTGGTGGTTATTGATCCGAAGCGGGGAACGATGGCTTTAATTGTCATTGGTCGACCAGCATGTGCAATTGTGGAACTTAATGCCATTATTAAAATCTACAAGTATATAGGGCTTTATGAAGGGCATCATTTTATTCCAATGGTCATGGAAGTGCACAATGCACCTGAATGTGACATGGATCGTTTTTTCAAGGAATGTGCTCGTCTTTTCCACAATAGATGATTGAGAGGTCATTTATTTTTATCTTTTTGCATTCAATTTTTAAGGCAACATGTTAGTATTGTTCTTCAACATGCTTTAACCTTTGTTATAGTGAGAAAGATTGCATTAACAGACGATGTTTATTCTAAACCTCCCATTACTATTAGATTTCACAATTTGCATGCAAGCGACATTAGAAAAGTTGTGAGTAAGATAGCTTCCTACCTTGAGAGGGATTAACTTTTTCCCTTTTTTTTTGGTTCCTAGAAGGCTGAGTGTCTTTTGACTTTTCTTTGGTGTTCCCTTTTTGTCTCCCTTATGATGGTTCCAACCATTGATCTTGTATTGGACTTTTGTGGGTGATTACTTTGTGGTCAGACTACTTTATATACATATATATTGGGTTTCTTTGGTCTCACAAAAAACTTAGTTTCTAAACACAAATTCCTCAAATTTTGTACTTTGTGCTCAGACTACTTAGTCTTTGGGTTGTTTTCTATGGTCTCATAAAGAACTTAGTTTCTGATCATAAAGCACTCCCATAACTTATGACTTACAACCTATGTCGTCATATCTGTAATCCAGGTTTGTCACCAAGAGAGTGCAAGATGAGCAAGATGGGCCTATCTGCCATGTTCTTGAATTCTGGGTTCAAGAAAAAGTCCAGACAAGTGCTGGGGTGGGTATTTGATCTTTCGTGGAATGGGTCTGGCAGAGCCCATTCTGCCCAGGAACTTGACAAGCCTGAGTTGTTCTGTTACCTGATAACAGGTTGTTCCTGGGCCTGTTTCACAACATCCTCAATTTTACAGGCTGACAATTCAAATTGAAAGTGTGTATCTCAATAATTAATTCATTAAAACCAACACTAACAACCCCAAAAAACTCCAACACACCCACCCCCACAAAACAAAAAGAAACAAAAACAAAACAAAAACAAACAAAGAAAACC
>Ga0116229_10014549_pt1 | contig 10909 bp, 4 predicted proteins | sample S1TSphgellanicum_3_FD_87313 | JGI IMG/M metagenome (GOLD analysis project Ga0116229, IMG submission 87313) | Host-associated microbial communities from peat moss isolated from Minnesota, USA - S1T2_Fc - Sphagnum magellanicum MG | ecosystem: Host-associated > Plants > Peat moss > Unclassified...
AACCGGGTACACCGCCAGTACCGCAAGTGGCAGGGTGATCCCCGCATCGCGAGCGGCAATTGCCGTCGCGACCGCGAGGTTGCCGCCGGCGCTCTCGCCTGCAAGCGCCAAGCGCTGCGGATCGGCACCAAGGCTCGCAGCATTCTCGGCCACCCACCGATACGCTGCGAGCGCGTCGTCCCACGCGGCCGGAAACCCAGCTTCGGGCGCCCGACGATAATCGACGGACACGACGATTGCGACCGCGGCTTTCGCGAGCGCGCGCGCCCCGCCGTCATAGGTGTCCTTGTCGGCGATGACCCAGCCGCCGCCATGAAAATAAACGATCACCGGCAGCGCGCCCGAGGCCTGCTGCGGTGTATAGACCCGGGCGGGCAAGTCGCCCACGGCACCGCCGATCAGCCGGTCATGGCTCTCGACGCCGGGAACGAGAGTCGTCCGCGCCGTGTCCTCGCCGCGCGCGCGCAGCAGGGACAGCAGCGCGTCTGCGAGTGTCGGCTGGATGCGAGCCGCGGCGACGGTCGAGTTCTCGATGGCCTGCGGCGCGAGTCCCCGCCAATGGCTCAGGACTTCCTGCATGTCCGCATCTGCCGAATGGGAAGTGTCGCCTTTGCCCTGGATGGTGTTGATGATGTCGCGGACGATGCTGGTCACTAGGTCACCTGCTGATGGATGTTCAAAAGATCGAATCACGGTGCATCATGGTGCACTGGCGCAGCAGGGGTCCCGGCCGCGTCGGGCCGTCAGCGTTCGCCTACCCTTTATGCGGACGGCGTGACGCGCGGCGGGCAACTGGGTTCAATGAGCGCGCGGGCACCCGGGTTCCACGAGCGGCCGGAGCGGCCATCGTGAGAAGCTCTGCCATTGATTGCGGTGATCGTGAGGTGCTTGACAGTGATGACGTTCTTGGTACGAGGTTGGCGCAGCGGCCCTGGTCGGCGCAGCGGCCCTCAAGTGAGGAGCGGCCCCGAAGTGAGGAGCGGCTCTGATGTGCGCAGCGGCCCTGAAGTGAGGAGCGGCCCTCAAGTGAGGAGCGGCCCCGAAGTGAGGAGCGGCTCTGATGTGCGCAGCGGCCGCAGACTCGCGTTCGGCCTGTTGTTGTCGTTGCTGGCATTCGGGGGTGTCGCGATGGCGGTCGAAGAAGCGCCCTATTCAGTCGTGACTCACGACGGGCAGTTCGAAGTGCGGGACTATCCCCCGCTGGTCGCTGCCGAAGTGACCGTACCGGGCGATCAGGACCAGGCAGTCAACGCGGGATTTCGCCTGCTCGCTGCCTACATTTTCGGCGGCAACCATGCCAACCAGCGGATTGCGATGACCGCGCCCGTCGAGCAGTCGCGGTCGGCCGGTCAGAAGATCGCCATGACCGCACCGGTGATCCAAGCGCAAGGCGCGCCCGGTTCCTGGGAGGTGCGCTTCATCATGCCTGCGGGCTCCACGCTCGATAATCTGCCGGCGCCGAACGATCCCAGCGTGCATCTGGTCGAACTGCCGGCCGCGCGTTTTGCCGTGGTGCGCTTCTCGGGACTGGCCTACGCCGGGGACGTCGCGCAGCAGACCCAGGCACTGCATGAATTCGTCGCATCCCATCACTGGCAGACGGTCGGCCCCCCGTCGCTCGCCCGCTTCAACCCGCCCTGGACCTTGTGGTTCCTACGCCGCAACGAGGTCATGCTGCCGCTGCAAAGGCAATCGCCTTGAACGACGCGACCGCGCTGCTCGATGTGCGGGGCATGGGGGAGGCGGATCGGCTTGCCGAGGCCGCCGGCATTTCCCTGACGACGCTCATGGAGAACGCCGGTGCTGCGGTCGCCAACGAGATCCGCCGCCGCTGGCCGCCGCGCGAAGTGCTGGTGCTCTGCGGACCGGGCAACAATGGCGGCGACGGCTTCGTGGCCGCCCGGTATCTGGCGCAATCCGGATATCGAGTGCGCGTCGCCTTGTGGGGTTCTCGGGAGCGGCTGCAGGGACCTGCCCTCGAACAGTCCCTGCGCTGGTCGGGACCGATCGAAACACTCGCGCCCGCGGCGCTCGGCGTGGCGGAGTTGATCGTCGATGCGGTCGTGGGCGCTGGTTTGAATCGTCCTTTTGAGGGGCCTGCTGGCGAACTCCTGGCGGACGCCGCTCTGCGCAAGATCCCGATCGTCGCGGTCGACGTGCCGAGCGGTGTGAACGGCGACAGCGGCGCGAATGAGGGCGCGGTCGCGGCCGCGCTGACCGTCACCTTCTTGCGCAAGAAGCTCGGGCACGTGCTGCTGCCGGGCCGCGATCTGTGCGGGGAGATCGTCGTCGCCGACATCGGCACCCCGCCGGGCGCTCTCGCCGCGATTGCCCCGCAGGCGTTCGAGAATGCGCCCGGCCTGTGGCTCGAGGCGTTGCCGCGACCGACCGGTGCCGGCAACAAGTTCAACCGCGGACATGCCTTGATTTCGGGCGGCTATCCCATGACGGGTGCCGCGCGCATGGTGGCCCGCGCTGCGGCCCGCATGGGAGCGGGCTTGACGACGATCGCCGTGCCGGAGGCGGCCCTCGGCATCTATGCGGCCGCCCTGACCAGCATCATGGTGACCCCGCTGCGCAGGCCGGCCGATTTTTTCCCGCTGCTCGCCGATCAGCGCATGACCGGGTTCTTGATCGGTCCCGGTGCGGGAATCGGCGCGCAGACGCGCGAGCGTGCCTTGGCGATGCTGGCGACGGGTCGGCCGACCGTGATCGACGCCGACGCGATCTCCTCGTTCCGCGAGGATCGTGCGGCGCTCACGGCTGCGATTCACGGCCCCTGCGTGCTGACGCCGCACGAGGGCGAGTTTCGGCGGCTGTTCGATTTTCAAGGCGACAAGCTCTGCCGGGCGCGCGCCGCCGCGGCCGCGAGCGGCGCCATCATCATCTTGAAAGGCAGCGATACCGTGATCGCCGCGCCCGATGGGCGGGCGATCGTCAACGGCAATGCCCCGTCGACGCTCGCGACTGCCGGGGCCGGTGACGTACTCGGGGGCTTCGTCCTTGGCCTGCTGACCCAGGGCATGGACGCGTTCCTGGCGGCCGCCGCGGCCGTGTGGATGCATGGCGCGGCCGCCGCTCTGTTCGGCCCGGGCTTGCTGGCCGAGGACCTCCCGGACCTGTTGCCGCGAGTGCTGCGGGAGCTGGCAAGTCCGCGCGCGACCGCCTGACGGGGCGCGCCGTCAGACGAAATGCAGCCGCGCCCCGGCCGAGGCCAGGTTGACATTACTCCACACATGCCGCGATTGCTCTGCGCTAGCATGAACGATCGGGTCAGGCTTAACAGGAGCGATTGGCCAGACTTAAAATGATTTGTCTACAGCCAGAGAGTGGATATGCCCCCAACGAGTCTGATGCCTTCGAATTCTCTTCAGACACCCGGTGGCAATCTTCCACCCGGTGGCAATCTTCATTCGAATCCCCGGCGAACGTGGGTCATTCCGGCGCTGGCCATCGCCCTGTTGCTGTTGATCGGCTGGCTGCTCTACGCGTGGCTGTCGAAACCGAAACCGAAGCCCGCGACGCCGCCGCTCACCCAGGTGGCTTCCGCCCCGGTCGAGCGTGGCGACCTCGATGTCTATCTCGACGCCTTGGGGACCGTCACGCCGGTTTATACGGCGACGATCGTGAGCCGCGTTGCCGGCGAAGTCACCGAGGTGCGCTTCAAGGAAGGTCAGATGGTCAAGAAGAACGACCTTCTCGCCATCATCGATCCGCGCCCCTACGTCGCCGTGCTGGTCCAGGCGCAGGGCCAGATGGCGCGCGATGAAGCCGCGCTCAAGAATGCCCGCACAGATCTGATCCGGTATCAGAACTCCATCAAAGAGCATGCGATCGCCCAGCAGATGCTCGCCACGCAACAGGCGACCGTCGATCAGGACGAGGCAACCGTCAAGCTCGATCAAGGCAATCTCGCGGCGGCGCAGATCAACGTCGACTACACACGGATCGTCGCGCCGTTCGACGGCCGCGTCGGCCTGCGCAACATCGACCCGGGCAATGTGGTGACGGCGAACGGCACATCGGGGCTCTGCGTGATCGCGCAGATCAAGCCGATCACGGTCATCTTCACGGTCGCGGAGGACGACATCGCCGAGGTGACCGAACAGATGGCGAGCGGTCGGAGCCTCGCGGTCCAAGCCCTCGATCGCACCAAGCAGCACAAGCTCGCGGACGGCACCCTTCTCACGCTCGATAACCAGGTCAACACGACCACGGGCACGGTACGTGCGCGCGCGACGTTTGCGAACGAGAACAGCCAGCTGTTCCCGAATCAATTCGTCAATGCGCGGCTCCTGGTGCGCACGTTGAATCAGGCCGAGATCGTGCCCCAGGCCGCGATCCAGCACAATAACGACGCGGCGTTCGTCTACGTGATCGAGAACGGCACCGCGGAGCTGCGCAGCATCAAGATACTCGCGACCGAGGGCGAGAACTCGGCGGTCACGGGCGTCACGGCGGGCGAACAGCTGGTCACGGACGGATTCGACAAGCTGCAAAACGGCACCAAGGTCGCCGTGCGCAACGCGGCGCCGGGCGGCGCCAAGCCGGCCACGAACCAGACGGCGCCCAGTGCCGCCAACGCTGGTTCTAAACAAACCGGATGAACCCGTCGCGCCCTTTCATTCTGCGGCCGATCGCGACCTCGCTGATCATGGCCGCCGTGCTCGTGATCGGTATCATCGGATTCCGTCAGCTGCCGATCGCGGCGCTTCCCGAGGTCGATTACCCAACCATTCAGGTGATGACGTTTTATCCCGGCGCCAACGCCAAGATCGTCTCGACCGCCATCACGGCGCCGCTCGAGCGGCAGCTGGGCGAGGTTCCCGGCTTGAGCCAGATGCTGTCGACGAGTTCCGATGGCGCCTCGGTCATCACGCTGCAGTTCAACCTGAGCCTCAACATCGACGTCGCCGAGGAGGACGTGCAGGAGGCGATCAATGCCGCCCAGAGTTACCTGCCGGCGCAGCTGCCCATGCCGCCCGTGTACAACAAGGTCAACCCCGCCGACGCGCCGATCCTGACGCTCGCCTTGACGTCGGATTCGATGCCCCTGGCCCAGGTAGAGGACTACACCGACACGCGGCTCGCGGAGAAAATTTCCCAGCTGTCGGGCGTCGGTGCGGTCACGATCAGCGGCGGCCAAAAGCCCGCCGTGCGCATTCAGGTCAATCCGACCCAGCTCGCCTCCTACGGCCTCAATCTCGAGGACGTGCGCTCGGCGCTCACGGCGACGAGCCTGGACCAGGCGAAGGGCAACTTCAACGGCCCGGCGCAGAGCTTTCAAATCGACGCGAACGACCAGATCACCACCAGCGCTGAATTCAGCCAGGTCGTGCTCGCCTATCGCAACGGGGCTCCGGTCATGCTCACCGACGTCGCCAAGGTGGTCGACGGGGTCGAGAACGCCGAGCTGTCCGCGTGGATGAACAAGGTCCCGGCCGTCATCGTGAACATCCAGCGGCAGCCCGGCGCGAACATCATCGATGTGGTCGACCGCATCAAGGCGCTGTTGCCGCAGCTGCGCGCCACCATTCCTCCGGTCATTCACGTCGCCGTCCTGACGGACCGGACGACCACCGTGCGCGCCTCGGTCGCCGACGTCGAATTCGAACTGGTGCTGTGCATCGCGCTCGTGGTGGCGGTCATTTTCGTGTTTCTGCGGACGTTCGCCGCGACGATCATTCCCAGCGTCGCGGTGCCGCTGTCCCTGGTCGGCACCTTCGGCGCGATGTACGCGATGGGCTACAGCCTCAACAACCTCACGCTCATGGCCCTGACGATCTCGACCGGATTCGTGGTCGACGACGCGATCGTCATGATCGAGAACATCACGCGCTACGTCGAGCAGGGTGAGCGTCCGCTCGCGGCGGCCCTCAAGGGTGCCGAGCAGATCGGCTTCACGATCATGAGCTTGACCGTCTCCCTGATTGCCGTGCTGATTCCCCTCTTGTTCATGGGTGACATCACCGGCCGTCTGTTCCGCGAATTCGCCGTGACCCTGAGCGCGACCATCGTGCTCTCCGCCGCGGTCTCGCTGACCCTCACGCCGATGCTCTGCGCCAAGTTGCTGCGGCATGCGGATCCCGCGCAGCAGGGGCGCCTGTTCCGGGCGTCCGAACGGGTGTTCCAGAACATCATCGATTTCTATCGGCGCACGCTCGACTGGGTGCTCGAGCGGCGCGGCCTCACGCTGCTCGTGGCGGTCGCGACATTGTTGCTCACGCTCGGCCTGCTGATGATCGTGCCCAAGGGCTTCTTCCCCACCCAGGATACCGGCGAGATCCAGGCGGTCTCGGAGGCTGGTCAGACCGTCTCCTTCACCAAGATGGCGCAGCTCCAGCAGCGCCTCGACGATGTGATCCTGCAAAATCCAGCCGTCGAGAGCCTCTCATCGTTCATCGGCGTCGATGGCACCAATACCACGCTCAACAGCGGACGCATCCAGATCAACTTGAAGCCCTTCGGTCAACGACCGAACGCCACCGAGGTCATCCGCGAGCTCAACGAGGCGGTCGCGGGCATGGGGGACGTGGGCCTGTACATGCAGCCGGTGCAGGACATCACGGTCGCGGACATCGTCAGCAAGACCGAATTCCAGTACAGCCTGCAGGATCCGAATGCCGCCGAGTTGTCCGCGTATGCGTCGAGCTTCGTCGGCCGGCTGAAACAGCTGCCCCAGCTTGCCGACGTGGCGAGCGATCAGCAGACCCAGGGCCGCCAGGTTTCGCTGGTGTATGACCGGCCCACGGCGACGCGGCTCGGCATCACGCCCCAGAACGTCGACGATACGCTCTACGACGGCTTCGGACAGAGGCAGGTCTCCACGCTGTTCACGCAACTGAATCAATACCACCTGATCATGGAGGTCATGCCGGAGTTCGCCACCAGTCCGCAGAATCTCGACGACATCTTCGTCCATTCGGGCACGGGTCCGTCGGTGCCGCTGAGCGCGATCACGAAGCAGAGCCTCGTCACCGCGCCGATCCTGATCAGCCACATGGGCCAGTTTCCGGCCACGACGGTGTCGTTCAATCTCGCGCCCGGCGCCTCCCTCGGCGAGGCCGTGGACGCCATCGAGCGCGTCGCGCATGATCTGCCCGCGCCCGCGGCGCTGCAGGCGAGCTTTCAGGGCACGGCACAGGCCTTCGTGGGATCCCTGAGCAACGAGGGCATCCTCATATTGAGCGCCCTGCTCACGGTGTACATCGTGCTCGGCGTGCTCTACGAGAGCTACATCCATCCGATCACGATACTCTCCACGCTGCCGTCGGCCGGGGTCGGTGCGCTGCTCGCGCTGCTGGTGACGCGCAACGAACTGACCGTCGTGGCGATCATCGGGATCGTGCTGTTGATCGGCATCGTGCAAAAAAACGCCATCATGATGATCGATTTCGCACTCGAGGCGCAGCGCAAGGAAGGCAAGTCCGCCTTCGATGCGATCCACGAGGCCTGCCTGCTGCGGTTTCGCCCGATCCTCATGACCACCATGGCGGCGATGCTCGGCGCGATGCCGCTCGCGTTCGGTCAGGGCGTGGGCTCCGAACTGCGCCGGCCGCTCGGCATCACGATCGTGGGGGGCCTCATCTTCAGCCAGATGCTCACGCTCTACACGACGCCCGTGGTCTACCTGTTCTTCGACGGGCTTGCCGCACGCTTCAACGCCTGGCGCGGCCGCGCCGCGCCGCCCGCCCCGGGCCACGACGGTGGCGGTCCGCCGCCCGGCGGACCCGCGCCGGGGGTCGCGCCAAGTGCCGCTGCGGGTGCCGCGCCAGGTGCCGCGGCGGGCCTTCCGGTTGCCTATGACAGAGCCGCGCCTGCGGGAGCCACGAGCCGGGCGCTGGTCCCGGCGCATCCGCCGGGCGCCGCACCATGAGGCGGCACGCTTGAATTTCTCCGCGCCGTTCATCGCCCGGCCGATCGCCACCACGTTGCTGACCGCCGCCATCGTGCTCTCAGGGATCGCCGCCTTTCAGGTGCTGCCGGTCTCGCCGCTGCCGCAGGTCGACTTCCCGACCGTGTCGGTGTCCGCGACGCTGCCGGGCGCCAGCGCCGAGATCATGGCCTCCGCGGTCGCCACGCCGCTCGAGCGCGAATTCGGCAGGATTGCGGCGGTTACCGAAATGACCTCGCAGAGCACACTGGGTCAGACCCAGGTCACACTGCAGTTCGCGCTCACCCGCAGTATCGATGCGGCGACCCGCGACGTTGAATCGGCGATCAACGCGGCGCGCAGTTACCTGCCCTCCAACCTGCCCACCAATCCGACCTATCGAAAGGTCAATCCCGCCGACGCGCCGATCATGATCATTGCGCTGACCTCGGACAAATTGCCGCCGCCGGCGCTCTACGATGCGGCCTCGACGATCCTGCAGCAGCGGCTCTCGCAGATCCCAGGCGTCGGTCAGGTCCAGGTGGGCGGCAGTTCGGCGCCCGCCGTCCGAGTCGACGTGAATCCCACCCAGCTCGCGGGGTACGGTCTCTCCCTCGACACGGTGCGCACGGCGGTGGCCGCGCAAACTGCCAACGAGGCCAAGGGCCGCTTCTCCGACGTCGATCGGCGCTGGTCGATCGCCGCGAACGACCAGCTCATGAAGGCCGCCGACTACCGTGACCTCGTCGTCTCCTACAGCAATGGCCAGCCCGTGACCCTGTCGAAGGTCGCCAAAGTCGAGGACGGGGTCCAGACACTGCTGTCGGCGGGACTCGCCAACGGCAAGAACGCCGCGCTGCTGATCGTTTTTCGTCAACCCGGCGCGAACATCATCTCGACGGTCGATGCCATCAAGGCATCGCTGCCGATGCTCCATGCGAGCATCGACTCGGACATCACGATGTCGATCGGACTCGATCAGACGCAGACGATTCGCGCCTCGGTCGCGGACATCGAACGCACGCTGCTCATTTCGATCGGGCTCGTGGTCCTGGTCGTATTCCTGTTCCTGCGCGAGTGGCGCTCCACCCTGATACCGCTGGTCGCGGTGCCGGCCTCGATCGTCGGTACGCTCGGCGTGATGTACTTGTGCGGCTACAGCATCGACAATCTGTCGCTCATGGCGCTGACGATATCCACGGGATTCGTCGTCGACGATGCGATCGTGGTGCTCGAGAACATCACCCGCTATCAGGAAAAGGGACTGTCCGCGGCCGACGCCGCGGCGCGCGGTGCGGCCGAAATCGGCTCCACGGTCCTGTCCATGAGCATTTCGCTGGTGGCCGTGTTCATTCCGATTCTCCTCATGGGCGGCATCGTCGGACGCCTGTTCCGCGAGTTTGCCGTGGTGCTCTCGGTCACGATCTTGGTCTCGCTCGTCGTGTCGCTGTCCACGACGCCGATGATGTGCTCGATACTGCTGCGCGAGAAGACCCGGCACGGTAGGCTCTATGAGGCCACCGAGAAAGTTTTCGACCGGATTCTGGGTGCCTACGAGCGCACCCTGCGCTGGGTTCTCGATCATTCGCTGCTCGTGCTCGTGATCGCCATTGTGACCCTTGCGCTCAACGTGTATCTCTACATCATCGTGCCGAAGGGATTCTTCCCGCAGCAGGACACGGGCCGCCTCAACGGCAACGTCGTCGCCGACCAGGACATTTCCTTCCCCGCCATGCGGGAGAAGCTCCAGCGGCTTTCGGCCATCTGCCAGGCAGATCCCGCCGTCGATACGGTGCTGATCTTCAGCGGCGGCGGCGGCGGGACCACGACCAACACGGGGCGGGTGTTCATCGCCTTGAAGCCGCTGGCGCAACGCAAGGTGTCGGCCGACCAGATCATCGGCCGGCTGCGTCCCAAGCTCGGTGTGGTTCCGGGCGTCACGCTGTATCTGCAGGCGGTGCAGGACGTGCGGATCGGCGGCCGCCAGTCGCCCGCCCAGTATCAGTACACGATTCAAAGCGACAACCTCCCTGCCCTGAATCACTGGGGCCCGATCCTGCTCAAGGCCATGAAGGGCATTCACGCACTCACCGACGTGAACAGCGATGCGCAGAACAAGGGACTGGCCGCGAACCTGGTCTTCGACCGGCAGACCGCGACGCGCTTGGGGATCACGCCGCAGGCGATCGACACCGCGCTCTACGACGCGTTCGGCGAGCGGGAGATCGCGACGACCTATACGGAGCAGAATCAGTATTACGTCGTGCTGGCCGTGGATCCTGCCTTCTGGCAGGATCCGGGCTCGCTGCAAAACGTCTACTTGTCGTCGGCCGGCGGCGGCATGGTGCCGCTGTCCGCGTTCACGCGCTATGTGCCCGGCATCGCTCCAATCGCGGTCAATCATTCGAGCGTGTTTCCCTCGGTCACGTTCTCGTTCAATCTGGCACCGGGCGTCGCCCTCGGCGATGCGGTCAATCTGATCAACGCCGCCGAGCGCGAGGCCGGCGTCCCCTCGAGCATCACGGGAAGCTTCAGCGGTACTGCGCAGGCCTTCACCGACTCGCTCTCGAACGAGCCCATCCTGATCGCCGCCGCGATCGCGGCGGTCTACATCGTGCTCGGCGTGCTGTACGAGAGCTACATTCATCCGATCACGATCCTCTCGACGCTGCCGTCGGCGGGAGTCGGGGCGCTGCTCGCACTACTCTTGACCCACACGGAGCTCAGCGTCATCGCACTGATCGGCATCATCCTGTTGATCGGCATCGTCAAGAAGAACGCGATCATGATGATCGACTTCGCGCTCGAGGTCGAAAGGCGCGATCACAAGTCTCCGAAGGAGGCCGTGTTCGAGGCCAGCCTGCTGCGCTTCCGGCCGATCATGATGACCACCATGGCTGCGCTGCTCGGCGGTGTTCCGCTCGCCATCGGCACCGGCATGGGCTCGGAGCTGCGGCGCCCGCTCGGCATCGCGATCGTCGGCGGCCTCATCGTGAGCCAGGTGTTGACGCTCTACACGACCCCCGTCATTTATCT
>Ga0116229_10014552_pt1 | contig 10908 bp, 4 predicted proteins | sample S1TSphgellanicum_3_FD_87313 | JGI IMG/M metagenome (GOLD analysis project Ga0116229, IMG submission 87313) | Host-associated microbial communities from peat moss isolated from Minnesota, USA - S1T2_Fc - Sphagnum magellanicum MG | ecosystem: Host-associated > Plants > Peat moss > Unclassified...
AACATAAAAGGGACTTTCTGGGTGTTTAAGAATCGGCCTTTGTAGTGCTAAATGGTTTTTATTCTGAGTTTTTGACCCCCTTTACTTTGGGGGGCCATAACTTTCTCATTTTTAATCTATTTTTCACAATTTTTAGTGTGTTAGATGCACCAAGAGGAGGGCTTCAAGTTTTGTATGGACACCAGAAGCAAAGAAACCCTCTCCTGGCTGCTATATTCTAATACATTAGTTGGATATAATGTGCAACTAAATTGGTTCATGAAGTTTGCAATGGAATTTTTTATCCCATATCTTTTGGCTTCCAATTTTATTTGGCTCAATATATAACCAGGAGCAATAGCTTTATTGTAACCAATCACCAAATGCCATTGGGGATGAGTAAATAAATGAAGCTTGACCTTTATGAAATGGATAATCTTAAAAATAAAATTGGATTATTTTAATTTTACCTATATAGCCTAAACCTAACTATGTTCAACCTACTTACATACTTAAATAATCCTACTTATCTAATAGGGTTAATAATTACCTACCTACCTAAGCACACATGTCAACATTTTATTGGCCAAAAAATTGGATGATTTATATTTCATTAATTAATATGTTAAAATTGAAAAAAAGTAGGCCTTAATTGCCACATGTCATCATATAATTTTTGTTTAAAAATTGCACGTGTCAAATGGTCAATGAACATTCCATGGTGTGCCGTGTCATCATCTCAATGGCAGAAACTTTAATGATTGAGATCAATCCAATGAATTTTTTATTTTGAAAACACAAAAAAATAAAATAATGACACGTGTCCACAAGCTAGTTGTCCAATTTTTAAACACATGTCATATTTTTATTAGTTACATTGTAGTTGCAAGGAGAGTTGTAACAAGGTGCAACTACATTTGGATTAATATGTATGGATGAACATGTATATTAGCACCGTATATATATGTTGCATACGTAATGTCGCGTGCAACTTGTCTTATGCAACTACACAAATTTGCAATTGCATGTGTCGCATGCAACTGAATTTTAGTTGCAAACGACAATTGCAAAACCCAAAATTTCTAGTAGTGACTAGCACCATAATATGCATGTAAGATATCACCCTTTGGTATTTGATTCAAAGACTGAATCTCTTTGAATGAATTGTTAACTTGTTTTCCAATGGAGAAATGCCAACATCAACAATTGTATTATTTTAAACAATATATGAACAATTCAAACATGTATATATGATGCATTAAACTATCAATTATTTCCAAACAAAAAAATGATTTCATATGGTTGGTTTTTTCTATGCAGTTGGGCAATTTCCATTATTTCCAAGTTCTATTTTTGTTTTACATAGGTGTGTTTATGGGTGTAAAAGTGTTTATTCAATTTTAATTTATATCATTTTAATACATTGATGAATTATTTTCGTTATGATGACATGATTTAACCCAATACACAATTTCATATGATGAGATTGTTTAGATTTTCTTTGAAAAACTTGATTGAGATTTTTCATGAATTGGTCATTATTTCCAACAATAATGTTTAGTGTTGGGTGGTTCTCACTTTTTTGTGAAAACCATTGGTTCCGGTTTTTGGGGCAAGTTATGAAAATCACCCCAATTCTTTTCTTTAAGAAAAATTTCCCATTTTGAAAACTACCTTGGTTTTGAAAAAATAAAATAAAATCTAATTAGGTGATTTTCAAGGTCAGCGATTTTCACAAAATTTTGAACTGTTAGTTTTCAAAGATGGTTTTCACAATTTTTTTTTTTGGGTTTTTTAAATTTTCTTTTCTTACAATCAATGTTTATTTTGTGGAAAATTTCTCTTTATTACAAAATCTAAAAATAACCTGTAACAAGTTCAAAGGGGTTTTTGTTTTTGTTTTTCCAAGAACTTCACCAAAAAGTAGAGGAAAAAAACATTGTTTGCCACCTTTAGACTTATGTGCTTTTAGAGGTAGTTAAAAAATAGTTAAGGGTGGTTGCAAGGTAAGGTGGTTCACTTTTTGCGTCACAATCCAGTTTTTTACAAAATGGCGTGCATTTACATGTTATTAACATGGCATAAAAACAACAATTTTCCAAATTTGTGGCTAGATTTAAATTGACAACTTGAAGAAGAAAACATCTATTAAATTTTTTTGCAACATATATATATACCAAATATATAATAAGACTTTTGAAGTTGAAAAATATGGACTAATTTATTGTTTGTGCCTTTACATACATGCATTTTTGTGTATGAATTTTATTTGGAATATATTATAAGGACTCAATATATGATATGTTAAAACAAAAAGAACATATGTGCAAAAAAATTGCTAGAAAAAAATTAACCAAAAACAAGTTATGGACTTTTGAATGACCTAAAATGAACCATATTTTCATAAGTCCATATCATAATCATTTTAGGGTGGATTTCAATTTTTATTTTTTTAACATGTACATTAAAGAATTGTTTGAAATGGCTTATTTTCATATGGGTTTTTTAATTCATTAACCACTATGTAATTCCCCACTAAATTAATGATATCAAAATAGATTGTCATTTTAACACTATAGTGTGGATTTTTAAGGAGTGGAGCATTTGCCGAAAAATGAACCACCTTAAAGTGCATACACCCCTAAATAACTTTCTAACTATCTTCTAATCAAACTTGACTAAATCTTCATTTATTATGGTAGTCACTTCCATAAATGTGAACTTTATAATTTCTTAAAACTTAAACTTTTTACTTTTTATTTTTTATTTTTTACCATGAGAATTGGACCCTTCTCAAAATGTGAGATTGGGTCTAATTTTTTGATTGGATGCCAAGTGAAAACTTGGGCGGTTCTTTCTGAGTGGTTCACACATCCAATGAGAACCTTTAGTTTAATTTTCATGGCAATTTTCAACTTTGGTTCTCATTGAAAATTGGACTAAAAATCAACATTAATTTTCAGCCCACGAGTGAAAACCACTTGACACTAATAATGTCATCATCCATGTACACCATAATCCACTAACCTATCAAGTGATCTTTCATGATTTCATATGAAATAATGTATAGTAAAATTTGATCCATCATAAATCATTTAACATAAATTAGGTGAATACTAAATCTTTCCAAAACCATGCTCATGAATCGTGGAAAAGGTTACTTAAGGTCATAAATTATCTTTGTGATTTGCAAACAATACATGGATTATAAGTCTATTATTTTTTTACATTTGCATGTTTGGAGGTCCATGTAAATGTTTTTTAAAGTTCATACTTTAAAAAAATGTTGTTTTAACATGTGGTTGGTGAAGTTCAATATCATAATACATATTGTGTTACCGAAGCCAATAAGACCATGATTGAAGCCAATTTCACCATGAAAGCATGAATTCCATATAGTCAACACCTTGTATAACTAATCTTGTTTCAAATTTTTCAATGTTGTCATTACCATTTTGTTTGATTTTGTTCTTCTATTTAATAAAAGCATCAAAATCCAAGTTTTTTTTTTTTCCTTCGAAGAAGGTAAACTTGACATCTATGGCTTAGATTTCTTCTATTCAATGTTTGGAGTAGTTGATTCATTTCTTATATTATTATGAATATCAATGTCATTATTTTGAATGAATGATGAAATTTTTTAAATGTTTATGTGGCTCAAGTGGTTTCTTGGATTATTTTATCAACTAAACATGAAGGCTTGTAATTTCTTTGGGAACCTTAAATCACTGTACAAGGGGCCCTCTTGAGACTAAGTCACATGAATTGTATCAAACATCATGTGAAGAAAAGTTCATATCATCATTATTGTCATCAAATGATAATTGATTACAACCTCCAATTCATGTTTTCATTATGTTTCATCAAAGATTTGATGTGTTATGAATAATTTTTTTGATATTTAAACAATCATAAGATGAACACAAAAGTGAAATTTGATCACCGTAAACTTGATTTTGAAAAGTACAAGTACATATGTTAGGAACATTTTAGTGCCCTTTTAAAGATTAATTTTGGTCAATACCATCACCTACAAACTACTTTAAGATTGTAGGATCTATCAAAGATTCACAACCAACATCTTCTTTTTATTGATTTTCTTGAAAAGGATTAGAAATTAAGGTCTTTCCATGAATGACACCTTGTGAAATTAATTTTTTATTATGAAGATTTCTAAATACCAATGTTGGGTGGTTTTCATTTTGTTTAGAAGTGCTAGATCTAATTTTCATAAAGATTTGAAAAACCTATACATTTTTTAAAAAATTTTAGATACATGTATCAAAATTCTGATTTTTTATTGAGTAGATTTTCAAAGTGCCAACTTTTTCATAGATTTGATAACACTCAATTAACTAAGGTGGTTCTCACAAATTGATTATGACATTAAAAAAAAAGTAAACTCACAAAATCATTGTCAAAACAAATTATTGAAAAAATTTACAAGCTACCAAAATTTTTATTTTTATATTTACATAGTTCAACAACCATCTCTAAAATTGGTCCAAAACTTAACTTGAGAACTTGACTTTGGTAAATCTTTTATTTCACCTGGGTTTCACCATTTTAGAAGGGTGTGGAATGGATATAATCTTCAATTGCCAATTCTCACATAAGAAAAAACTAGCAATTTGGATATCAATCAAGGTATCACTAAATCTAATACCATGTGATGTTTTATGTCTAATACTTGAGTAATACCTAGCAAATACTAGATTCAAATACCTTCTATTGAATGAGGATTTAACTTTTGTTTGTGATCCAATAATATTTTATTAAAAGAAAATATTTTACAATTGAAGACTTTCAAACAAAACAAATTGACTCACATCCATGCTTCAATGGGTGTTTTATTCTTTAAGAATGTTTTTGTAGTCTTAGACTTTGGTTTTGAACATAATTAGTTGTGACAATATTTTTCCCCAAAATTATTTCGATAAATTGTCATTAAGCAACATAAAGTGAGCTACCCCACTAATATATGATTCTTTAAATTAAATTACACCATATTGTTGAAGTGTATTGGGCAAGATAAATTGTCTTTGGTTCTCTCTAGCTATTTGCAATGTGAATTGAAGTCATTAGACTTAGATTCTCCCACATTTCTAGTCCTTAAATTTTATAGATTATTGTCAATTTGGGTGTTTACTAAATTTTTATAAAGAAGGTTATATGCAAGGTAGCATGGTCTAAAATGTTTACAATAATGTTATTGTTTGGGTATGCTTGTGGATTATTGTATGTCACAAGTTATATGGTCTTTGAATTTTTTTGAAAAAGGACTCATGTATAGTATTATGCAATCTAGTAATATGATATGATCATGAAATTTGGCTCATTGGGCTTGCAACATGAAAAAAATTGTCAAATATTTAATGTTAATTTTTCAATAGATACAATATGTTGTAATGTAATTTATCATCTATTATAATAGTGAGGAAATAATGATAACCAAAATGTGTACATCTTTGCATGAAGCAAATAGGTATGAATGGAATGTCAAGTTTTAGAAGGTCATTCACCCTCAATGTGCCTTCAATTTTTAAATTTTTTCCCTAATATGTTTTTTACAACCAATGCAAGGTTTACACAATGTAAGTTAATTCACTTTCATCAAAAAACTTATCCGAATTCTTATCATAAATTTATGATGAATATCCATGTAACCCATTCTAATTTGGTGCCTTAAATTGCCTTGATTTGTTTGTAATGTGATGAGAATAATATTTTTTTTCTTTTATGTGATTAGATTCATTTAACTTGTGTAAGTCAAATCAATCTAAGTTGCATCTTGCAATTATTTCTTCCAATTTGTTGATCAAAACACGTTAACTACATTAATTATTAGTTCCCTTCTATTAACTTTGTCAAATTGTTTCATAATATTATGGATTTTCTTAAATCTAAGTATGTGCAATACATTTTTAAAATTTCCTCAATCAGACCAAATTCAGGAATTTGATTGAAACGTCTCCTCATGAATTATTTTAATTTGGACTATTCAAAAAAAATCATAGATTTGTCTGATGTAAACTTTGCTTGTAAAAACTAATGGAAAAAAATCTTCAAATCTTTATTCCTTTTTTTTAAAAACTCAAACTATGAATGGACCCACAAATTAACAACACATGATATTTTTTTACTTAATAATTCAAAAAATATATAGCTCTCAAGCTTATCAAAAAAATTGGATTAGTTATTGATTAATTTCACATGTCATTTAAATTAATTTAAGTACAAACTAGTTCAAAGACCTTTCATTAACAAAAAAATAAAGTTAATATCATTTTTTTAAACTTATAAATTTGATGAAATCATCATCATACTGCCCCATGGTTAATAAAAATAAAATTTTTGGAATATGTTGTTGAACCTAATCGCCATCATCAAAACTGACACACCTCCAAACTCTTTGAAAAACTTAAATGTAAGTCTTAGAATGAAACAATGGAAAAAAAGAGGAGTTGGGGCATGCTCCCTAACTTGTAATACTTGTGGGGTAAGAGAGTCTACTAGAGCTTCAAGATGGGATTAGGACAAACTCACAAGTGAGAGTTCAATATGGAAGCAAGTGATGTAATGGATTTAGTGAGGACAACCTTAAGCTCAAACTTTACATGGCCCACAACCTTTGGGAGGAGGCACCATTCCCCTCCTTATAGTATATTTTGTAACTCTTTGTAGGGTTACATTCAAATGGCATTTTTTCTCGGGACTCCCAAATAGGAATCACAAAATTGGGACTCCTGGTGTCCCAAAACTTTAGACATTCATATCTTCCTCAAATCAAACTTGTTTAGAGCATGCAAGGGCAATATCTTATAGCCCTCAAAGATTTTTCCAATGGTGTTTTGGACAACCCAATTGGAGCTCATTTGGCTTCTACCTTAAAGGGATTTGTGGTTCGAAGTCCAATTCCCAATTTGACTCATGGCGCTTCTTTTGATTATAACTCATGTATTTCAAGTCTCAATGAAGAATGCAAAGGCACTTTAGGCATTTAAACTTCAAGACCTTTCCAATGATATCTTGGGGGTCCAATTTGGTGTTTGTTTGCCCTTTCAACTAAAGCTTTAAATATTCGAAAGTCCCCCACAAATGTAACTCTGAAAATGGGAGTGCATTTGGAAGTCATTGGGTTCAATCTTTTACACTTTCCCCCACTTGTGAAAGTGTGTTTCACTTTCAAACACATTTTTTTGGCCTCATGTGTCCTTGCACTCCACATTTAGTTGTGAACCTGATGGTAAGGTTGTGACAAAAACCATGTATCTTCTTTAGATGCAACCCAATTGGGAATGGATTTTTTAAGAGAGGTTTGATTATTATTAATTGCAATTTTTGTAAAATAACTTTCAATTTTGAACATGTTGTCATGACTTTGGAATTGAAACCAAGATTTTGCAACCTTTCATTACAATAAACATAAAACTTTTCCCAAGCACAATGAAATGTTGAAAAGTTGATAGTGATAACAAACGTTTATAAATCCCATCATAAACCATGATCACAAAATCAAATCTTGGCCATCCTTATGGTTTAAATGTGCATTAATATGGTCATGTTGTTTACCTTATAATCCTTGGGGCATTTAACATCCAACACAGATTATGGGCCATGTGCACATGGTTGTGTACATGATGAAATTGGCTATTAATAGTCATAATAAGTCAAAGTCACAATAATGCATATCTTCTTTCCATGATTGGTCACATATTGTTCAAAAGATCAAGGATGTTTATCCATGCATTAGAAGAAAACTAACATTTTGCAATTGTCACATGTAATTAAATTTCAGTTCATGCAACACATGCAACTGATTTTTGGCTTAGTTGCATAAAATAAGTCGCATGCAACATATAGTTTCATGTGACATATTCTACATACGATTTACATACAATGTGTTTGTACTTTTCATCCGTTCATATTCATATAACAAGTTGCAAATGTAGGTTGTTTGATATAAGGTTTATAAGGTGTTGACATGTGGCACTTAAATAAGTAGGTAGGTAAATATATAAGTTTAGCTAGGTGGGTAGGTGGGTAGGTGGGCTAAGTAGGTAAGTCAATAGATGATTGGGCCTAAATAGTTATGTAAATCTTATTTCAAAAGGTAAATTTACAAATTTTTATTATAAAAAAATTGGGTTTAGCATTTAGGGTCAAACATTATTTTTTGTTCATCCCAATTGCCATTTGTTCTTTGAAGTAGGGCACTTAAAGATAAACAGTTTATAAGTTTCAAAGTTATGACAACCAGTATGGGATAAAGATTATAGTTTCTACTTGCAATTTGGTTTAGGTTAATAAAACCAATTTGTAATTTGAAGCTCAAGATCTTTGGTCATTGTTTTTTGTCCTTAAACTTCAAAAAGATTTTGTAGTTCTACATTTTATGCATCCAAAGCCACAAATATTCAAATTGGTTTTGAAATGAACAAAATATGTTCTTTTGAAGTGAAGGGGGCCATTGTTTGGTTTAAGCTAATAAACCAATATGCAATTTGAAGCCCAAGATTGTTGGTCATTACTTTGCCATTTTTGAACCTCAAAAAGGTTTTGTAGTTCTACACTTAATGCATTCAAAGCAACAAAAATTGCTCAAATTGGTTTTGAAACGAGCAAGATATGTTCTTTTAAAATGAAGGGGGTCATTGTTTGGTTTAAGCAAAGAAAACCAAATTGAGTTTTGGAGTTTAAGTTCTTTGGTAATGTATTTGTATAGATCAAATGTATATACAATATTGTATGTATAACAACATATAATCAAAGTGTAAAAGTCATCCATTTTGAAAGATGAAAGAAAAACTAGTTGCACCATAGCTACAAATGTGATCGAAAATCATTTGAAACTAGTGTGAACCCCGTGCATAATGCATAGGTGTGTTATTTCAACAATGCTTGGTTGATGTTTTTGGTTTTTAAAAAAATCTTTTATTTTCAAACAACCGTTGGTCGCCCCCCGCCACCCCGGTCCTTCGCATTTCCCACTCCGGTTCTTTACCCCGTCGACCCCCCGCCACCCGGTCCTTCGCATTTCCCACTCCGGTTCTTTACCCCGTCAACCCCCCCATTCGGTCCTTCGCATTTCCCACTCTAGTTCTTTAACCCATTGATCCCCCCGGCCGATCCTTCACATTTCCCACTCCGGTTCTTTAACCCGTCGATCCCCCCCGCCCGGTCCTTCACATTTCCCATTCCAATTTTTTAACCTTTCGGTTCCGGTTCCTGAAAACCCAACAAGAACAAAAGAACTGTCAATTCCTTTCATTTCAACAACCTTGCCGAGCTAATGGTTTCGTGGAAGAACTGCCATTTCGTTGGCCGGTTCTTTGACTTTGTCATTATTTTGAGGCCCATAACTATGTACCAAAACTACTTTAACTGTCCATGGCCACTGATTATTTTGAGGGCCATAATTATGTACCAAGACTACCTTAACTATCCGTGGCCATTGTTCGTCCGGAGTCAGGGGAAGGAATTTTCAGAACCCCCAGTCAAAACCTGATCTCCCTGGCCTGCCCCTCTCCTGTGCCCAACCCACTCGTGTTGGCCCACCTTCATTTAGAATCCGTTACCATTGTCTTGCCTACAGCGCTGAGCTCGCGGGAACACAAAACCCCCTTCCCAAACCCTGTCACAGACTGACTGATAGACCAAGTGAATTAATATATTAGATTCAAATGTAGTTGCACATACAACCGTTTGAGTTGCATACGATAACCGGTTACATCCAGTTGTAAGTGGGTTGGTTGTAAATGACGTGATTTCTTTTAGTGATGTAATGTGGATGGATGGATATGATTCATGAATGAAATTTGAGTGAATGAACTAGCAAAAATATGGAGGCTGGAGCTAAAAAAATTAGAAGAATGCAAAAAAATTAATTGATATTCATAGGATAGATTTAAAATTCAGGAACATGGGGGGCTGGGGAATTTGGCAATGCCAGTGCCTAGCAACCAAAAATGTTTTGGGAGGTTCTTTTTTTCAAGAAATGAACCAAGGAGAGTTGTGAGGACCAAGGAAATATTCTATATTTTGAAAAGTGGCTCCTTGGGAAGTGGAACTAAAAGCAAGTTTGGAGGGGAACTTATTCACATTGAGTTTTGCCATTGACATTTAAAGAAGATGTGGGTTTTGTAATTAAGGAGCTACAACTAAGGTGGGTTCATAAGAGATCAAGGTTTTGAATTGAACAAACCTGGGTTACAAAGTGAATTGCATTTCATTTGCAGTAACTGTTTAATGCTTGCACTTAAAGTAAGTCATATACCTTCTTAGATTTTACACTTTTGGGTTAATTTTTGCCAAGGCTAGTCAATGCATGCACCGTTGAGCAATGACACCACCTAAAGCGTAATTGAAACTAGTATTAGTTTTTTTTCATACCTGATCAAGTTCTCAATTCCATGTTTTTCTAATACCTTTTCGAGATTTCATTGAGCTAGCGGGGTGAAAACTAGCGCCGGGTTTTGATATGGGTATCACTATTGGTGATACTCATAGATTTTTCATTTGGAAAACCATTTTAAAACCCATTAAGGATTTCGCAAAAAGAAGTGAAAACCGCCCAACACTACCATGAACCACTGCAAGCTTTGGTTTTTCCAAAAAACCTTAAAAAATCAGTGGTTTTCACGAAATAACAGGCAGTTTCATAGAAGGTTATTTGACCTCTTCTTAAAGTGATACCCATATCAAAACTGTGGTTATGTATAACACGAACGGGTTTGGAACAAAAATTATGTATGATTACTACATAGCTATGAAGTCTATGTTCTTGGTTACAAAATTATTCTCTCACCCTTCTATTGTCTATGCAAGCTTCACCATTCTCCTACCATGAACTAAACACAAACAACACCAAAACCATTCAAAACCAAAAGCCTTTCAAAACCAAAATTTCAATTCTAACAAACTTTGCAT
>Ga0116229_10014554_pt1 | contig 10908 bp, 6 predicted proteins | sample S1TSphgellanicum_3_FD_87313 | JGI IMG/M metagenome (GOLD analysis project Ga0116229, IMG submission 87313) | Host-associated microbial communities from peat moss isolated from Minnesota, USA - S1T2_Fc - Sphagnum magellanicum MG | ecosystem: Host-associated > Plants > Peat moss > Unclassified...
AGCGCCCGCTTGAGCGTGCGATTCTCCGCCGTCAGTGCCGCGCGAAATTCGTCGAGCGAGCTCACAAGGACTTCGATGCCGCCGGGATTCAGCGCACCTACGGCCGCTTCGCCGCTGAGCACGTGCACGGACGCGCGGCGCTTGGTACCGGCCTCGGTCAACACCAGCGAACCGTCGGCGAAATCGAATGCCGCGAGGCTGTGCCGCCCCGATAGCGCCGCTCCGGGCGCGCGCCAATGCAGCCTGCCGGCGATCATGAGGTGAATGACGATCCACAGATCGTTCTTGAGTCCCATCGCCACCCGTTTACCGATTCGCCGCAGTTCGCGGACCACCTGGCCTTGGACGTCGGTGATCGGCGGCTCAGCGGTACGCACGAGAAACGCGCTCGCCAAGCGCACCCGATCGATCTTGCGCCCGACGATGCGGCCCTCGAGCGCGTGCAGATAGGCGTTGATGTCGGGAAGCTCGGGCATCGGGGCCTGGAATAAAATGCAACCAACCGCGAATATACGCGCCTGTCCGTCAACGCCGTGGAGAAGGTCTGATGCGCTCGACGATCTTGGTCCCGGTTTTGCTTTCCACCCTTGTTATCGCCGCCGCAACCGACACCGGCCGCGCACCGTACGTGGTTCAACGCCGAATCACACTGGGGGGTGCGGGCGGATGGGACTACTTGACGCTCGATGCCGCGGCGAACCGGCTGTTCATTGCGCGCAACGATCGTGTGCTGGTCATGAACACGCGGGACGGCTCGCTGGAGAAGACGATCGCCGATACGCAAGGCGTGCACGGCATCGCGCTCGCACCGCAACTCGGGCAAGGCTTTACCAGCAACGGCCGCGCGGACGCGGTCACGGTGTTCGACCTGAAATCGCTGGCTCCGGTGCGGACGATCGCGGTGGCCGGCCACAATCCGGACGCCATCTTGTACGACAAGGCCAGCAGGCACCTCTTCACTTTCAATGGCCGCAGCGAGGACATCAGCGTGATCGATCCGCGCAAAGGGAGCGTCATGGCGACCCTGCCCGCGGGCGGAAAACCCGAGTTCGCCGCCGCCGACGGCAAGGGGCGCGTGTTCTATAACATCGAGGACAAGGCGCAGATCGGTGTCATCAATTCAACGGCGGGCCAACGGATGGGTAGCTGGCCCTTGCCGCATTGCGAGGAACCCACGGGACTCGCGTTGGACCCAGACCACAATCGGCTGTTCTCGGTCTGCGGCAACGGAGTCCTCGTGGTGACCGACTCAACCGACGGCAGGCACGTTGCCGAAGTCCCCATTGGCGAGGGACCGGATGCGGCGGCATACGATGCCGGCAGGGGCCTGGTGTTCAGTTCCAACGGCCACGACGGAACGCTGACGATGATTCACGAGGACGACCCGGATCATTATTCGGTCGTCGCAACGGTCGCCACGCAAAAGAGCGCTCGGACGATGGCGCTCGATCCCAAGACCCATCGGGTCTACCTCGTGGCGGCGCAATTCGGCGCCGCGCCCGAACCGAGCGCCGATCAACCGCATCCCCGGCCGCCGGTTCTGGACGGCAGTTTTACCGTGCTCGTCGTGGGCGACTGAGCCTCATCTGCGCGGGCGCTGTTTCGATGAACCGAGGCCGATGATCCGGGCCGACGGACTTGCGCGGCCCTTGCGCGCCGCGGCTTCACTTCACCGTATAGTTGACGGACGTCGTCGACTGATTTCCCGCAACGTCGGTGCCGGTCACGGTAAACGTGAAGCTTCCCTTGGCGGAGGTCGGCAGCTTTCCTCCATTGACGATGGTCTGCGAACCGACGGCCCCGGAGCACGTGAACACGCTGGAGGTGGCGTCCGAGCACGTGTAGTCGGCGCCCGCGCTCTGGTTCAGGCTGAAGCTCTCGCCGTTGGTCGGCGACGTGATCGTCTCGGTCGGCGGCACGGTGTCCTTCTTGATCGTCACCGAGTTGCTCCACGTTCCCACGGAGTTCGTGGCGGTGCAGGTATATGTGGTGCCCTTCGTATCCGGTACGGCGACCGTCTGGCAACCGCTGGTCGTGGGGGGCGGTCCGCCGGTCACGACCCAGGAGAGCGTCGTGGGGGTGACATACCAGCCGTTATTGCCTTTCGTACCACTGATCTTCGGTGTGACGGTCGGCAGCGCGTTGGTCGGCGTGAGCAGGAAGACCTCGTTGACGCCGGGATATCGGCTGTCAGTCCCGTTTGCCGCGATGTAGCCGGCCGTATTGCTGATTCCCGTCGCGCTGGTCAACGTCACATAGGGCGCAAGCGCGGTGCTGGGGCTGATCAGCGTGTTCAAATTGACGAGGATTCCCGCGGAAAACAAAAATGCGCGCGGCTCGCCGCTCGCGTTGTCGGCAGTGCCGACGACCTGGCCCGCGGCGTCGATCGCGAGGCCCGTGCTGAATGTTCCACCAAGACCGCCGAGATCGTGCATCGTGCCGTTGGTGTATAGAAAGGCATGCGTCACGGTGTTCCCGGCCAGTTGTGAGTTGCCGGTGATTTCGCCCGAGCCGTTGATGCCGTAGCCGACGCTGTTGGTTCCACCGAGCGTGCCAAGATCGGTCAGCGCCCCACTCTGCGTGACAAAGGCGTGGTTCGCGCCACTGAGCAGCGCCGAGTAACCCGTCACCTGTCCGCCGCCATTGACCCCGTAGCCATAGCTATCGGCACCGCCGAGGGTGCCGAGATCCTTGATCTTGCCCTGGCTGAAATAAACGGCGTGCACTCCGCCGCCCTTCGCCGTCGAATAGCCGGCGACGTTTCCCGCGGCGTTGATGGCGACGCCGGTGCTCGACGCCGTGGCGCTGCTGCCGCAGACGCCGAGCAGATTGTTGAGATCCTGGATGACACCATCTTCGGCGATGAAGCCGCAGCTTGCGGTGAGCCCGGTCACCTCGCCGGAGTCGTTGATGCCGAAGCCCTGGCTGTTGGTGGCGGTGCCGAGGGCCTGTGTCGTGCCGTTGCCGTAGATGAACGCCTCATAGGCTTGGTTCCCGGCGATATACGAGTATCCGGCGATCTGGCCGGAGTCGTTTACGGATCCCCAGTTCGTGTACGAACTCGAACCGCCGAGTGATCCGATTTCGGTGACGTCGTAAATCTGCGCCGTCGCGCCCGCCGACGCGCCGACCAGAGCCGCCGCAGTCAGGTACTTCGAGATCGTTTGCATGTTCATCCCCAATGCGTTTCTTCAGCTTCATCGCCGGCCTGCGACCGCGTTATAACCGAGCGTCATTGCAGGCGCATGTATTGAGCCATGAATTATTCCTTTCGGGAATGAAATTTGCCATAACGCCAACGAAGAAGAATTGTCACGTCCGTGGCCACTCAATGGTCGCAAAGGCGGATGATCGCGGAATTGCCATCCGTTTCGGAGAGTGCCACCGGGCACACGACACCCGGCTCGCTGGCGGGCGCGAAATTCCATGCCGCCAGATACCCCGCCGGCACGCTGGAAATCTGCGTCGCCCACACAAGTCTTCTGGGCATCGCGAGGGGCTGAAAGGTGAGGACCAGCTGGGCACCTACGCCGGGCGATGTGGTGTATTCGCCGGCCAATAGCAGCGTAAACGGCCCACCGGACTCGCTTGCACCCAGATGTCCGTTGAGTTTGAAGTTCATCGGGTATCCGCCGATGGTGCGAATATTGAATTTGCCGATCTGTGTGCCGGTGATCAGATCGTTCTGATAAATGATCGGAGTGTTGTTGTCATGATAAAATAATGACATTGAGGCCTGATCGATGGTAGGCGCGACCGTGATGGGGGCCGGCAGCTCGATCTCCCAACCCGGTGTGAGACCCGATGCCGGGGAGTCGAGCAGCGCCAACAATCGGTTCTTTGGTATGGGATCACCGATCAATCCCGGTACGGGCAGAAGAACGAGATTCGCCGACAGACCCGTCACCGCCGGCGTGACCACGACCGGACTGGCACCGGCTGCGCCCGTGAATTCGAACACCGAACCGACCGACAATTGATTCGTGGCGGCATTGAGCACCACGGAATACAGATACCCGCGGCCATTTGCCGGATTCTGTGCGATCGCATATAGAACACCCGCCGTTCCACTCGAAGGGGAAACCAGAGCAACTTGCGCGTTGGTTACGGGGTCCCGCAAAGTGAGACTGCCGATGTTTTGCCATGTCGCCATGTTGATCAGCGTCAGCAGGCCGTTTTCCTGCGAGACGACGCCATAAGTGGCGGAAAGCGGCGTCAGACCGAAATTCTTGTTCTTGCCGCCCGCCAATGGCAGGTTACCGAGGACGGCTCCTGTGGCGCCGTACAGCACGAAGTTCTTCGCGTCACCCGCCGCGATCGTGCCGTTCGCGAAGTTGACGGGAACCTGGCCCCCGGCCGCCGAGGTGGCAGCGAGATTATAGGAATTGGCGGCGCCAGCGCTTCCCCATATCGGTTCGAGCGTTGTTGCATCAAGTACCTTGAGTGTTCCCGCCGCAGTACCGGTGGCTTCGTCTTTCGCGAACAGGCAGGTCAAAACGATTCCATTGCCCGAGCAACCCTGCGACGGCAGCGTGCCAAGCGAGTTGCTGCTGTTGGTGGTCAGCACCGCCTTCACGATCGGCTGATACACAACCCCGGTTGCTTCCGCCGTGCAGTGAAAAATCGGGCAACCCTGCGGCGCCAACGTTTGCGCCCGGCTGTAGCAGCACGCAGCAAGCAGCATGATTGCAAGTAGTGCGCGTGATTCGACCAGACGTATCGGCGAGCAGGCCTTTGCAGCCGCGACCCCAGCACTATCCATGAGTTGTATTTCCTTGAATGACGATCCACCGCATCAAGCCATCGATTCGCGCGATCACAATACAGTATTGAGCGCGTGTGTATGCGGGGCGATGTGTCGCGGCCTTATGGTTTTCACATAAGCGGAGTTGAACTGAGCATTTCAGTTGTCCACTGAAACGTTAAGTCAACACACGCGAAGACGGACAGGTCCGGCGGGTGGTTATGTGCCGAATTTTTTGCGCATCGTCGCAAGGACGACCCGGTGTTTTGGCGCGCAGCTTTGAGCGAGGAGTGCCGCGCGCATCACTCCCGGGTTATTGTTCTTGACCCGTGACGAAGGCACGGCGAATGAGCCGGCCGCACTGCACCGACAGGTAGCCTTCTTGTGACTCGGTGCCCGTTTCTCGCGAAATGATTCCGTAGTACGTCTTGGTCGAATCGATCCACGGATAGAATCCGTACGCACCGGGGCTGCTGAACGTGCCGTCGCCGCCCTCATTGTCGGTTTCAACCCAGTGGCCGATCGAATACTGCCACGGCAACGGGATCGGGCTGAATGCGGCCGTTGCGCACGACGAGGGTTGCGTACACACCGTGGAAGTTCCCAACAGATCGTGCATGTACAGGGCCCCACTCAGGATATCTCGCAAGAAAATTGCGTAGTTGTCGGAGTTGGTCAAGATTCCACCCGACAGCAGCGGCTGGGTGAACAAAATGTCGATGTTGGGATCGAGCAGCGCCGCCTCTTGCTGTCCGAGCTGCGAGACGTCCACGGTCGCCAACGGTGAGTTGGTGAGATTCGCGTGATTCTCCATGTGGCCGCCGCCATAGTAGTAGAGCCCGACATTGGCAGTATCGATGACGTCAAACGCGATGCCGCTGGAATTCGTGAACGTGAGGCATTGGTTTACCGTGCTGGCGCCCGCACAGGCACCCCCTTCGTCCTGCAAATTGGTATAGCCGCTGGTGAAGTGCAGAAAGGTAATGTCGTTGGCTGTCAGGTTCGCCGCGCCGCCACGCAGCTGCGCCACATAGGCACCGTACATCCATTTCGATGCGGACGCGATCGACAACTTCGTGGCTCCGGTGACCGGTGCGCCCGTGCTATCGGTGCCCAAGCTGCCGCTGGCGAGCGCACCCGTCTTGTCACCGACTTCCCAATAGAACGGCGCGATTCCGGTGCACAAGGAGTTGCTCTGTGCGGTCGCGGTCGCTGCGCTCACGCTGGTTGCCGTCGGTACCCCGCTGCCGGCCGCAACGACCGTGACGAGCGTCGATTGGGCAGCGGCCGTTTGCTTGCCCGACGCGGTATCCGCCGCGCTGATCGTTGCGGTGGCGCCGATCGCCGCACCGCCCGCAACCGTGACCAGGCCGGCCGCGCTGACCGTGGCCACGGCCGTGTTGGTGGAGGCAAAGGTCTCGCCGGTCGTCAGTGCTTGCGTCGATCCGTCGCTATAGGTGCCGGTCACCGTCAACTGCTGCGTGCCGCCTGGCGGCAACGACACGCTGAGCGGTGACAGCGCGATCGACACGAGAGTTGAGGTGGGGGATACGGCGGGCGATGAACTTCCGCCACCTCCGCCGCAGGATGCTGAAAGCAGCGCGGCGAGCAGCATCGCCGAACGGCTTACGAAATTCGAATTCATGACCAGGCTTCTCCGCGGCGAATGCGCATGCATCCCCATAACGCATGTATCCGCATAAAGTTGACATATCGTGAAGGTTATTGCGGAGCATTACGAGTCGGACGGCACGCGAGGAACTGTCGGTGTTTTCCGACTGAATCCCTGCTCGCAGATGGTGACAGCATCAGACATAATTGCAGATGAAAAGCGTGCGCGATCACCGCGCCTTCGGCGTCGCTAGACAACGTCCCGCACCGCGACTTACTCTACGCGTGATTACCCATCGGCAATGAGCAGTCACCCATCCACAAGCTGGGTTCAATGCAGCCCTCTTCAGCATGCGGAAATTGCAAGGACCGGGAGGTCTTAGTCTAATGAATGAAAGATTCGTAGCGATAGCGGCCTTGTTGACTGCCGGTGTCGCACAAGCCGGCGGCCCGCCGACCTCCAACAGTGTTGCAGCAGCGACGGAAACCGCCGAGCAAAACTCCCTTTGTACGGGCATCGAACCTTTCTTTTGGGAAATTGGCGACAAGACGGGCCCGCTCGCGAGCGGCAGCGTCGGGGTCGATTCGACCGGTGCTCCGGTGTTGGCGTCGACCAAGATGGACACCGCATCCGCCGCAAAATGGTTGTACGGCATGTACGTGGTGCAAGAGCGCGGATCAGCGGCGAATCTCACCGCCGAGGACATCAATTTCCTGGAGATGACCAGCGGCTATACGAATATGGGGAACGATGACTCTCCCGCCGGCACATGCCCGGGAACGGACAATCCGGATACGGTTGATGTCTGCTTGACACGCGATAATCCAGCCAACCATCTTCCGTACAACTACCAAAACCCTGCGACCATCGGGTTTTTCGACTATGACGCCGGGCATTTCGAGAATCACGCCAGTCTGTACACCACGCTCGGAACCGTGCCAAAGACCAACTTGGGCTCCGTGGTTTCGAAGGTGTTCGGGCCGGGCGCCAACTATATCTACACGGAACCGCTATTGCCGGGGGCTGCCTACATGGCGCCCAGCACCTTTGCGTTGATACTGCAAAAAGTGGTGAGCGGAGCGCTTGCCATGAATGGCGCACTCGGCATCGATCCGATCTGCACATACGCTTCTTCCACCTGCAATGCCCTGAACAGTCCCATTCCCGAGCCCTGGCATTATTCGATTGCGCACTGGATCGAGGACGATCCGCAAGTCCATGGTGATGGCGCGTTCAGCGCCCCGGGCGGACAAGGTTTTTATCCGTGGATCGAAGCGTCCAAGACGTACTATGGATTGCTCGCTCGTGCCGCCGAGGGCCCGCAGCGTCAGGGGTTTCAATCGGTGCAATGCGGGCGTTTGATCCGGCACGCGTGGGATACGGGCGTCCAGCAAAAAGGGAAAATTCCGGGCGGTCGCGTGAGCACTGACGGGCAGGCCGATCGGTGAAGCGGTGCGGGCCCGTCGGCCCGCACCGTGCAGTGATCAGTGAAACTTGTACGTCAGATCGAGACCGCCGGTGACCGGGCGGGTGACGAGATAGCGTACATAGGCATTCATCTGCAGGTCGATCTGCGGCTGGGGATCGAGCAGCGCCTCTTTGTTCGTGAGATTGTTCACGAATAAGGTCGCCGTCCACGCACTGCCGGAGACGCCGAACCGCAGATTCGTGAGCGCATACGCCGGCAAGTGGACCAGGTAGGTATTGATGTTGCTGAGGGTGATGGTCTCGCCGTACGGTGCATCGGTCCGCGTACCGACGTAATCTTCCTCGAGCGTGCCGACCAGCGAAAGATCCCCGCTCACCGGATGTTTCCATCGCAGTGTTGCCGCCGACGTGACCTTCGGAATGTCGGGGACTGCGTAGCCGCTGGGGAATCCCGTGATGGCACTGTTTTCAGTGAACTTCGAATCGGTGTAGCCGAGGTTGATCCCGAAATCCCACTCCCGGGTCAGCAGCGCCTGCAGCTCCGCCTCGAAGCCCACGACTCGCGCATCGCCACCGTTTGCGGTGATGCCAAATCCGGCGAGGTTGGTCGCGATCTGCGGGTTGGTCCAGCGCTCGAAGTAAGCCGAGACATTGGCGATCAGGCGATGGTCGAGGAACGATGACTTCTCGCCGATCTCGTAGTTCCACACCGAGTCCGAAGTGGTGGTGGCAGGTGCATGCAGTGTGATGTTGGGATTGCAAGTGCTGGTACCCAAGACCTTCGCCTGCAAAGCGCACTCGTTGGCGACGAGTACGCCATTGGCGTTGCCGACCGCGGCCACCGGAATCGGTTGATTCACACTGCCCAGTCGAAAGCCCTTGGCCGCGGTGGCATACACCATCAGGTCCTTGTCGATGTTATAGCTTAGATCGAACTTGGGGTTGGTGCCGCTCGCACTGATCGTGCTTCCGGTGTTGTACGGCACGGTGTTTCCCTCGCCGCCGAATACCGTGAACACGCCGAACTCCTCGTTGGTCTGGTTCAGGCCGTAGTGATAGTGGCGCACACCCGCCGTGGCCTTGAGGTCAGGCGTGAATTGCCACGACGCTTCGCCGAATTCCGAGTTCTGAATGATGACCTGTGGCTGGTGATCCACGTACAGGTTGGGACCGCCAAATATCGGCGTTGCCTGCGGCGCGATGGCCCACTCGTCCCACTCGGAATACAGATCCTGGTAAAAGTAACCGAGAATCCACTGGAACGGGCTCGTGCCGGTCGACGTCAGGCGCAGCTCCTCGCTGATCTGGCGCGTGAAGTCCTTCTCGGTCACCGCCGGTCCGTTGGGCGCGGGACCCGACGGACCAATGCCCAGCGGGTCGCCCGTTGCCGAGACACCAAAATCGTATTGCGGAAAGCCGAAGGCCGCCCCGTTCTCCTCCGTGCTGTCCTGCGACACCAACGTATTGCGATTCCAGTCGGCTGTCGCCGAAGTGAGCAAGAAGTACTCGAACTGATATTCGAGCTTCAGGCTGCCAAGCGTGAAGCGGTCGATTTGCGGCTCGGGTGAATCGTAGATCTCCCAATGCGCGTTGGTCGAGGGCGCTGTGGGATGAGTCGGATTGCCGTTCACGTCGACGGCGTCCGGGGCCGCCTGATTGGTCAGCTGCCACATCACCATCGGCGTGATGGAGAGGTTGTCCGTGGGCTTCCAGAGCACCGACATGCGCACCGAGTCGAAAGTCGTGGAGTTGGCGCCGTCGATCTCCTCCTGGAGAGGCGCCGTATAGAAGTTGGCAGGCCGCGTCACGTTGGGGAAAGCGCCGGCATCGGGCGCCACGGCACCGTCTTGAATGACGAGGCGTTTGATCCAGCCGCTGTCTGAACTGTCGGTGCCTACGATGCGAAGCGCCGCAGTGTCCCCAAGCGGTAGGTTGACCATGCCGTTGAGCTTATGATTGATATTGCCGCCGGAGCCCGTGTCGGAGACGACCTCTTCGCCCGAAGCGGAGAACTTGTCGAGTTCCGGGGCATTCGGCACCACTTTGACGGTGCCGCCCATGGAGCTCGAGCCGTACAGTGTCCCCTGCGGACCGCGCAACACCTCGACGCGGCCAAGATCGTAGAGGCTCGGATCGATCTCCTCCTTGCCCAGCTGTGCGGCGGCAGGCGCCGACAGGGGCGTTTCGTCCAAGTAGAAGCCGACCATGGACGTGTTGCCGCCCGCGGAATTGAGGCCGCGCATCTCGAATTCGGTTTGGCCCGGCCCCGAAGTACGCATGGAGATGCCGGGGACCGACTGGGCGAGGGAATTGAAGTCTACGATTCCCCGATCGGCGATTTCCTCGCCCGACACCGCCGTGATGCTCGCCGCCGTCTCTTGCACGGTGGATGTGCGCTTGGTGGCGGTGACGATTATTTCGGGAATCTGGTCGCTGGAATCGCCGGCTGAATCCGCATAGACGCCGCCGGCCATGGTGCAGCAAAGCGCCGTGACGGCACTCGCCACCGTCAGGATGCGGGTAATGTTCTGAGGTTTTTGAACTCGTGGTTCGTCTTTCATTTGCGAAGTCTCCCTTGGACTGGATTGTCGGTTTCCACTCCCCCTCGACCGTTGTCGCTACGGTCGCGAGCAAACGCCCTGTTCTGGACCCGCCGCGCTGCATCGCGGTCAGGCACTTTTGGACATAAGCCATAGCGTTGGCGAGATGCTACAACAGCCTGCAGGGCTTTGCAGCATTCGTTTAATATCAACCGGATGCGTCGTTGGACTAAAGCAACACCGACACGAACCCTGGACATTTGCAATCGCACACAAATCGTGACAACTTGTTGCGTGGCAAAGAGAAAATGACAGAGAACCGCTCGTCAATCGCATCGGACTCGCCGACTGCGAGTGCCATGAGCCGCCGCTCGCTGTTTTCCATGATCGGCGCTGTGGCGGGCGCATCGGTCATGTACAACGCCATGGCCAGCCTGGGATTTGCCGCCGAGTCCGATTATTCGGGACCCATCCGGCTGCAGGGCGATCCCAAGGGCGCCGCGGTGCTGATCTTGGGCGCGGGGCTGGCCGGGATGTCGGCGGCTCTCGAACTGCGCGACGCCGGCTACAAGGTGCAGATCCTG
>Ga0116229_10014556_pt1 | contig 10906 bp, 6 predicted proteins | sample S1TSphgellanicum_3_FD_87313 | JGI IMG/M metagenome (GOLD analysis project Ga0116229, IMG submission 87313) | Host-associated microbial communities from peat moss isolated from Minnesota, USA - S1T2_Fc - Sphagnum magellanicum MG | ecosystem: Host-associated > Plants > Peat moss > Unclassified...
ACAAAATCGATGCATCCCGTGTCGATGGCGCTTTGCGGCATATCGGGTTGCTGCGCGGTTTCCAACTTTTGCGCGATGGTGATGCCGCCGGCGTCTCTGATGCGGCACAGCGCGGCGGCGCCGTCGCCGTCGTAGCCCGAGACGATAACGGCGATCAGCTTGCCATCCCAGTGGCTGACGAATGAATTCAAAAATACGGTAATGACATCGGGCCATCCACGCGGTTTCGAAATCGGCTTCAGGCGGAACTCGCCGTGCAGCACGTGAAGATCCCGCTGGGGCGGAATGATGAACACATGATCCGGCCGCAGAACCAGCCCTTCGGTAATCAGTTCCACCGGCATCTTGGTGTAGCGCGGCAGAATTTGGTGCAGTTGCGTTGCCACGATCCGCAGGTGGTTGACGATGATGATCGCGGCACCCAGGTCTGCCGGCAGATGGCACAGCAGCCTCGTGTAGGCGTCCAGGCCGCCGGCCGAACCGCCTACGCAAACAACGGGAAAGCAATTTGAAAACCGCCCCGCGGCCACCGCTTTTCACCCCGGCGATCGTCGAGATGAGGCAGGTTACAATCGCCGGCGGAATCCGTAGAAGCCGCCGCCGCCAAGCAGCAGGAACAGTACGACAATGATCAGCACAGTCGTCATCGGGTCCTCCAAAAAGACGCAACTCGGCGCACGCACTGTTTCGCACGTGGGCGCAACCCCGATGGGTCGCCAGAGCCGGAATCTACCCAGACGGCGTAAGCGCGCCACCGACGGTTTTTTTCACGCGGGCGCCGTTATGGCTGAAGTCCCTCCAGCATTCACCGCAAGCGGTCAGCAGCGCGGGTGCCCGTGGTCTGATATGTCGCGCAGCCTCGGCACCAGGAACAAGCCCACCAGAATCGCAAACCCGGCCAACGCCGCCACACATTGCAGCGGGTTGTGCAATGACCAGATGACGCAACCATCCAGCATCCGCCCGAACTCCCTGTCGTGCGCAGTCTGATGCCGCGCATCGCCCGGTAAATGTAATACCGAAAAGAAGGCGAAATTCCAGCAAAAACCGGCCGGTTTCGGCCCAAAACCACGTCAAACGCCCGTGCGTTAACACCGTTCGATCATGGCTGACGCGGCCGCAACAACGGCACGGTCCAAAAGCAACAGGCGTTTCCTGGTGCTTTTTTTCAATAGAGAACGACTTCCTTTGGCGCTGGCTCAGGGGGCAGGCGGCACGAAAGAAACTGTGTTACATCGGCCAGGTGAGCACCACCCTGGCCGCCTCCCTCCCGCGTCCGTCGCGCCTCCGCCGCATCGCCGACATCCTGCTCGGCCGCTACGCCACGCTGATCCTGGCCGCCGCCGCCGCCGGTCTCGGCATCGGCAGCTTCATCATGCTGTCCGGCGGCACGCCCATTTCACTGCGCCCCAACCTGGTCAGCGCGCTGGTCGTCTCCAACCTCTCGGTCCTCCTGCTGCTCGCCGCCTCGCTGGCCGGCCGCCTCACCCGCGTCTGGGTCGCCCGCCGCCAAGGCCTCGCCGGCGCCCGCCTCCAAGTCCGCTTCGTGCTGCTATTTGGCGTCGTCTCCGTCACCCCCACCATCCTGGTCGGCGTCTTCGCCACCATCTTCTTCTCCGCCGGCATCCAGATCTGGTTCAACGACCACGTCCGCGCCGCCCTCCAATCCGCCCTCCATGCCAGCCAGGGCTACCGCTCCGAACAGGAAGACGCGATCAAGACCGACGCCCTCAGCATGAAGGCCGACCTCGAACGCGCCGGCCGCATCCTCGCCGACTCCCCCTACGAATTCGGCCAGCTCCTCGCCACCCAGACCACCCTGCGCGGCCTCGACGAGGCCGTGATCTACGACGCCAGCTCCGGCGTCGTCGTCGCCAGCGCCGGCCTCATGGCCGGCATCGGCCCCGGCCAACTGCCGCAAATCGCCGTCCAGGCCGCCCGCCAGGGCGACGTCCCCGTCATCCCCAACGAGGCCCACACCGAAGTCCGCGCCCTCGTCGAGCTCAACAGCACCCCCCCCTTGATGCTGCTCATCGAAAAAGCCGTCGACCCCCACATCCTCGACGACATGCGCCGCACCGAAGAGGCGGTCGACGAATACCAGCGCCTCGACCAGCACCGCAGCTCCCTGCAGGTCACCTTCGCCTTCATCTTCGCCCTGGTCGGCATGCTGGTCCTATCCGCCGCCATCCTCATCGGCCTGGTGCTCGCCACCCAGATCGTCCGCCCCGTCGGCTGGCTCATCGAGGCCGCCGAACGCGTCCGCGGCGGCGACCTCGAAGCCCGCGTCCCCGAATCCGAAGGCGGCGATGAACTCGACGGCCTCTCGCGCGCTTTCAACCGCATGATCGCCCAGTTGGCCGCGCAACGCACCGAACTCATGCGCGCCTACGGCCAGATCGACGAACGCCGCCGCTTCACCGAATCGGTGCTCTCCGGCGTCTCCGCCGGCGTCATCGGGCTCGACGGCGCCGGCCGCATCGAACTGCCCAACCGCGCCGCCGCCGACCTCCTCGCCCGCGAAATCTTCGGCGATATCGGCCGCGTCCTGCCGGAAATCGTGCCCGAATTCGGCCCCATGCTCACCGCCGTCATGGCCGAGCCGGAACGCCCGCAAACCGGCGAAATCCAGGTCGGCGCCGCGCGCGACCGCCGCACCTTCCTGGTCCGCATCAGCGCCGAGCAAACCGCCGGCCGCACCGACGGCTACGTCGTCACCTTCGACGACATCACCGCCCTCCAGGCCGCTCAGCGCAAGGCCGCCTGGGGCGACGTCGCCCGCCGCATCGCCCACGAAATCAAAAACCCCCTCACCCCCATCCAGCTCTCCGCCGAACGCCTCAAGCGCCGCTTCACCAAGGAAATCACCTCCGACCCCGAAACCTTCGCCCAGTGCGCCGACACCATCGTCCGCCACGTCGGTGACATCGGCCGCATGGTCGACGAATTCTCCGCCTTCGCCCGCATGCCACTCCCGGTGATGCGCCCCGAGGATATCGGCCGCATCGCCCGCGAGGCCCTCATCCTGCAAAAATCCGCCCACCCCGAAATCGCCTGGTCCACCGACATCCCCGACCGCGGCCCCCAGGCCCCGTGCGACCGCCGCCAGCTCGGCCAGGCCCTCACCAACCTGCTGCAAAACGCCGCCGACTCGATCGCCATGCGCCCAAACGCTGAATCCGAGCCACCCCCCGGCGCCATCCACGTCGCCGTCACCGCCACCGGCGACGACGTGCGCATCACCGTCACCGACAACGGCATCGGCCTGCCCCACCAGGATCGCGCCCGCCTCACCGAGCCCTACGTCACCCACAAGCCCAAAGGCACCGGCCTGGGGCTTGCCATCGTCAAGAAGATCATGGAGGACCATGGCGGATCGATCACACTGGACGATCGCGCGAGCCACAGTTTTGCATCACCCCAGGGGGAAACCCAGGGGAACACAGCGAACATGGGTGGGGACTTGTGCGGCGCGGCGGCCACGCTGATCTTGCCACTTATCCCACATCCCGGGCCACACCCGGTCGCACAACCGGCCGTGGCCGTGAAAGGTGCCGATGCCGCATGAAATTCTGATCGTCGACGATGAGCCCGATATCCGCCTCCTCATCGACGGTCTGCTGCGCGACGAAGGCTACGAAACCCGCCAGGCCGCCGACTCCGACGCCGCCATCTCCGCCTTCCGCGCCCGCCGCCCCTCGCTCGTGGTGCTCGACGTCTGGCTGCAAGGCTCCCGCCTCGACGGCCTCGGCATCCTCAAAGCCCTGCACCGCGAGGAACCCCAGGTCCCCGCGGTGATGATCTCCGGCCACGGCACCATCGAAATGGCGGTCACCGCCATCCAGCAAGGCGCCTACGACTTCCTGGAAAAACCCTTCCAGACCGACCGCCTTCTGCTGGTTATCCGCCGGGCCCTCGAATCCGCCCGCCTGCGCGCCGAAAACGCCGAACTCCGGCTGCGCGCCGGCCCCGAAACCACGCTGACCGGCACCTCCCCCGCGGTCAACCACGTGCGCGGCCAGATCGAACGCGTCGCCCCAACCGGCTCCCGCGTCATGATCACCGGCCCCGCCGGCAGCGGCAAGGAAGTCGCCGCCCGCATGCTGCACGCCCGCTCCCGCCGCGCCGAAGGCCCCTTCGTCGTGCTGAACTGCGCCACCCTCAACCCGTCCCGTTTCGAGGAAGAACTGTTCGGCATCGAGGCCGGCAACGACCCCGCCGCCGCCCCCCGCCGCGCCGGCGTCCTGGAACGCGCCCACACCGGCACGCTGTTACTCGACGAAGTCAGCGACATGCCGCTCGAAACCCAGGGAAAAATCGTCCGCGCGCTACAGGATCAGACCTTCGAACGCATCGGCGGCTCGTCCCGCGTCAAGGTGGATGTCCGCGTCATCTCCACCACCAACCGCGACCTGCAAGCCGAAATCGCCGCCGGCCGCTTCCGCGAGGACCTCTACTACCGCCTCGCCGTCGTCCCCCTCAAACTCCCCAGCCTGAAAGAACGCCGCGAGGACGTCCCCGAACTCGCCGCCTACTTCCTCCAACGCGCCAAGGAATCCAGCGGCATGCCCGGCCGCGAGCTCTCCGCCGACGCGCTGACCGCCATGCAAGCCTACGACTGGCCCGGCAACGTCCGCCAACTCCGCAACCTCATAGACTGGCTCCTCATCATGGCCCCCGCCGGCCCCGCCGAGCCGATCCGCGCCGACATGCTGCCCCCCGAAATCGGCCAAGGCGCCCCAGCCCTGCTGAACTTCGACCCCACCGCCGACGTCATGGCCCCCCCACTCCGCCAAACCCCCGACCTCTTCGAATCGCAATACCTCCACGCGCAACTAATGCGCTTCGGCAACAACATCAGCCGCACCGCCGGCTTCGTCGGCATGGAACGCAGCGCCCTGCACCGCAAGTTGAAACAACTAGGCGTCCACGGCTCCGACGACCGCGGGGCGGCGTAAGGAAGAAAGCAGTTCTTTTTTGAAAAAAAGAACCAAAAAACTTTTGCTCTAAAAGCCGCCCGTCCAAATTTCCTCGCCCGTCCTTACGGGCTCGCCGGCTCCTGAAGCCCCGGCGGGAACGGGTCCAGCGCCCTTGCACTGGGAAGGTGAGGGCATCCCACCGATATCATTGTAGGATGGGCTTCAGCCCACCACCGCAAACCGATAAACCACCTGAATTCGCCAGGCGTAACGCTCCGCACCTATCCGATCGACGGAGCCACCCCCGCGCCCCGCAGCTTACAATCGTTGCGCGGAAACCGGTGCTCTCATCACGGAAAATCCAGTTTGCGCTCGATCTCCTTGTAGCGCGCCGTGTTGCGGATCGGATCCAGGTCCGGGTCGGTCTTGATCATATACAACGTATTCTCGCGCAACCTGTAGGCGGTCTCCAGCCAATCCAATGCTTTAGCGGTGTCGCCCCATTGCGCATAGATATCGGCATAATCCAGGGCGCGGGTGTCGCCCATTTTGGCGCGCAGCTTCGCCAATTGGGCCTCGGCTTCCGGCTGCCGGCCTAGAGCGTGATAGGCGAAAGCAAGACACTCATTCTCCTGCCAATTCGACTCGTCGCTGCACGTGCGTCGCGCGGCCTCCGCGTCGCCTTTGAAGTATTGCGCATATCCGGTCACCGCCGACCAATAACCGGTCGATACACCCCCGAGCATCTGCCGGCGCCGCAACGCCGCCAGCGCATCGTCATATCGCCGGGCCGTGAGCAACATCCAAGCCAATCCGCCATACGCCCGCGGCGACGAAGGATTTAGTGCCACTGCCTTTTCGATCGCCGCCAGTCCACGGTCGGTGTGGCCGAGCATGACCTCCATTCTCCCGTAACGGCCGAGTACCGCGCTGTCGCCCGGCGCCAACTCCATCGCCCGCGATATCTCGGCTTCCGAGCGCCGAAAATCGAGCGAGTCGAGCAGGTTGTCGCTCAGCTCGGCGTGCGCCGCTGCCAGGTCGGGCGCCAGGGAAACGGCGATTTCGCATTCCGCAATGGCATCATGGGTTAATTTCCGCACCTCGACGAGATCGTTGATCGCCGACGTCACACGCAGAAGGCCGAGCGCCTCGCCGCGATGCAGATGAGCGATTGCGAATTTCGGATCGAGGCTTATCGCACGGTCGAAATCCGCCAGCGCCGACGGAACGGCCTTGTCAGACATTCCATTGCTGAGCAGCAGACCGTAGCCGCGCAGGTCAGCATCGAAGGCAGCCGCATTGTCGGTGCCGCCGACAATCAGCCTGGCTGTATCGGTGCCCAGCAGCGTCACTTTCAGGGAGCCGGCGACCGCTTCCGCGATTTCGCCTTGCAGCCGAAAAATTTCCCCGCCGGCGCGATCGTAGCTGTGCGACCACATCTGAAACCCGCTGACCGCATCGATGAGTTGCGCCGTCACACGCACCCGGGGCCCGTCGCGCCGAACGCTGCCCTCCAGCACCGTGCCGACATTCAACGTGCGCGCGATCTCGCCCACGGTCGCGGACTTGCCCTTGAACGAGAACGAAGACAGACGCGCCGCAACCCGAATGGCGCCGATGCGGCCCAACGCATCGATCAGTTCTTCCGATATGCCATCGGAAAAATACTCTTGCCCAGGATCGCCGCTCAGGTTTGTAAACGCCATAACGGCAACCGAATGCGGCGGCGGCGCAAATGGGGCGTCGGCGGTGTGCAGCGGCGCCGCCGGCCGGGCCGTTTCCTGCGCCGGCCGGATACCCCAAACCGCGGCCCATGCAGCCAGCATCATGGCAAGTGCGCCGGCGTAGACATAGGTTCGGCTGCGCCACCACGGCGCGGCCATGGACGACGCATCTGTTGCACCTACCCGCGTCGGTTCCCCAACCTCCGGCTCGGCCGCCGTAACACCGCTCGGCGCAGCCTCGAACACAACAGGCGCTGCGAACCGGTAGCCGCGGCCGGCGACCGTTACAATTACCTGGCCAGCCAAATCCTCGGTCTGCAGCGCCTTGCGCAGCGAATACACCGCCTTGGCGACATTGCCTTCCTCCACGGTGCGGCCACGCCATACCGCTTGTTCCAGCTCGAAATGCTCCACCAGCCGGTCATGGTTCTCGACCAGGTAAAGCAACGTATCGAACAGCCTGGCCGAAAGTTTCACCGGCACAGCGTTGCGGAACAAAAGCCGGCGCACCGGGTCCAGGCGGAAGGGGCCAAAGGCGTAAACACCCTTGTCACGGCTGTTCGCGTCCATCGTCGCGCCACCTTGAGCATACGGCCAAAGCCCGATCAGCCTACCGCGCAGCGGCTTGGCAGCGCAACCCGATTCATGCGCGCGCGCAGTTGGCGATATAACTAACTATTTGAAATAAAACATTTTCCGAAATTTCCAGAAATTTTCGTTTGCAGGACCGCGCTCTTTGCCGCCCCGCTTGGCGCCGCGACGACCCCGCCCGATGGCGGCCGGAACGATGGCCGTCACTTCCAGGAACGATCGATCGGGCGAATGACAAAAAAAGCAACAGACTTCTTTTTTGAAAAAAAGCAGCAAAAAACTTTTACTCATAGGAGGCCAGGCAATGTTTCGACTGGTTGCGATAGCGGCATCGGGCTGGCTTGCCTGTGCGGCGGCCCAGGCAGCGACACTTTAGGTCACCAATGCGGGACAGGCGGACGGCACCGGAAGTTCGATCTCCGTCATCGACGCAAATCGGCTCCGCGTCACCGCCACCCTCGACCTCGGCAAGTCCGGCCCGAACTTTCCCGCCTTGTCGCCCGACGGCAAGTTCCTCTGGGTCACCCAATACATCTACGATTTCAAGACGGACACCTGCAACAATAGCGGCGTCTCGGTAATCCGCATCGCAACCATGAAGGTCGAGGCGACATTGCCCTTGCAGCCGTGCCCGGTCGCCATCGCCTTCTCGCGCGATGGCCGGTTCGCCTACGTTCCAGCCGACGCCGGCGCGCTTTCCGTCATCGACACGCGGAGCCGGACAATCGTCGCCAGCCTCCCGGTGTCGGCCGGACAGAACGGCGTCGCGACCAGTCCGGACGGAAAGTTGCTGTATGTGACCGACGCGGCGGACAACAACATCACCGTCATGCGCACCGGCACGAACAAGATTCTGCGCCAGATCGCCCTGGATGGCGTAGCCGACAACGTCATCGTTACACCTGACGGGCGCTTTGCCTTCGCCTGGGTTATTTCGCAGGGCGAAATCGAGGAAATCAATCTCGCCACCAACCGGGTGGTGGCGCACATACCCCCCGGCGTCGGCTCCAATCCGGAAGCGCTGTTGCTTAGCCGGAACGGCAGCCTGCTCTACAATGTCGATTATTACTCAAATACCGTCTGGGTCTACAATACCCACGCGCGCCGGAATACCGGCAACCTGGGCCAGATCCGCAGCCCGATCGGCGCGGTGTTAAGCCCCGACGGCAGCCTGGCCTACGTTACGACAAACAACTGCCCAACCTTCGTGTGCCGCGACGAAGGCTACATCTCCGTCGTGGACACCGCCACGCAGGCAACGCAGGCAACCGTCAATGTCGGCTTCAACACGCAATATGTCGCCATCGCACCGTAGTGCGCCAACCGGAGGAACAGCCATGTCCAACAAGCCAGTCGCCGTAGGGTGGGCTTCAGCCCACCAATTCCCAGCCGCCCGACCGCAGCAAAATGAAAGACCCACGCCAATAGCGCCCCGCGCAGCTTTGCTCATGCTGCTAACCACCGCCGCCGCCTGCCCCGCCCACGCCCAGGTCACCGAAACCGTGCTGTACAATTTCACCGGCGGCATCGATGGAGCAGACCCCGACGCAAGGCTCTTGGCCGACACAACGGGACCATCGGGCACGCTGCGCGGATTGTACAGCACGGCCTTGCAGGGCGGAATTTCAGGTGCGAACTGCTTTGGCACATGCGGCACGGTTTTCCAGCTCACGCCGCCTAAGAACGGGCGTAACGCCTGGAGCGAAAAGACGCTGTGGGATTTCAGCGGTGCCGGCGATGGCGCCAATCCGATCGGCTGCGGACTTTTCAGCCCGACGCGGCGTATTTCGAAAAACACCACGCTGTACGGCACCAGCACCATCGGCGGCGACAACGAAAACGGCACCGTCTTCAGCCTCACCGGCAACGTTCTGACAACGATCTGGACATTCACAGGTGGCAGCGACGGAGGCAGCCCGTATTACAGTGATGTGATCGCTGACAAATCCGGCGCCCTTTATACCAGCGCCCTTGTCGGCGGGGCCAACGGCGACGGCACGGTCATTCAGTTGACGCCGCCCGCTCACGGCAACACCACCTGGACCGAAACCACAATCTGGACATTCTCCGGCGGCAACGACGGCGCCTTGCCGAACGGTCTGATCATGGATGCAACCGGCGCGCTATACGGAACAACCGAGTCAGGCGGCAGCACCGGCAATGGCACCATATTCAAGCTGACGCCGCCCGCACAGGGACAAAGCCAGTGGACGGAGCAGACTCTTTGGAGTTTCCAGGGCGGCAACGACGGCAGTTTCGCGGTGGCGCCGCTCACACTCGGCCACCGCGGCGAGGTTTATGGCACCACCCTTAGAGGTGGCAGCGCGGGCAACGGCACCGCGTTCCGGCTCATGCCGCCAAAGCACGGCAACACCGCGTGGAAGGAAGAAATCTTGTGGAATTTCACCGGCAACGCGGACGGTGCGGGCCCGTACGCCGAACTGATCCTTGACAAGGCGGGCGCGGTTTATGGAACGACCTCGGGCGGTCATCAGATCGCCGGCTCCGTCTTCAAGTTGACGCCACCCGCACAGGGCCAGACCGCATGGAGCGAGACCACCCTGTGGGCATTTTCCGGCGGTAGCGACGGCGGCGGCCCTTACGCCGGACTAACCGCGGACAAGGCGGGAACCCTCTATGGAACGGCCGGCTACGGCGGCACGGGCACGCTATGCGCCGGCGGCTGCGGTGTCGTGTTCAGCCTGACGGGCACGGGATACGTTCCTTAACCAAAATGGACGGCGCAAGCCGGTGCTCCGGCATGCGGTCACCAACAAAGCGTGAAACGAAACGAAAACTCCAAACCTGAAAGAAACGCAATCATGAAAAGCCACTTGCGACTCGATCTCCGCGCCGGCCTCGCCGCCGCCGCAATCTGTGCCGCCTGCCCGGCGCACGCCCAGGTTACCGAAACGGTGCTGTATAACTTCACCGGCGGCAAAGACGGTGCAAATCCCGGCGCCCCACTCCTCGCCGACAACACCGGCCCCTCCGGCGCGTTGCGCGGCCTGTATGGCACAACACTCCTTGGCCCGAACGGCTCAATCTTCAAGCTGACGCCGCCGAAGAACGGGCAAACCACGTGGTCGGAACAGACGCGCTGGGATTTCACCGGCGGCGCCGGCGGGAATTATCCGCTTCTCGCCGGGGTTTTCGCCGGCACACGGCGCATTTCGCGCGACACGCCGCTCTACGGGACAACTCTGTTTGGCGGCAATAACGACAATGGCATCGTCTATGGTCTGACCGGCAAGGCGTTCAACGTCTTGTGGACATTCACCGGCGGCGCCGATGGCGGTGGGCCATGTTGCGGCAACGTCGTCGCCGACAAGGCCGGTGCGCTTTACGTCAGCGCCGAGGATGGCGGCAGTGGCTGCGGCGGTTGTGGCACCGTCATCCAATTGACACCACCCGCTCAAGGCCAAACCGCCTGGACCGAGACCACCATCTGGTCGTTTACCGGCGGTAGCGACGGCGCCGTGCCAAACCAACTGATCATCGATGCAAACGGCGCGCTTTACGGAACAGGCGCATTCGGCGGCAGCGGCGGTGCTGGTACGGTCTTCAAGCTGACGCCACCCGCGCAGGGTCAGACCACATGGACCGAACAGACGCTTTATAGTTTTCAGGGCGGCAACGACGGTAACAGCCCAGAGGCACCGCTGACCTTCG
>Ga0116229_10014557_pt1 | contig 10906 bp, 10 predicted proteins | sample S1TSphgellanicum_3_FD_87313 | JGI IMG/M metagenome (GOLD analysis project Ga0116229, IMG submission 87313) | Host-associated microbial communities from peat moss isolated from Minnesota, USA - S1T2_Fc - Sphagnum magellanicum MG | ecosystem: Host-associated > Plants > Peat moss > Unclassified...
TCGTGTTCAACCCACTCTGACAAAAGACACACGCAAGCTGTTTGTTCGGTTTGGTTTTGTCTCCCCCCCCCCCCCCCCCCCCCCCCCCCCCCCCCCCAACCAAGAAGTTAGGGTAACACAATGTTGATTGGGCCAACTATTTAAGTTGCTTATCACAATTAATATTTCATATTGTACTTTTTTTAAAGATAAAAGCATATTACAACAAATCACAATTTATTTCACTTTTAAAAATTGATATTTTTTTGAAAAATGATATTTGTCAACTTGACAAATGAGTCAAGTTGCACAAATCGATTCCAACAATCGATTTCAACATGTCCAATTTGACTAGATTTTCGGGCTGAATTTTTTGTGAACTGAATCTTTTGATCAAGTTTGTTTCACAAAAATCCAATAAAAGATCAATGGCCAGAACCATCACAGGGGAGACAAAAAGGGAAGGCCAAAGAAAGGCCAAAAGTCGAACAGCCCAAGTTTGTTTTATTCGTCAAATGAGAGTGGGTAATGAGAAAATATATGATTTGTTATATATGATTTGTTATGGGTAATGAGAAAATATATGATTTTTAAAATTTTAAAATAAATATTCATGAAAAATCACTTCATGGTGGTTTGACTCTAGGAACACGGATGGAGGGTTTGAAATTCGAAGCACGGGTCTGCACGTTGCGCGTCGCACTACTTCCTTCGCGCTGCTGCACGAAACGCTTCCTCCTCCCACCTCCTCTAGATCCACACATTTGCATCTGGTTTTTGCATTGTGTTTTGCTCTAGCTTTGAAGATTCAGTCTCCATCTACAGATCAAAGCTATTGGGTCCTTTTAACTAGGGCAAGAAGAAGCTCGACGGCACAGAGAGAGAGAGAGAGAGAGAGAGATTTGGTAGTTGGTGGATTAAGAAAAATGCACGATTTTTGCTTCACGTACCCTTATGGGTTCCTGGTGTTGATCGGAGGCTTGTTAGGATTTTTGAGGAAAGGAAGCACCACCTCGTTGATGGGCGGAGTTGGGAGCGGTTTGCTGCTTCTCCTCGCCGGCTATCAGAGCCACCAAGCCTTCTTGAAGGGTTCCAAATCCGCTGCCGCTCTGTTTCTGGAAACAGGTGTCTCACTCTGCCCTCTTCAAAACCTCCTTCTTCCTCCTTTCTCTATATTTATTTAAAATTTTCCTTTTTTTAGGTTTCCTTCCTGCTTTCTTCAGGTGTTTCTTACGGCATGCAACAGAGAAATGATTTCTTAGGTGTCACGTTTTTTTAGGGTTTCCAGAAATGACTCTGTCAGTGTTCTCACTACGCAAATCCTTATTTATCAAAATTTTCAAGGTCTTTTTATTCCACCTTCTTATCCATCTTCAGTTTATGAAAAGGATCTAGATGTGATGCCACATATTGCATGAAATTCTTTGCTGATTCCTTCCTCAAGTGTAAGCTTAAAATTGCTCTGGTATGTCTGCTCCCATTATTCAAGCAGCTTTTGCTTATCTAATACTGTGAAAACTACTACTGCAATTGATAGCCAGAGCCAATAAGTATTTCTCACATCAACACTGGATATTCATAAGCATTAGTGGGAACTGCTGAAATTCTGCTCTTTACAGCAGGGGACATACATATCTGAAGGAATCATCATCATCATCATCAATCAGAAAACTGTCAAAGTTGTATTACTATTCTTCAGGCCATTATGGAACATGGCAGTACAGTGCAGTGACTGTCAAAACCATAAATCCTGAACTGATTATCCAAGGAGTGCCTGTGTGTTTGTGTGTGTCTGTGTGTTGATGCGTATGGGCAAGGACAGTGGTTTCTTTGGCCTTGACATGGGTGATGGGTCAACGTTATCTTGCAACGTCCAAGTTTATGCCTGCAGGCTTGGTGGCAGGTCTAAGGTCTGTGTTCCCTTGAATGACTCATCTACTTTGTTTAGCATGTTTTTAGGGTTTCCAGCAAAACATCATACTCTGTTTTATTTGTGAACATGAATGACGAAGAAGATCATGTCAGTTGTGTTTATTGGGAAGAAAATGACATACTGAGAAGTGGAATATTTTTCAGCTTATGGAACTGAACTGTTGTTTGCAGTGGAATCATGGCGCTGTTTTATCTTTATAAGGTGGCCACTGGAGGCAATCACATTGTGAAGAAGGAGACTTGATCTACTTGTGAAGCTGCAGTTGCTCCACTCATAGTTTTGCTAAGAGCCAAGATTGTGTTGGTTGGTGTTGAGAGGAGTGTGTTCACATGATTACTTTGCCATGTTCTAAAAAAGCTATGATACTGTGTCAACCGTGGGTGTAGTAGTAGTTGCTGGAAGAACCCTTTTCATCTTTGTTTGCTGGGATCATGTATGGTGCTCAAAGCTTGATTCTAATATGGCTATAAAGGAAGTGATTTTGAGAGGAAATTTGAACTGATCATGCTGTGTACAACCATTTGAGAGGTAGATTGGATGGTAACCTGGTGGCAGGGGCACAAACTGGTGGAGCCACTTCCTTACTAGGGAGGCTTACCTGGTGTAAACCACTAGGCAGAAACATTTTTCTATCATCCTGTCAGGGGAGGTTAATGTTTTGAAGCGCCTCTGCAGACCAAAGGGAATTTTCTGCATTGTGGTTTACATGGAATTGACAGCTATTTTTGTTACCGGATTACTGTGACGTCATTGTGTTATATTAGAGATTCAGTGATTCAAGCGATCCCTTCCTAATGTCCCAGTTTATTGAGTGGGTCTAATCAAGTGAATGGTCATGTAGACAAGTGAATGGAAACTCAGTGACCTCACAGATGGTTCTGTTAATTGGAGTATGATTATCTGGAGGATGATGTGCTCAAAGTTCCCAGGTTCTTGCTTACCAACTTGAAACACCAGTTTCTGCAGCTCTACCAAAGAAAACTATCAATTGCTGTATCTGATGGCATGATTGGTGTGGCTTTATGGAGTTAGAGACTACAAAACAAAAACAATCCAACCCCTTTGTTGGCCTGACTATTTCTGATCAAGTTCCATTGGCACCAGTTTGTCTCTACAGTTTGCTAAAGTTGCAAGTTTATCAAAGGCTGCTTTGATTTTATTTGCACAAGTGGGTTGCAAGCAAGAAAGGCAGAAATATTCCACTAAGTAATTTGTTAGTTAGGGTTGATCATCCAAATGCATGTCAACCCTTGTTCTATCAGGGTACATGTTAATTTATGTTCTCATATCCATGTAGATGGGTAGGGAAGGGGGTGAGGTAGTTAGGGCTTGAATGAGGTAGGTTCCAACTACACAAACCTACAACTATTAGGCTTTGCACAAGGAAAACTGAGATGGGCTTGTGAAAAAAACTTGGGAGAGACAAGTTTTGGAAATGGGAAAGACAAAATTAGGGTTTTGCACGAAGGAGAAAAGAGATGGGCTTGGAGTATCTAATCCACATCCAAACCTCCAATTCCCTCTTATACAAATCCTTCAAACTTTTTGTTAGGTGTTGAATCAAGGGGTTGGGACAAGGAGCAGTTACACCAACTCTCTTGGATGGATGTTTGTTTTGTTTTCTGTCCCAAACCAGATCCAGTTTGCTATCTATCTACCTATGTTCAGGATGGAGCTATGTACCAAATTCCCATTATCAAGCATCATGTAACTTACCTCCATTGGATTTTCCCTCACACTTGTAAAGGTCACAAACTGGAGTGGTTTAGAATAATCATGAGATAGTATAGTTATGCACCTCCCTTCAATTATGAGCTTGGTATCACCCCAAGATGAGTTTTCAATGATGAATAACAGCTTTGACCTCATGTAAATTATTACCCATTACAACCCACTATCACCCAAACGCTTGAGAACTCAGAAGTGAGTAATATTACCAAACTAGGTTAGTCTTTTATCCCTAACCTGCAAAGCCCTAACCAGTTTGAAATATTTCTCCTAGTTGGAAATTAATTATCTCTAAATATGGACAGATACTTGTCTATAAGAGAGCCATCTCCATTGGCATGCTCCAAAAGCCCCTAAAACAGAAATATTTTTTTTGACAAGGGTGGATGTTGTGAGAACACAACCCTGCCATTGATGAAAAATGCAATTTTTGTTTTGAGGCCTTGTGAAATTTTGCATTGGGCATCACACAACTTGGTGCACTATGGAGGGCTCCATAGTGGAGTTGCAAAGGTTGGTGATGGGTGCTCAATGATATGCTGTTACCGTGGAGGTTTACAAGGAGGAAAATTTTGGAGCCTCTTCTTTTTACCATTGTCAAATCCGGAGGAAAAAAAACTTGTAATTTTTCTTGAAGTTCATGTATGGTTTGCACAAAGGAATATAGATACCATTTCCCAAGATGTAACAGTATCAAGGGTAGACATTGTTATTGACTTCATACCTCATATCACTACTTACCTCATATAGCATGCTTGCAACCATTGGTGATTGGTTTAACACATTAATGTCATGGTTTTCACACAATAACCCAAAAAATGTATGCCAAATCCAAAGAGATTGGTCTCCAATTGCCTCCATAATTATGGGCATCTTTTCATCTTTGTTTTGAAATTACCCTTGCCATCCCAACTTGGCAATTCTTCCACATGTAGTGCATATAATCTAGACTTGTAAACATACCTAGAAAACCTTTATTTGCATTGATTTTCAATTGGTTTTCAATGTTTTCTTTCAAGGGTTTTCAAACATACATTGGCTGAAAATTTGCAATTACACCACATGTGCACAAATTGCTTCATGCCTTCCATTGCCTTACTCTTGATAAGATGATAATATACATTTACTACGTCAACCCTTGTTATTATACAAGGATGTGAAGTGCAACTATGCATTTTTGGATTGAAAACAACTCAAGGCTTTCTTATGCAATCTCATATTTGCAAGAAAATAATCATAAATATGAACAACTTGCAATATTTTGATAAAAAGTTAACACTTGTCCTATATTTACACTTGAAAGGTTTTTCACCATATATATTGGTGGAGCAAAAAAAAATTTAAATGTGTGTTCTGCCCAAGCTCCTTATTTCTTCATAGGTTCTCAATATACCATGCCAATGCCTTTCATCTTTCAAAGTTTGAACAAGTTGTTCCAAACCTCCATATAGAAACAACTTTTCCCCGTCTTCATCACCAAGCCTCTTTTCAATATCAACAAACAACCTTTCTTTCGATTTGTCAACTAGTCTTTTTCTTTCACCTTAAACATGCAAAAAAATGTGACGAAGAGCTCTTGAAACTTCATGATACCGGTGGATTTGGGGCATGTGAAAAAACCAACAATTGTGCTTCATGTGGCTATAGGACTAATGTCACAAAGTTATTGGTCACCATTTTGCTCAAATGACACTTTTGGTGACAAGGTTCAATAAAAGGGTTTACATTCTAGTATTATTGTGTGTGTTTATAAGGTGATTGGTGGAAATGTTTTAAGGCAAAGAATATGCCAAATTGGTTACAATTGGTTCTACTTTTTTTTCAAAGGAATTGAACCTACAAACTATTATAGGTTGTTTAATATATAACCACCTAATTAGATATTCAATTTTACAAAAATGATTTTTTTTGTGTTTATTTTAATTATGTGATTAAAAAAAAGGGGGCGGGGGGGGGGGGTTGCTCAAACTTTGGTATCTTGATCCTATTTCTTTTAATATTTAAATATTTTTGGGGGTTGATGTTGAACATGGGTGGTTAGTTACAATATTGCATTGTAATACTTACAAATTTTGGTTTGGATGTTCATTTTTTTTTAATCCAAAAATAATTTTGAAACATGCGAATGCATGTGCCCATGTCATTCCCATGAATCTTAAGTGAGGACATGCTAAAGTTAATGAACCAATTGTTCACAAAGACTATTAACATTATTCACCATTTTCATGTCGCAATTGGAAGTAGTTTTTTCTAGTCTTTTTTTTGGGCGATTTATCACCAAATTTCAACATCCAATTAGACCATGTGAATCATATACTTGTTCTTTTAGGGAAATTATGGCATTAAATAGCCATATATGCACCTTGCCAATGTGGATATCACCATCACTCTATTCATTAAAATGTTTCTATAGCTAAATCCACCATTAGATCTTGTGTGGGCGTAAACACCTCCACCATAGGATCTAAATGTACTTCACCCAAAATCACATGTGCCACCATAGTGTTCACCATCACTGATCCTAAAACCCATCACTTTCGTCGTTTATCCCTTTTTTCGTGTTCAACTCATCATAAACAACATGCATCATTAAACATGTCATTCACATAACTCCATTGTGCAATGTTACAACTTGCAAGTTGAACATGTCACCTCTCATGAATTACATGAGCTCAATGTTTGTTGCTCACAACATTGGAGTACAATGTAAAAACATTCTTGCATTGATTACTAGAAGTATTCACTTTGGATTTTGGAGGTGAAATCTTGGAATTAAAGATTTGGTGAGTTGGGGGCAATTGTAAATTATGATCACAATTCATTTATATGTGATTGTGCATATCACACACATGATTTTGTTTGTACTATATAGGTCATTGTTGGAATTTTTCATGCATTACTTGTGATGTGGTTGCCATCCTATGGTAATTACATAATTTTATAAGTAATTCTTTTTTGTTTTCAATCATCTTGACTATGTGTCACAATTTATGGGTTTGCTAGTAATTGAAAATTAATCTTGTTGGATGTTGTAAGGGTTTAAAATCTTGTTGACATTTAATAATTTAAGGTTTTGATTTCAAGCTTTTGGGGTTTAATGTCGTGAATTTCATGGGTATAATTTTGTTGATGGTCATTTTCGCATATTTGTGATGTATTTGTAGTGCTAAAAGTGCTTGCAATGTGCTTGTGGTGCTTAGGTATGCATACTTCGACTTTCAACCTTGTAATTCCTATCATGCCTCTTTAATTTGTATCCCCCTTCAAATTCAAAGTACAACATCATTTTCAAATCCTCTTTCACCAAAAAAATGTTCACATTTTGCCATCTTCCTTTGGCAACCCTCACATTGCATCTTCATCTTCCAACATCGTACTTACCATCAACCTTAAACATATTCAAGCACCTTTTGTATAATTGCTTAAACACAAGAGATGCTTCAAATGGAAATTGTATGAATCCCACATAACATTTCAAGATATTTGGTTAACTAAGTTTCCTTGGGTTAAATCCGTGGCTAGAAGTGATGGGATTGTTAACCAAGTTTGTTGCAAAATGTGCACTTCCTATGAAGGCAAGGAGAAAATATTGGCAACAAAGCTTGATTCCATGTAAAAGCATATAAGACAAAAGAAATCCAAAATAAACATCCCCAAGATAGTACAATGTACAATTTACTATTGTCCATGTATGTGCACTAAAAAAATGATGTTTTGTATGTTGCCAATATTTATAGGAATGTAGTTCATTAATTGATTTAAAGGGAATTTGGGGAGGAAAAAGGGTTTAGCCCAAATTGAAAGCCCTTCTTAAAATTGGAAATTTGGGCTTTCAATTGAAGGGCTTTCAATTGGAAACCGTGATTTTTTGTTTAATGTTTGTAAGTTCAAGGATGAGAGTTTCAACACATTCCATGGGCTCTTGGTTAGAAAATATGATGGATTTTATAATTTTAAAATCGCCCATTATTGATGATGATCAGTGCACTATAAGTGAATTGGATCATTAATTTTCAAATCATGAGTGATGAATGCCTTGGGGGTGGTTTATCTACATTATTGGGTCAATGCAAATGTTGAGGCAATATTCCCTTTTCATTTGGAGGTCATTGTGTCTTTATATTATGTGTTAAAGAAAATTGATGAGTTATTTGTGTATACTCCACTTGAAATTAAGGTTTGAGTTTCAAGTTTTTAAAAAAAAATAGCCATGCTCCACAATGTGACATAATTTTTTTAAAAAGATGGCAAAGAATGCAACCGCTTGAAGCACATGTGCTTACTTATATTAGGTCTTGAAGTGTTAATTCAAACCTTGTTTAAATATGTGAAGTTTGTTATATGCTAAGTTTTGGGATCTATTAAAGATAAATGCCATTTCAACACATTATCCAATATTATAAATATTTTTTGGGGACTTTTTAATATAAAAAATTCAAATTGACATGTGTCAAAAAGATCACCTTGTCAAATTGGCCCTATCATTGTGATTAGGTGGTCTTTTTTATCAGAGTAAAAAATTATTTGATTTGTCATTTTTATTAGCAAAAAGTGGACCATTTGATTGGTCAAGTTTATACCAAATGTAATTTTTTTTAATGATTATTATTTTTAAAATATTTTTTAGGTAGGTAGATAGAAAATAGGTTTAGGTAGGTTGAAAAAATGCAGATAGGTAAATAGGTGGTGAGCCTAGCCTAACCCAACTTAACCTACCTATCTACTTTAATCTAGCCTACTTACTTTAGTTATTTATGCATGCACATAACTTACAAGTATAAATAATTGAACCCTTTACCTTAACAATGATAAACCAAGTCTTTACCAATAGACTACACTTCCAAAAGGTCACAATTTTTGACAAGTTTTTTAAATTTCACATCATTATTTATGTAGGTAAATAAGAAAGTTAGGTAACTAGTAAGTAGGTTAGAGATATGTTGATAAATATTTAAAAGAGGTAGGAGTTAGATATGTAAGTATGTAGGAGGTAAATACGTAGGTAGATAGACTTAAATTACCTATTTAGTCCAAGTAGTAGCTAGGTAGGTATGTAGATAGGCCTAGGTTACCTACCTAGCCTTTGTAATAGGTAGGTAGGTAGGCCTAGGTACGTAGATAGGTAGATCTAAGTAATCAAAAACCTAAGGAATTGATCAAATACAAGGAATTGAACCTTTGATCTCATCAACCACACACCAAGTTTTTAACAAATTCACTACACCTTTATGTTGTGAAAAAGTTTATAAAAGTTTGTTACTAACATGTTCCATTTCAAATCTTCTTCCACATCTACATTTTGAAATGCATTTTTTTTTCTTTTTTTTTCAACTAAAACACATAAATAGTTTTTTTCAAGATCTTCCAAAATTCTATTCATTGATTTGTACATAATATATAAAATTTGAAATCATTTGTTAGGTATTTGTTGTAAGACATTAGTTTTCTATGATTTCTTATTTATAGTTGGAACCCAATTTAGTGTGAACATGGTTTTGGTTTTTTTGTGTTTGGTGTAGGTATGGAGTTTCATCTTTCATGTTTTGAACTTATATAACACACATGAAAAACATGTGATTGTTTTGTGTGTGTTGAACTTTGATTCCTCCAATTTACATGTGGGGTTTTTTGAATTTGTGTGCATGTTTTCATGTGTATGACTTTGTTAGTTTCAATAATGTTGAACACCAATCTTGTAGCGCATGACACATTTGCAAAAAAAACTTTTTTAGAATTGAATTATGTTCACAAATTTATTTATAGCATTCCTTCAAGATTTGTTATAGTGTATTTAGACTTAATAAATATTATTAGGTATGTATTAATAAATATTGGGTAATACCTACTACCTAGTAGATCTATATTTAACGAACTAAGTACTTAATAACTACCTAGTAAATATAAGTCTAACCATAAATTCAACGACCTAGTAGTACGTACATACCTTCTAGCTAGTCTATTTACTATTTATTAATAGTACCCACTACTTATTCATATTTGATAAATTTGAATATGAAACAATCAATTTGTATTTAAATATTATACAAATTATTATGTTTGAATATATTTAATAAGATAATTTGTTGAAACATCAAATGTATTCAAATGTTTAACATTACCAAAGGTGCAAAATGTTGTATAAGCTCTAAACAAATTGTCGGAGGGTTGACTAGTGATCATCAATATTACTTCAAATCAAACTATGTCAAAACAATTTAACCATATGCTCACACATGATCCACAAACATGAAGTATTTTTTCCAATATTATGGAATCCTTCATGTCTTGTATAACCTACTTTGACCTTAAGGAAAATTGTAATTCTAAATTATTTCTCATTTTTTGTATGTGCAACTTTGGGGCATAGACCTCAATGATCAATATGGATGCTTTGTTTATTTGGTCCAACATTTGGTGTTTATGAAATAATTGTCTTGGATCATAATAATCCATGTTATTTTTCATGGTACCAAATTTGGTATCATGATTTACATTCATCTATAACTTAAATTATATTCATGTACATGTCAAAAAAATTGAACCATATTGTGGTGCATTTACAAACATGAAGTGCATTGATTTTTTACCAACTTGCTCACACAACCATGTTGAACTTATTGCAATAAAAAAAGAGCCTCTCCTTGACACATCCAATAATTGATTATGTAGTTATAATTGACATATTTTTGAAATTTTTTAGCCACACCAATATATTGGTCTTGTTGATGTTAGGTTACAATTACAAGTACATGTACATGTAATGGCACAATAGGATGTCCCATTTGATTAAGCTAATTGGGCATCTTGACTAAGGATGACTTTTTTTTGTTCAACTTGATTGAATGTCCCATTTGATTGGTAGTCAAATGGATCACATTGGAATCAAATTGGCCAATTAAAAATTACACATGTCATTCATGCCATTGACCTATATTATATTGAACATCTCTTGTAGTCAAGATGAATAATTTAATCAAATTGGATAGCTTGAAAAATCAACATTTATAATAGTGAATGTTCATTCTTGAAGATTGCAAGGTTTTAATTAATGTTATGAATATTAGAGATTGACAATTTATTAGCATTTACCTCTTTCTACTATTCAATGTTGATGTGACAATGGCTTTATATGGTTCTTGGCAGTCTTGCATTTAATAATTTATCCATGCCTTCAATGGGGTTACATTTTTTTCATTTATGGAATTGGTAAGCATACATAGTTTCAATTTTGTAGGTTCATTTGAATCATATTTGGTAGAAACAAAA
>Ga0116229_10014564_pt1 | contig 10902 bp, 8 predicted proteins | sample S1TSphgellanicum_3_FD_87313 | JGI IMG/M metagenome (GOLD analysis project Ga0116229, IMG submission 87313) | Host-associated microbial communities from peat moss isolated from Minnesota, USA - S1T2_Fc - Sphagnum magellanicum MG | ecosystem: Host-associated > Plants > Peat moss > Unclassified...
AACCCTAACCCTAACCCTAACTGTTCATGAGTGGGAGAAGGACCTAAGCCCTTTGCAATTGATTTTTCTGAAGTACCTTGAAGACACACCACTGGTATGGTTGGTAAGTAGCATATGTGGCAAGTTATCAAGAAGCCTATCATCTAATGATAACCTATTGATACTCATGTATCACAAATTGGTAAATCTTCAAAATTTGTAGATTTTTGTGCTTATCACCAATGATAATTTATCATCATGAACTCTAGGCAAGTAAGATACCAATCTTTAAACTTGAGCTCTCAACCTTTGGCACCAAAACATCGCCAACATTAAAGCTTCGAATTTATTTTTTGAGTTTTTCTTCCAAATGTTTTTCGTGTTTTTGAGCATGTCTTCGAGAGCTTCTGTTGTTTGCAAAACTTCTTCTTGAATGGAGACACACAATGTTTCAATGCATGCATGTGATACATCAATGTCATAGGAGGGACAAGCATAGGCAATGGAGGCACATGACAAAAAGGCACACCAGCAAGCAACAAAGGTAGAGGATCGGCAAGAGGAGGAACTAACACAACACATAGAGGCACGAAAATTGGGAACAAAACTAAGTGATGGCATTGATAAAATGCAAACACATTGAACATGTGGCTCAAAAAGAGTTGATAGATTTGAAAGTGCACATGGTACCTACTATAGTGTGGTGGAACAAAATTGCAAAAGAAATTTAAAAACTAATCCATGATAGAATATTAAGAAATGAAAAGATGTGAAAAAAAAAATGGAACAAAATCAATTCAAATTACAAGAAATTCTTTTACTACCATAAGGGCAATAGACATCATGCATCATTTTGGGAATTGACTACAAATGAATTCGACATGTATCATTTACCTCGATCTTTCAATAAAGAATATTATGATGCAATCAAAGCATGTTAGGGAAGGTGCATATCAACACACCAATGCATGTGAAAGATTTTCAAATTGAAGGTGATGTAAACTATAAAACCACAATACTTGAAATTGATATGCAAGAGGAACAAGACTTTGTACCACAACATTCATTCACACAAAAACTTTTCAATAATGATTATGTGCCAAGAAAATACAATTCCGATTGAATAGCCTTGCTAAATGCTGGTGAACATGTTGGTTGATTTCACTAATAGTCCACTAGGACATGGACATTAGGCTTTCGTTGTGAATCTTTTTAATGTTCCAAGCACATGTGCCATGCCTTCACAAGGTCTTCCAACTATTCCAATTGCCCCTAGGATCACAAGAATCAAATGAAAATGATTAAACATTTTTCATTAGTGTTTGATGTAATAATCAAAACAATAAAAAGATTGCATAAATGATGAATCGCATCAACTTCACACAATTGGGGATTGAATAATGTCATGCACCAACACTTAATTGGCAATAAAAGAACATTACACCAACATTTAAAAGTGTACCATGAAAGACCAACTAAAGTACTTCAAGTAGAAAAACAAAAAGATACATAAGACAAATGAAAACATACTGAATGTTTTATTTCAACTTAGCATGGCAATGTGTCATGCCTTCATCAAGGAAAGTTCATTCTTGCTTGCACCTTTATTGCAATTAGCATTAGACTCCTCAAAAGAAGAGATGGACATTCAACCTGCAAATGAAGTGCAGCATGTAGATGAAGTGATACTAAAATTTGTTTGACCTTTTGCAACAATTCAATTCCATATCATAGCAAATGATTCCATTTGATGAAAAAGATCAACATGATTGAAATTTAGAGTTCAACTCCACAACAAGTTTTGTTCATCAAGTTTCATGTTTCATTTGTGAAAAATCATGATTCAAAAATGTCAATGTATTATGTTCAACTTATTCCTTAGTTACCACTATAGAATTAACCTTTGATCTATTTTTAAAATCTCAACACTTTGTAAGTCAACTTCAATGTCATTGTCAATTGTTGGTTTTATAATAGTCCTCTATCTGTGACCTCAATTAGCTTGATGCACATAGTTAACAAAATTTTACAAATCCTATTGAACCATCAAAGCTTCAATGTCAAGCTCCTTACCATCCAAGATCATGTTATAAATGATAAAATAATAGACAACTACATTAGTTAAAAGTATAAGATGTAAATTGGTTTTTAGAAGTAGCTCTTTGAAACTCTTTTTCAAAATACCAATCAAATTATCCTCAACATTTCCCCCTTGGGGTAAATGCTTGTTATATAGTGCCTTAAAGATAGTATGCCAAACATCACCAATTTGTTTATGTGGAATTATCAACCAAGGAAAGAAAGGGTAGCCTTTGTTAATAATTAAATAAGGTTTAATTTCCTTTTCCCCTCTACTGAAATGAAACAAGTTTCCATTCAATGGTACCTTCTCATACAATTTAAGTGTCATTCATTGAATTGAACATTCCCACAAAGACATCTTAGAATTTTCTTCAACAACCAACCATAATTTGCAATTACATGTTGTAAACTTTCAACTTGAAAGAATAAAAGTTCTTAGCAAAAGGACTTTAAGATTTTTGGATATGGATTTGAATAACATCAATGGCATCATGGATAAAAATTAGACCATAAAAATCTTTGAATTCACTCATTAAGGTGAAAGCACACTACAATGGTTGAAAAATGTTATCACAAATACCATTTTTTGAAATTATGTGATTTTCAATTTTCACCAAGTCAATATTTAAAAATATTTTCATAAATAGTATTCAAAATAAAATAGCTTGATTTTCAAATAATGCAATTGTGAAAAGAATTTACATTTTTTATTGAAATTAAATGATTAAATAATACAATTGTGAAAAAGTAATACATGTATAAATATATTACAGAAGTGCAAAAATATTTTTGAATGATTCAAATAATTACAACACTTGATGAAGTATTTAGTCATATATTGAATGTGAGTTCATTGAACCATTTCAATTCCATATGAAAAGTTTCACTTCTGTGATTTCACAAAAAACATTTGGATGAAATTTTTCATTCAAACAAACATAACTATGTTGAAAAAAAAAGTTATTGAAAAAAATTACTTTCGTTTGAAAGATAACAAAAATAATGCTAGAGGCTTTGTATCAACATTCATTTTATATGTGTATCAAAATGCTAGATGAAATTTAAAAAATTTGACCCCAAAATAATACAAAATTTACTAAAAACAAATGCATTTTCTTGCTTAAAATGGACCCCTCGTAGGGTGATTTCACCCATCACCTTTATTAAATCTTTTGTTTTAGCCATCAAATTAAATTTTTAAAAACCACATTCATAGCACAAACAAATTTTCACAAAATTAAATGGATTGTTGAATTGTTAATGGTAAACAATTTGCCACAACAAAAGTACTTTACACCATGAGCAAACTTGTGCTAGAAAAATAACACAAATTACCATAGGTATAACACATCTATATTTTGTGTCTTGCTTCTGCATCAAATGTTTCAATTTGATGGTCAAGTGAAAAAAAATCCCTATTAATCCACCTTGAATTGTCATATCAAATCATTAAGAAATGTGAATACCATGTCGTAGATTTTGCTTTCACCCAATCATTGAGGCCCTTATTGAACAATAAATCAAAAAAACAAGAAAGTTTATATTGATGTAGAACCATAGAGTTGATCATTATGCATAAGCATCATTTTCTAGACTATAGAAAATAGAATGGAAATTGACACATTGAAGTTGAATTGCTTTCATGGCATAGAAAGAAACACTTGTGCATTTACAAAACAATTTCAATGAAAATTGCCTTCAATGTTTTATGTTGAAAGAACTTCAAGGAGAAAAAATTGACTCAAGATGGAAACAAAATGACAAAATGACACTCGCAAAAAGAACACACAACAAATGTTAAAAGCAAAAAAAATTGCAAAACAAGAAAGACAAAAAAATTAGGTAGGTGAAAAAGAAGAAAAAAATGCAAAATAGGTGTACAATGTATCAACTTTTCAAAATGAATAATGCATTCAAAGAAAACTTTTGAAAACATAAGAAAAAAATGTTACAATCATAGCAAATATGTGAAATAACAACAAAAGAAAATTTTGAATGAATAATAAGTCCAAAGACACCAATAACAATGAAAAAAATTTAAATAAGTAGCAAGCATGCACACACAAACAAGAAGGTGCAAATGTGAAAAATAGATGTGAGAGTTTGAATGAGCAACCAACATATATGACCCTTAAACAAAAAGGTGCATCAAGCAAAAGATTAATTATTTAAAAAGGTCAAAGGCACTACTTTTTAATGAAAAAAATAGGAAAAATAATTACATGTCAAGTAGGTTATAACCCAATGGCTTCTAGAAGAATGATATCAATGTATGATAACTTCTTAATGTAAACTATTGCCATAGTTTTAAAAACCCCAATCATAAATGCTAACCTAATTTTAACCCTAATTTTTTCATTAACTTATCACTATGTGTGAAGTGTCCATAAAAACATCACTATAGGTGACAAATTTCCTTTTTACATTAGTTTAGTGATAATTATCATCCTACTTTCACCCATGAACTTTTAAAGATACAACTTCAAATTAATGTACCATTTACTTTCTACACCTAGGCTAATAAGAAAAGCTCATGAAATTCAAAATAGAAAATTTGTTTGCAAAGGTTTGAATATTATCCCACCATAAATGGCAAATCTGCAAGCTAGTGAGGGTTTTTATGCCATGTTACTACTCAAATTAAATATGAGGATGTCCATGGGATACTACAATGAAGATGTTTTAAGATCTTACCTTTTGACCCCTTTCCACTTCTTACCATATGTAGTTGTGACTATTATGTTTTCAGCTAGATTTGCCCACTAATTATTTATTAGCTCATTGACATATTTACTAGGTCCCATTGAAATAATTATTTCAATACTATAAATCATATTTTTTCATTTTCATTTTTTACTAAAAATTTAATTATGAAAAACATCAAACAACTTTTGCACTAGTTTAAAAAGATTAGTCATTTACAACATGAATTTGTTAACAAATGAATCACATGCTTTAGGGCTGAATGACAATTTGAATTCAACATGTCATGTTGATTTTAAGTAATATGTGAAGGGGATATGTGGTTGATTTTTGAAATGTTTTATTCAAAAATGATTTTTGCTATAACTTTTCCCAAAATTTTATAAATAGGTCATTGAACTAAGTCACATGCATGTTATAGAAATACCATATTCTATGTAAACTTGTCACTATGTAAATGTTCCCAACAAACAAATTTTGTGATAGGGAGAACACATCTCCATGTGATGACAATTTTGTGTTGGCAAGATTTAAGACCATTTGGCCTATTTAATGTTTTCTTTAAAAAAAGGAGCTCATTGATTGATGTTCTTCATAGCGTGTTGCATATGGATGACTAAGTTTTCAAATCATAACCCAATAATAGATGATAAGAATATTGACAACCCATACTCAATGGAAGTTTGAGTAAGCTATACACTAGAGAGGCCATTGCTCAAGTTGAGATTCATAGGTTGGTGAGATAGCCATAATGAAATACATTATTTCTGGTGTGCTTCATTGAAGCAAAAGATTTCCTTGAGATTTTAGAGTCTCAAGTCTTGAGTCCTTTTTAAGGTTATGTCCAAGAACTATGAATTTTTTTACTGGTCCTTATGGTAAGGGGAATTGAAAGAGTGATCTTCCTTGTATCCTTTATGACCACAACAACACCTAGAAATTCATTGATGTTGATTCAAGTTGGTGTGACTAAAAGTTGTTTTATGTAGGAATTTCTTCTTTCCAAACATGAATAATTGCAACACCAAAGTTTCTTGCTTGCTCACGTATCCACTATTATTTATAGCTCAACATTGTGCTTAACTTTGTAAATTTGGACATAACCCAAATAGCATGCTATGATTTGCCAATGGAAAATTTGCCCAAATAGGCAAGGTGAAATTGTGTTGAAAAAAATGTGCAAGGTTTTAAGAAAGAAATGCATAGAACTTTGGATGCATTTGCAAACTCCTAATAGGTAGTGAAGAAACAAGAGGTCCATTGAAGCATTGTATTTTTCATCATATGCATTTATCCAAATTGTTCATTCCCTTGTCTTTTTATAGAGTAAGGTAGAGATTGGGGTGCGACCTTTTACAAGTTGGAAAAGAAAAATAACTTGGTAACACCAACAAAGATTGTGATATTATCAAAAGGCCAAAAAAGTGGGTGGCATTGAAAACAAATTATTAAACCTATAGTCTAGTACAATCTTTAGGTCACCAAGAAAGTATGACTCTTTTGCTAGTAGGTGGGTTGGTCATGATCATCTAAATTGGATGTCTCATATCATTTAACATAATCACATGAATATTAATGAAACAAAATTTGCAACCTTCATTTCACATAATCACATGAATATTAATGAAACAAAATTTGCAACCTTCATTTCACATCATCGCAACATTTTCCAAGCAAACCAATTTGTACATTGACAAAAATATTCAAACAAGTGTGTAATTTTGAAGCAATTTTGACCATCACAATTTGTTCATGCACATGTCAATATATTTTATGGGAAGACAATAATGATGGATTCATTATGTGGTCAATGAAAAAACAACATGCCTTTTATGAATCGATGTAGGCTTATGCCTTTAAGTTTTTGCTATCAATTTCAAGTTCTTGATATTTAGATATAAACAACCTGGATTAATTCAAAACCACCTTCAACACTGGAATGGACCCAAAAAAAAAAAAAGTTTGTAATCAAGATCACCTAAAATCTTAAGTTGAACGCCATTCTTTTCAATATATGAGTTTCTATTGCATGTCAATGAATGGCCTTTAAAAAAAGATGGCTCTTGTTTAACCACATTCTAGTAGGTGCCATTTCATTTTATTTGGTCAATGTTTGCTTACAAGTTTGCTTCTATTTTGGATATGACTTTGGCCATAATTGCATGATGGTGTAAGTGCCAAGTGCTCTTTTACATGTACCTACTAGAGATTCTTGTCACCCAACAACAATAATCTAAAAATCAATGTTACACAACATCACATCAAGTTGAGGGATAATGGGTATAATTGGTGGTAGGTTTGCAAGTGCTTATGAGTCTACTACTAGTCTATATTCCATATATGTCACTTCCTACCCTTGAGTGCTATCAAGGAGAACCTTAAGTATGGGCTTCTTTTGAGGACAAAAAATGTGACAATAGCTCCCCCAGAGGCCATTTTGAAAAAGCAAAATGCCTGTAGAGGTGGGTGTTTCACTTTCTCCTATGGGCATTCTCACTTTTCAAAATGCCCACATTTTTTTTATTAAAAAAAATTGTGATACCCGGCAGGTACCCTGTCTGGTATGCAATGCCCTCAGGCCTCGGGGCAGCATTCCTGAAATAATGGGCCCTTGGCCTATGGCCCGTTGTTTCATAAAAACACCCCAGCCCTTGGGCATTACCCTACACACATAATTACCTTGTCATGAAGGTCTATTGGAAAAATGACTTAGGGTTATTACGCTGGGAGTATATATCAGAAAACCTTTTCTTATGAATGTAACATTTTTCTTATAACCATGGAAAGTAAGAATTATAAATTAGAATTGTAAATGAACAATTATAAGAGTAAATCAAAAGGCAAGGTATAGGGATGAATGTGTGCATTCATCCAAATCATGAATGAATGTATTAATATATTCATTCTATTATATGGATGAAGCTTTAATTATTATTGTGCATATTTGTAATACACAATTAAACATATTGTAAATATACACGATTTCACGTTTCTTGAGTGATACAATATAATTTTCATTGTATCAGTTATTGACATTTTGTACTCGAAGACTTATATGTTCAAAAATATGATATGTACAAAAATAAGTTTCCAACCTAAGATTGTGTTCAAAGCACATGATACTTTTTTCAAGGTGCATTAATGTAGCACCTACTATTATTATCTTTTACATATATTAAAGCCAATAAAATTAATTGCTCTAAAACTACTCTAATATTATGGCATTAAAGTTTCTCACTATAATAGCTTTTAAAAACAATTTGGTATGGGATCAAGTTGTAAAACATTAGATTTGTATACTTTTTCTATCATGGGACATTTCAAGATGTCTTTCATATTCTTTAATATTACTAGACAAAAATCATCAAAAAAACACACACATACCAATAATCAATGAATTTTATTGCTTGGTCTACAAAGTCAGCAGATATATATTTAAAAATTCAATCCACATTTAAAATTTTGAAAAGAACATTCATTTTATTCCAAGAAATTATCCTAGAAAATACGAATTATTTTTATGATAAGAATTTATCCTGAAATTTTTCCATTAATTCAAAATTAAGTTTAAGAATATATATAGCCATAGCCATTTCTTTAAATATTAACCTAGATAAATCCAAAAACCTTGGTCCTTTTAATTAATAATCTTCAACTACCCTTGATTTGTCATAAACTGACACATGAAGTAAAACTAAGTTATTCCATCAAGCAACTATTTGCATTACAAATTTTATACTTGTGGAGAAATTAAATGTTAAATATGATAGCTTAAAAAGATGCTTGGATATTGTTGGATAGAATGCCAATTAGTGATTCGGTCTTGTCCATAGTGTCTCATCTTGAATGGTTTTCTTTTGCTTGGTTGAATTTCTATCTCTTTTCCACAATTTTATTGGGCACAAATGAGCACTAGTGACAAGGGTGTCACACAAACTATGATGGCGAGACAAACCTAACCCTCTAAACATAACCAACTACCATCAAAGGGTCAATAGATGCTTGGCAAGTATGAAACCCTCACAAGGTCGCATGACACTTTCATAAAAGTGATAAAGACCATTTGCCCATGTATTTCACATGTCCCAATACCATGACATTTTGCCATAAGGTGGGGATGATCCAACACTTACACCAATACCCCTACTTGCTTGAATTAAGCTTGTTAAAGGCTATATTTGTGTTGAGAAATGTTAAATTTGAACTCAAAGACCTTGATTTTGTCTAATGACAATATCTATCTATGAAGCAAGGTAGTTTGTTTTGTTTGTCACGTTCACATCTCCCAAACCATCAGACTTCATGCCATCCTCCTGATATCTTCAGAAAGCTCTCAATGAGGAGGGGTGCACTGACTTTGTTTGAGATTATTTGGAGTCATCATTTGGAAGCTATTAATTATTGAACCATTTTCTCAATGAAAAATAAATAACTTTTGGGGGCGTTCTTGGTGTTGTTGGAAAGCCCTCAGCAAGTCATATTTTATTCATTTTAATTCATAATTTTCAGAGCTAAGGTGTGAAAGATGTTGATTTTTGAATGGATATTGTTGCTGAAAATTCAAAAAGATTCACAAAAATTAAGTTTGAAAGGAAAAATCAGTTGAACCCTCAACGTATTCACATTGCCAAATTTAAAAAGTATCGATTCTAAAAATTTGAAAAATAAAAGAATGTGTTCACAATGGGCCAATGGCATAAAATCTATAATGTTTAGAAGCTGCCCAAAAAGCTTTGGGATGTTTACATGCTGGTTCACCGAAGGCCAGGGGAGTTTGGGAAAGGGGGTGTGGCAAACTGCCCCAGTAGGTGCTGGTTGCTTTGGGTCGACCAGCACCAACGTTGGTGCCATGGCAAAAATCTCTACATATTACAAATATCCCATACTTAGACTAAATCAGGGTCTCTGAATTCAAACCTAACATTTTTGAGGCTTAATATGGCCACTAATGCTTGTTTCACTTTTGTTCATAGGCTATAAAAATGACCAAAAATTGTTAATTAATTAGTAAATTACGAGATTTACTAATTCAATTAATTAGTTTGAGGTTTTAATTAATTAAGAATTTATTTATTTACTATATATGTTCACACATGCTATAAAATAATAGGTAAGTAAAATAAATACAACCCAAAAGGGCTATGGATATTCAAGGTAAAGTCAAAATGGTAAAGCCTTACCCCTTGTCCTTACCTACCATGCATTGCCCTCCAAATCTAATGATGAAGTTTCATGGCCAAAAGCTCCGAGGCCAAGAGTTTCATCATCACCAGATATGTGTGATCAGCCATTGTTTTAAAAGCATACTTGTGCAATCTATGTAGAAATAGGAAGATCATTGTAGAAGCAAGGCAATGTTTTAGAAATTGTGCGATGCTTCTAGAAGCTAGGTGATACGCATCCTCATTACAATTCTTACATAGTTTTAATTGTAGTGCTTTGTTTTTGTGCATCTTTGTTGAAATGCAAGCATGAGGTGCTTTCCTTTTGCATGATTTTTACTTTTTACATTAGTTACATTACAAGTTTAATAGTCCATTGTTGCAATGTGTCATTTAAGGTTTCTTTTTTTTGGTGATGTTCTTTCAATTGGTTTTGTAAATGTAATATCAATTCAAACATAAGTACATAGAAATTGAACTCCACAAGGCATCTTTTCTTCATCTTATGATATGTGTTTTTTCTTTGAATAAATGCACAATGGTTTGATTCTTCATTTGTTTTAAATGTCTTGTGTTTACAAACTCTTAGGGAGATGAAAGCTTGGCAACTAGGTTAATATTAAATTGACCATTTGGTATTTGCATTTTTCAACTATGCAATACAATGATTATTGATGGATCAAACATTTTCATGTGACTAGACAATTTGTGCAACATTTAACATTGAAGTTGACGCCTGTGATGGAGAAAAACACAAAATTTCAATTTTCAATGCACATGAATATCCATATGGTTAACAACTTATACAAGTTGGCTCACAAGCAATTACACATTAAACAATCCTTTTTTTTTTTTTTTTATTTGGGGGCAATTTTGGAAGGGGGGGGTAAATTTTTATTTTGGTTTAATATTTTTTGGAATATGATTGAAAATAATAAAAAGGATTTATCCAATTAATTTTTAAAATTTTTAAAAT
>Ga0116229_10014566_pt1 | contig 10901 bp, 12 predicted proteins | sample S1TSphgellanicum_3_FD_87313 | JGI IMG/M metagenome (GOLD analysis project Ga0116229, IMG submission 87313) | Host-associated microbial communities from peat moss isolated from Minnesota, USA - S1T2_Fc - Sphagnum magellanicum MG | ecosystem: Host-associated > Plants > Peat moss > Unclassified...
CGCTCCACCGCCAGGCGGGCCTCCTGCAGGGTGGCGTCGAATTGCTCCCGGGTCAGGCTCGCCACGAAGCTGCAGTGCCACGCTAGGGCGTTGGCCAGGGCGATCCAGGCCAGGGCAAATTGCGGATCGAGCGCGGTCGCTTGGCGCAAGTGGACCACGGCGCGGGCGACGGCCGTCTCCGACTGTTGATCGAACAGGTGCTTGCCCAGGAGGTAGCTCTCGTAGGCGGCGGGAACGCGGGTTCCCCCGCGGTTCGCCTTCTGGACCATGGCCACGTCGCTGCCCGCCAGCTGGCCCCGGAGCTCGCCGACGATCGCCAGCGCCAATTCCTCCTGCAGGGCGAAGACGTCCTTGATCTCGCGGGTATAGCTGCGCGACCACTCGACCACGCCGGTGGCCACGCTCGTCAGGCGCACGGCGACCTTCACCCGGTTGCCGGATTTCTGCACCCCTCCCTCCACCAGGTGGGCGACATTGAGCTGTGCTCCGATCTCCCGCACCGAGGCGTTCTTGCCCTTGAAGGAGAAGGCCGAGGTCCGGGCCGCCACCCGCAGGCCGGGAAGGTTCTGCAGCACCGTCAGGAGCTCGTCACTCACCCCCTCGGAAAAATATTCGTTCTCCTGGTCATTGCTCAGGTTGGCAAAGGCCAGGATGGCGACCGAACGCTCGCTCGCCGTCGGTGCCGCCACCACCCGGGCTTCCGGGAGCACGGGCGGCGCTGCCGGGCTACCACCCAGAAGCTGGGCGATGCGCGGGGCAAAGTCGAACGGCACCTGCCCCTCGGGCAGCCGCGTCCACTGGCGCTCGCGGAAGCGGTCAGGGACCAGGGCATCGGCGTCCCTGGTCTCGTCGACCACCACCGGCACGATGAACGCTTTGCTCTGGGCCATCAGGTAACTGCGCTGCTCGGCCAAGTGCCATTCCAACCGGAAATAGCCTTCCGCCCGGGCCTGGGTGTGGGCCGAGATCACCGGCATGAAGAGCGCGCACTCCTTGATCTGCCGGCGGATCCGCTGGTCCCAGGCGTCGCCACCCCGGAGCTCGGTTTGGTCGAACCAAACGACGAGCCCGGCCTGGCCGAGGGACTGGGCGATCCTTCGGGCCGCCTCGGCATCCTCCGACGCGTAGCTGAGGAAGATCGCCGGCGACGGGACGTTGGAGGGCGGGAAATCCGGCATAGGCGAAGGCAGGATTGAACCTTGCGGGGAGCACCGATCGAGCCAAAAGGTCCGAAGGCCCCGTCTCGGAGCGGTCCTCGAGATCCAGCCCTCGTGTCCGACGGGTGGCGAAGCCGGATCCCCAAACCTTCCCGGCTGGCCGAGGGCGGCGGCCCGGGCTCCCGCCGCCGGTAAGTTCAGGCCAGGCGCGAGCGCCCGGTCGCTGGCTGGGTGCCGCCCAGGGCGGGGCCGAGCGGCTTGTGTCGGGAAGGCGACGGAGTGTGAAGATCGAGTTACGGCGCTCAAGCGGCATTGTCATCGGTCGACCGCCCGCCACGGTCGGAATCGAGCGCTTCCCGCGCCTCTTCACCTCCAGTTTATCATGAAGCCCGTTCGCCTCCTCCCCGCCGTCGCCTTCCTCCTCGCCGCCGCGCCGCTCGCCCGCGCCGGGGCCCAGCTCGTGATCACCGAGTGGAACTTCGAGACGGGTAGCACGTCCGGGGTTAACACCTCGCCGGCCACCTACGTCGGGACCGGTACCGCCACGAGCGTGGGCATGACCGCCGACGGCAATGGCGACAATTCCGGCCTGTCCAGCCTGGCCGGCACCGACGGCACCAACAACAGCAGCAGCAACCAGACCTGGAAGGTTCGCGGCAACAACGGTTGGACCCCCAATGCCGCCATCGCCAGCCAGGGCGCCCAGTTCGCGGTCAGCACCAGCGGCTACTCGAACATCAGCGCCTCGTTCGACTGGTACCCCTCGACCAAGGGCGAGGCCGACCTCGCGGTCGAATACACCCTCAACGGCACCACCTGGATCGACGCCACCGCGTCCATGCTGACCCTCCCGACCTCTTCCACGCTGTCGCTGAAGACCAATACCTCGGACAGCAACCTGATCACCGGCGCTTACATCTCCACCTCGGCCGGTAACACCTGGTACAACGCGATCACGCTCAACCTCTCCAGCATCGCCGGCGCCGCCAACGACCCGACCTTCGGCCTCCGCCTCGTCAACGCCGCCACCGGTGCGGACGATGTCCAAGCCAGCGCCAATTCCACCGAAATCACCTACGGCAGCGGCGGCTCGGGCAACTGGAGCTTCGATGATGTCACCTTCACCGGCATCCCCATCCCCGAGCCCAGCACCTACGCCCTGATCCTCGGTGCCGCCACCCTCGGCCTGGTGCTGCTGCGCCGCCGGGTCGCGCGCGCCTGAGGCGGCGGACGCCCTTGGGGGGGGTTCCCGCCGGGGCCCGCGGCCGCCGGTGAATCCGCCTGCCGGCCCAACCGACCCTTCGCGTCGACCTGCCGGTGGGAAGGGTAGGCCCAGGGCCGCCCAAGGCGGAAAGGATCGCCGGTTTACCGTCCGCCCCAGGGTCCGATGCCATGGTTTCCCTGAGCCCAGTCGCCGGCGGAGGCGCGGGGCCGCCACGCCCCTCCCAGCCGACCTCGAACCCGGCGGAACCTGCCGCCCATGAGTCAGATAAAATCCTAGGGTGTCGGTAACTTGCTGCGTACCACCGGCGTCTTGCAGGGCGTGTACGATGGTGACTTCATAACGCTATGCCTGACGACGAGCCGTTTGATCTGGCTGGCTGCCTTGATCGGGTGCGAAAGCGCGATCAGGTGGCTGCGCGAGACCTGGTCGAACACCTCCATCCCCTCGTCATCCGTATCGTACGCTCGCACTTACCCCGGCGGGTCGCGGAGGAAGATCTTGCCCAGGATGTATTTCTGAAAATGTTCAGCCGCCTTGAACAGTACAAGGGAGAGGTCCCCTTCACCCACTGGGTGTCGCGCATCGCCGTGACCACCTGCATCGATCAACTGCGCGCGCAGAAGCGCCGGCCGGAGCTGCGCTGGGCCGACCTGTCCGAGACGGAAACCCAGGTGCTGGACGCGGTCATCACCAACGAAAACGACGTGGCGCCCGATGACGCGGTGGCGGCCAAGGAGCTGATCCACAAGCTCCTGGAGCTGCTCAAGCCCGAGGACCGTCTCGTGATCCAGTACCTCGACCTCGAGCAGAAAAGCATCGCTGAAATCAGCGAACTGACCGGATGGAATCCCACCCTGATCAAGGTCCGCGCCTTCCGCGCCCGCCGGAAACTGCAACGCCATTACCAAGAGCTGATCCAAAAGGAGCACCGATGAACTCTCCCGACCCTTCCTTGCAAAAGCTTTTCACCGCCGCCCGCCGGGCCCCCCGGGATTCCCGGGACGAGGCCGCCCCGTTTGGCTTTGCGACCCGCGTGGCCGCGCTGGCCTTGCAGCGTCCGGAACCCGCCGCGGTCTTCGGCCGATTCGCGCTCAGGGCCGCCGCGGTTTCCGCCGTCCTCGCGGTGGCCGCCGTCGCCGCGAATTTCACCGCCATCCGCGGCCTGGTGGACGAGCCCAGTGCTGCCGCGCCGGTCAACAACGACGATCCGGTCTCGGAGGTCGTCGCCTTGGGCTCCTGAACCATGGGCAAGACCTGGCAAGTCGTCCTGGCCGTCGCCGCCCTCTTCGCCTCCGGGGTCATCTTCGGCAGCGCCATCTCGCTCGGGGTGGAGCATTACCTTCATCACCGTCCGCATCCGCCCGAAGGTGCCGCTCCCAAGCAGGCCCCGAAGGTCGAGCCCTTCGGGCCCCAGCTGATGAGGAACTTCATCAACAAGCTGGACCTGAGCGAGGAGCAGAAGATCCGCATTGCGCCGATCGTGAGGCGGACCGCCAACCAGCTGGCCCGGGACCGTCGCGAGGTGCAGCTGCGGGCGGCGCTCACCATCGAGCAGATGCAGGACGAGATCGCCCGGCAGCTGACCCCGGAACAGCGGGGCCGGTTTGAGGAACTGATCGCCCGGCAGCGCGAGCGCCTGCAGGAGCTGCGGCACGCCCCCCCGGTCCCGAACGATCCGACGCCCCCCCCGCCGCCGGCGCCGAAATAGGTGTTGCGGAGTGGGCGGCGCGGGGCATGTTCCGCGTCGGCCAGGCGCCATGCATGGGCAGACGCGCGAACCCCGCCAGGGCCGGAAGGCAGCAACGGTACCGACGTTCTCCCAGTGCCGTGGATTGCCTGGCCACTTCCTTTTCCACCCGAGCTAACTCCCTTGTCCGCATCCGGTTACCAGGTCCTAGCGCGCAAATGGCGGCCGCAGACGTTCGCTGACGTAGTCGGCCAGGATCACGTGGTCCGGACGCTGCGCAACGCCATCGCGCGCAACCGCATCCCCCACGCGTACATCTTCGTGGGGCCCCGCGGCACCGGCAAGACGTCGCTGGCCCGGATCTTCGCCAAGGCGCTCAACTGCACCGGCGGCCCGAAGGCCGACTTTGACCCCGCGGATCCGGCCGTGGTCGCGATCCAGGAGGGCTCCCACCTGGACGTGATCGAGATCGACGGCGCCTCCAACAACAGCGTCGAGCAGGTGCGCGAGCTGCGGGAGACGGCCCGCTACACGCCCGCCCAGGGCAAGTTCAAGGTCTACATCATCGACGAGGTCCACATGCTCTCCACCCAGGCCTTCAACGCCCTGCTGAAGACGCTGGAGGAGCCGCCCGAGCACGTGAAGTTCGTGTTCGCGACCACCGAGGTCCAGAAAGTCCTCCCGACCATCCTCTCGCGCTGCCAGCGCTTCGACCTGAAGCCCATCGCCCCGGACGTGATCGCGGCCCGCCTCAAGCTGATCGCGGCCGACGAGAAGGTGAAGATCGACGCCGCGGCCCTCGCCTGCATCGCCCGCCTGGCCGACGGGGGCCTGCGCGACGCCCAGTCGATCCTGGACCAGATGATCGCGTTCTGCGGCGGCGAGATCGCCGAAGCCGATGTGCTCGACGTCTACGGCCTCGTCTCCGCCGGCAAGGTGGCGGAACTCGCGGCGGCGGTGGCGGCCGGCGACCACCGCCGGATCGTCGGGCTGGTCGACGAGTGCGACGAGGCCGGCCGGGACCTGGTGCGGCTGCTCACCGACCTGCAGACCCTGGTCCGCGCGGCGCTGCTGGAATCGATCGCAGCCGGCGGCAAGACCGACCGGCTGGGCACCACCCTCACCACCGAGCAGGTCACCCGGCTCCTCGACGGGCTGCGGGAAGGCGAGGGCAGCGTGAAGCTCGGCCTGGCCGAGAAGATCAATTTCGAGGTGACGCTGCTCAAGGCCGTCGAGGCCAGCCGCGCCCGCGCCATCGACAGCCTGATCAAGGAGCTGGCCGCCCTTGGCGAGGAGACGGACAGCGAAAAAAAAAAGGGCTGATTGAGCGGCTGGAGGCCCGGCTCGCGGGCCGCCTGGCCCCGCCGGCGCCGGCGGATCCGGGGGCGGAGGGCGAGGTGGAGTGGCCGGACGAGCAGGCCGAGGCCGCCTACCTGTCGGAGGCGTCGACCCGCGATGAGCCCGGAACGCCCGAGCCGGCAACGTTGGCGGCCCAACCCCCGGTGGACCGGGCCCTGCCGGACCTGGAGTCGCTGGTGGCGAAGGTCCCGCCGGAGCTGGCGGCGCTGCTCGACAACCTGTTCCGCGCCCGGTTCACCGCGGTGCGCCGCCTGGTTCCCGAAAGACCGGCGGCGTCCTGACCGACCCTACACCGGCCAGGTGGGTCCGCAGTCCGGGCACTCCGACACGTCCTTGAGATAGAAATAGGCCTGGACCTGGGCGTCGGGGAACGCCCCGTCCAGGAGCACCCGCTCCCGCCGGTAGAGGCCCTGGTCCGTGCCCTCGAACCGGTCGAGCTCGGCCAGGCAGTCGTCGTCCACCGACCAGACTTCGCCGGTGATGCCGGTGGTCGCGTCGGCGGCGGCCACCAGGCCCGGGTAGTCGCTGACGCGGTGGAGCCGGTAGCGGGGCAGGGTGCGGGCCGGCGCCACGAATTCCTGGCCGGCCAGGTGGTGGTGGTTGGTGCCGCCGCGCTTGAGGGTGCCGTAGACGAATACCAGGGTCATGGCGGGTCGGGGAGCGGGGGGAACTCCACCACCACGGCGGTGGCATTGTCCTTGCCCGAGGCCGCCACCGCCTCGTTGATGAGGCGCTGCGCGGTGGTGATGAGTCCCGGGCCGACCGGGTTGGTGCGGACGAGCTCATCCAGCTGCCGGTCCCACAGCCCGTCGGTGACCCCGTCGGAGCAGAGGAGGAAGCGGTCGCCGGGCCGGTGTTCGACCGCCCCGAGGTGCGGCTCGATGAACTGGTGCCCGGCGCCCAGCGCCTGGTTGAGCGCGTTCTTGCGCGGGTGGGTGCGGGCCTCGCGCTCGTTGAGCTGGCCCTGGCGGCGGAGCCAGCCGACGTGGCTGTGGTCATGGGTCACCTGGGTGATGCCGCCCTCGCGGGGCAGCAGGTAGATCCGGCTGTCCCCGATGTGGCCGAAGTGCATCCAGCCGGGCCGAAACCAGGCGAGGCTGAGGGTGGCGCCCATGCCGGCGCATTCCGCGTAGGAGGCGCCGAGCTGCAGCAGATCGGCGTGGATGGCGGAGAAGAGCTCGCCGAGCACGTCGGCGAACCCCTCCGCCAGCCCGGCGGCCTGGAGCCGGAAGCTGCGCGGCAGCAGCCGGGTGATCCGGTCGACGGCGATGCGGCTGGCGAACTCCCCGGAGTGGGCGCCGCCCATTCCGTCGCTGACCGCAAAGACGAAGTCGCCGCCCTCCAGCGAGGCGTGGCCCACCTTGCCGAGGTAGGTCACCTCGTGACCGTTGAAGCGCAGGGCGAGAAAGGCGTCCTCGTTGTTGGGGCGGACCCGGCCGGCGTGGGTGAGGCCCGACCACGAGATGCCGGCGGCCATGGGCTCGGGCTCGTGCTGGGTGCTGAGGCCGGCGCGGCTCATTGGGCGGCGGTGGGCTTGAGCGAGCCGGCGTCGGGTCCGTCGCCGAGGATGGTCGAGAACTCGAAGTCGATGATGCAGAAGCGGCCGTCGGCGGCGCGGTAGGTGAGGTTGCGCAGCTCCGGGTCCTCGTGGCGCACCCCGAAGGCCTCGAGCTCGGCGAAGAGCTGCCGGCGCCGCTCGGGGTTCACCTGGTCCACCCGGCTGCCGCAGTTGGTGGTGATGATCTTCAGCTCCGCGGGGTTGACCTCGAGCAGCCGCGGCACGAAGCCGCAGCCGGCCTGCTCGAGGTGGCGGAGCGCGCGCACCTCCTGCTCAAACCGCTCCCGGGCCAGATGGCCCCGGAAGGTCTTGTGCACCCGCCCGTCGAAACCGATGCGCACCAGCGCGCGGGGGGTGTCCTTCATCTCATGCATGGGGGCGCATAGGGGTGGGAAAGGGTCGGCGGCGGCGGGCTTGGGGCATCAAGTTGGGATTGCCAATGGCATGCAAGGTGCTGAATTCTAAGCGCGTAGCGGCCGCCTTTTCGAAACCCTTTTTCAGTCTGGACTGGCGGCGGGCTTTCTCAACTAAATCCCTACCTAAATCGTTTATTCATGGCCAAATACAAACTCGAATACATCTGGCTCGACGGTTACACCCCGCTCGCCAGCCTCCGCAGCAAGACCCAGATCAAGGAATTCTCCAGCTTCCCGAAGCTCGATGACCTTCCGCTCTGGGGCTTTGACGGCAGCTCGACGCAGCAGGCCGAGGGCAAGAGCTCGGATTGCGTGCTGAAGCCGGTGGCGGTGTTCCCCGACACGACCCGCAAGAACGGCGTGCTGGTCATGTGCGAGGTCATGATGCCGGATGCGAAGACTCCGCATCCGTCCAATTCCCGCGCCACCATCCCGGACGATCCGGACACCTGGTTTGGCTTCGAGCAGGAGTACTTCTTCTTCAAGGACGGCGCGCCCCTCGGCTTCCCGGTCGGCGGCTTCCCGTCCCCGCAGGGCCCCTACTACACCGGCGTCGGCTACAAGAACGTGGGCGCGGTCGCCCGCAAGATCGTGGAGGAGCACATCGACATCTGCCTCGACGCCGGCATCAACCTCGAGGGCATCAACGCCGAGGTCGCCAAGGGCCAGTGGGAGTTCCAGATCTTCGGCAAGGGCTCGAAGAGCGCCGCCGACCAGATGTGGACCGCGCGCTACATCCTCTCGCGCCTGTGCGAGGGCTATGGCATCGACATCGAGTGGCGCTGCAAGCCCATCCTCGGCGCCTTCAACCAGCCGCTCGACTGGAACGGCTCCGGCATGCACGCCAACTTCTCGACCAAGTTCATGCGCGAGCACGGGGGCAAGGAGTACTTCGAGAAGCTCATGGCCGCCTTCAACACCCACCGCGACGAGCACATCGCCGTCTACGGCCCGGAGAACCACCTCCGGCTCACCGGCCTGCACGAGACCCAGTCGATCGACAAGTTCAGCTATGGGCTGGCCGACCGCGGCGCCTCGGTGCGCATCCCGCACAGCTTCATCAATAACGGCTACAAGGGCTACCTGGAGGACCGGCGCCCGAACTCGGCGGCGGACCCGTACCTGGTGGCGGGCCGGATCCTGAAGACGATCCAGACCGTTCCGACGAGCTAGGCTTCCGCGCCCACGCCCGACCGCAGCGGCGCCGTCCCCCCGGGGACGGCGCTTTTTTTTGTTCGCGGCGGCGCACGGGCACCGCCTCCCTAGGCCCTGCATGCCCGCCACCGCCGTCCCGGCCCGCGCCACTGTCTGGGAGTGGCTGCGCACGGCGCTGCTGGCGGCAGACCTCGCGTGGACGTGCCTGAACCTGGGCGGCTTTCTGCCCGGCGCCCGCGTCGCCATGGTGGTGCTGACCACGGCGCTGCTGGCGGCGCACCTGCTCGATCCCGACCGCGGCGTCCGGGCGCATCCGGCCGGCTGGCTGTTCGCGCCCTTTCTCGCCTACGCCGCCGCCAACATTGCCTGGGTCTCGCCGGTCAAGTGGCTGGGCTGGATCGACTGGCTTACCTGGGCGCAGGCGATCGCGGTCTTCTGGGTGGTGTTGAACGGCATCACCAGCCGGGCGTGCCGCGCCGCGCTGGTCGCGGTGCTCGGGGCCCTGGGTATCACCGCGGCGGTGCTGGCGGCCTACCAGCACTTCCGGGACCCGGGATGGCTGATGCTCGGCCGCCACCAGGCGGCGCAGTTCCTCTGCCGCTCCACCGGGTTCTTCGGCATCCCCAACAGCCTCGGGGTGTTCATGGGGCTGCTGATCCCGCCGGCCTTGGCGCTGACCTTCGGCCGGGGCCGCTCCGCTAACGTCCGCATCCTGGCCGGGTTCACCGGCCTGCTGCTCTTGCTGGGTTTTGTCCTGGCGGTGAGCCGGGGGGCGTGGCTGGCGCTGGCGGCCGCGCTGGTGCTGCGCCCGCCGGGCGTGGCGGGACGGGGCGTGGGCGTCCGGCTGGCGGCGGCGGCCGGGACTCTGGCGGCGGTGGGGGCGGCCGCCGCCGCCCTCTACTTCACCTTTCCCCTCATGGCGGAGCGGGCCCACCAGCTGGTGCGAGACGTGGGCGAGAAGACCCGGCCCATCCTCTGGCGCGGGGCCTGGCAGCTCTTCCGCGCCCACCCGGCCTGGGGCGCCGGGGGCGCCTCCTTCGATGCGCTCTTTGAGGCGTATCGGCCTCAGGGATACCTGGACCAGCCCTACTACGCCCACTGCGACTACCTGCAGATGCTGTCGGACTACGGCGCGGCCGGCTTTGTCCTCTTCTTCGGCGCGGCCGCGGTGCTGGCGGTGCGGACCGCCCGGGCCCGGGGCCTGGCCGGCGCGGGCTACACCGGACTGCTGGCCTTCTTCCTCCATCTGCTGGTCGATTTCCACCTCCATATCCCCGCGCTGGCGCTGGTGGTGGCGACCCTCGCGGCGCTGGTGACCGCCGCGGCCTGGCCTGCCGCGGCGCCGGCGGCGCCGCCGGCGCTCGCCCGCCGGCTGGCCGCCGGCGGAATGCTGGCGGCGGCCGTCGTCGCCCTCCTTGTCCTCGCCCTGCCCACCTACCGCGCGGAGGAGACCAGGCGGGCGGCGCGGGAGCAGATCGACCGCATGGCCCGGGACGGGGCGGATGTCACCCGGGACCGGGCCCGCCTGGACCGGATCCGCGCGCAGTTGGTCCGCGCCACGGTCCTTGATCCCGGCAACGGGCAGGCCTGGGCCGACCGGGCCTACGGGGACTCGCTGGCGGCCCTGGTCGCGCCGGCGCAGACCGAGGCCCTCGGCGCCGAGGTGGAGCGGGAGGCCCGGCGGGCGACCACCCTCTCGGCGGTGGTCCCCGAGTTCTGGATCCGGCTGGGTACCGGCTACGACATGGAACGCCAGTGGGTCCAGGGCGGGGCGGAATTCCTGGAAGCCTTGCGGCTTGCGCCCAGGCGCTCCGATCTCTGGTACTACGAGGCCTACCACCTGAGCCTGAATCCCCGGGAAACGGGACCGGCGCTCGGGGCGGTCGGGATCGCCTTGCGTCTTGACCCCGGCAACGCTCTTGCACAATCTTTGCGTCAACGGTTAGAAACCCGATAACAACCGCGCTAATCGTTACTTCCATGCTTAACCGACTCCTTTGCCTGCTGGTCTTGGGCCTTGTTGCCGCAGCGGTGCCCGCCCAGGCCCAGACCAATAACCCGGGCCAGCCCCCGACGCCGAACGACAGCGTGCCCGCCAAGACCGCGCGGGTGAAGGGCAAGATCCAGGTGGCGCGGGTGGTCGGCACGGCCACCGTCCAGGCCGAGGGCGGTGGTCCAAGCCAGCCCCTCACGACCGGCCAGATCATTTCCGACCAGAGCATCGTGACCACGGCCGCGAACTCGAGCGCCATCCTGGCGTTTTCGAACGGCGCGACCGTCTCGGTGTCCGCCAACACCTCCCTCGACATCCAGCAGTTCGAGCAGGACCCCCTGGCCGGCGACA
>Ga0116229_10014569_pt1 | contig 10901 bp, 7 predicted proteins | sample S1TSphgellanicum_3_FD_87313 | JGI IMG/M metagenome (GOLD analysis project Ga0116229, IMG submission 87313) | Host-associated microbial communities from peat moss isolated from Minnesota, USA - S1T2_Fc - Sphagnum magellanicum MG | ecosystem: Host-associated > Plants > Peat moss > Unclassified...
CTGCAATCTGTGTGCACATATATAATGTTGGGCCAAAACTTGCCCTGACTCCTTGAATCAAGAGCTTCCCAAAGTGGTGGAAAGGTTTGGCCTTCCTGATCTGATGAGGAATCTGCCTTTACTCTTGAGGGGTCCATTTCCCCACCAAAATCGGGCTGCCCCTTAACATCCATAGCCTTCCCCTGCATGCCCAAGACATGATGCTACTAGACATGACACTGTGAGGGTTTGGGCAGTTTCTCCCACCCTCCAGAATCCAAATGTCATGGTTTCCAGTTTCAAGTTTAAACGCAATTTTAAAAAGTGTTCTCAGTAACTGCATTCAAGATTATAGCACTTTAAAATTGTAGAAATGGATGAAAATGTACGCCTCATCTTTTAGTTGTAAAAGTAGACTGCATGTGATGGAACACTGGTTAAGTTTGACAGAATAGTTAGCACCAGAGGCAACTACATGAACTAACAACTTGTACTGGAAATTCTGCATGTTAAGCTTCAGGGCAGATGGAAATTAAAAAAGAAAGTGAGAAAGAAGTGTCAGTAAGTGCTTTTCTGTGTAATTGAAGGGCGCCTTACTTAGAAGTTACAACCTAGCGTTGTTGTCCGTGTCCAAGTTTTGGATCAATGTTGTCATTGATTTTTCTCTTGCTTTGTGATGGGGTTTTGGCCCTTCAGCCCTTGTGGCTTTCCCCCCAAGTTTTGGACCTGGGTCCAGTTCTAAGAACCGGCAATGAAGAAAGTTGACCCCACCCCAGAATTAATGAGATTTTCTTTTTGAAAATGTTGCCTGAAAACTGATTCAACCAGTCATTCATTTTGTTAATAACACTAAACCAGGACCTGATGATTTCTCCACCCAAAAAAAAAAAAGCAAGAAATGGCCAATTGTACAACCAGCCTTTTGTTTTCATGGTCATAAAATGGACAAAGCCATCATATTTTGATGAAGAAAAGTTAAAATTTTGATATTTACCTACCTCACAAAATGAAAAAAATCAACTCTTCAATTCCAACCAATGTTGGGCAGTTCTTTACTTTTATGAAGAACCTTTGGTTCCAATTCTAAAGAATAAATTAAGAACTAAATTCTGGTTCTGGCATGGTTCTGGGTAGCTCAGACTAAAAACAGTGTTTAACTGCCAATCACCTTCAGTTGGCTCTCAATTCTATTTTTTATTTCTGAAATACATATATATTTTAGAAATCCCAGCTCTGGTTCCACAAATAAATAGAATCAAGAACCTTTAGACAAGGGTCCAAAAAGCAGGGTGCAATGAAATTGACTATTTCTATTGGTTAAGAGTTTCAAATTGGTCCCAAGGCTTTTAGACAAGGATCCAGGACCAAGACAAATCAAATTGTGATTTAAGTTACATGGCATCATTTTGGAGGGAAAATCAATTGGTCCAGACAAAAAAAACAGCTTAAATAAGAACTCATGGTTTGGAGAACCAAAGTGTAACTTAGGGTCAAAGGTTGCTCATTTCTTGGTTTTTTGTTTTTTTTCACTGTTTTCTTTTATCTTTGTTGTTCAAATTCTATGAGAATAGAAGACATGTTATGGATTGAGGACATTGTTAAGAACACACTAATTCCCTTTTTTTTTTATCAATTCTAGAGTTGACATGGATGATTTTATGTATCCTCACAAGGTGATTGCTAGGATGAGTGCATTTTCAGCCTGTTCAAGTGCGCAAAATGGAAGTGAATTCAGAAAATAGAAAAAAACCATGAAACAAAGAAAGAAGAATAAAGAAAAAATCAAAAGTTAGTCTAATCCTCTTAAATGTCAATCACACATTTTTTATATTGGACCTTTGAAATGGACCCCAAGCTTTTAGACACATTCATAATACCTTAAGGAAAACTTGTTTTCTTTATGTGAAGAAGGGTCAAATACAAGGTTCAATTTGCTTCAAATTGGTCCCTAAGCTTTTGGTCCCTAGACCCTTGTTTAAAGTGGCCCTAATTCTTTAAATAATCCAATTCCAATTTTGGTTCACAAAATTAAACCCAGGTTTGATCTACTAACCAAATCCAAAATTGGTAATTCTTACTCACCAAACTAGGTACACACTTATGTTTGACAGGTACTTCGATTCTGGGGGACTAATCCACAATTGTGAATCCAGATATCTAGAACTTACCCGAACTCGGGTTCACTTTTGGGAACTGGGTAGAATTGGAACCAGAAGGTTTAATTGAGATTCTAGAACCAGGGTGAGAACCAACCATCAGTTCTAAAAGGTTTAAAACTGAACCTGGATCTGTGGTCAAATTCCAAATTGTGATTTTAAGCAAAACTAGATTGGGTTTTTGATTTTTTTAAAATTGGTTCCAAAATAACAATTTACTTGCAAGCTCATAAATGTGCAATATTTTATTTTCTTTCACCTATGTGAATATTAAAAAAATCATTTGCAAGCCTGCAAATATATAATATCATTTTATTTGTTCTTGTGTGAGTTGAAAAAATCACTTACAAGCTTGCAAATATGCAATATCGTTTTATTTTTCACTTATGTGAATATCAAATTTGAAAATTTCTAAGTTTTTGGATTGTTTTGCATAATTAGGACCCAAACCGAAGGTTACCCAGAACCAAAGGTTATAAACCAATATTCAAAACTGATCCAATCTGAAACTAAGTTCTAAAACCGAGACTTGAAACCACCCTAAACAAAGAATTGAAACCAAGTTCCAATTCCTTTAAAAAAAAGGAACTGGAATTGGATGGAAACCAATCCCTTGAAATTGGTAAGAACTAAGAACCAGAACCAACGATTGTTCTTAGAACCTCAGAACCGGCCAACACTGGCATGCACCCAAGCAGATCGAGAGAACTCCATGGATGAGAACCACAACATTCATGTTGGAACTGGACTCTAAACTTCTATGTACTGATCTGTGGCCCTGATCTGCAGTACCATTAATTAATGACAAACGTCCAGGTGTAGTAACACAGTTCCAGTAAAGAGTTGCTGAAGATCTTCACACGCTAGAAAGCTCATTGTAGTGGCGCCATGCCAGTGTACTAGGGGCCAGAGGCAAAGGAAGGCTCTTCCTTAAAGTTTAGATTGAGTGGAAGGGGAAGAAGTTTATGTAATTAATAAAAAAGCTTTCAGGGAAGTGGCAATTACGGCTTCTTTATCGCATGCTTATCTCGGGGGCCGCGATCTGCGCTTGCGCTAGTAGTTGAAGTGCCGCAAACCGCTGAAAGACACAACCAACAACACACGCCTACTACCGCACTTGGATGTTCACTCTTAGCTTGGATAACAGACCCCCAGTTTCGCCAAGACTGGGGTTGAAATGAGAAGTCAGGATGAAAATAGTACACAGGAGGAAAACAAAAACGGGATTGAACTAATTCTCTCACCTCGATTTTGGCCCTCAGTAAAGTTTCACCCACCCGCTTTTTTTTTATTTGCCTTACCAGCACCTTGACTACTACTGTCAGATTTCTTCATTTAAATCAAAGCCTTGTCAAAATGAGATCCTGGAAATCTTCTAAAACTGATACCCAGTTTCATGAACAGATACTCAATTTTGCTCACATTACGCATACACTGAAATTGGAGATAAAACAGGCGTTTAGAGGGTCAAACCAGGGCCAAAAGACAAAGTGACTTTATGTATAACTCTTTGAAAACAAAATTTGTTCTATTGGGTCTTGAGACTTAAAAATGGAAGTGCCGATGGTTCTTGAACTTGTGTTCCTCAAGTTCAAATCTCCATCCAACATCAATGGATTATGTGATCTGTGCACATTGGAACCCCATTATGACTCAGTTGTCGATGAACTACAACAGAGTTACCTAGGTTCCACCTTGGTAACCTATCCGGTAGACCCTCCTACTTCCACATCACACATATACCTAGGTACATATCATAAGTAAGAGCGCAGTGAAGGTAGGTGGTTAGTGGTTACTATGTCCATAAGTGGGAAGGTAAGGGCACTTGGTGACCATTAGATACATGCGGATGAATAGTAGTTAGTACATAGCTAACCACTATGTCCATAAGTGGGAAGGAAGGTAAGGCACTTGGTGAATACTAAATACATGTGGATGGATAGTAGTTAGTACATTATCTAACTATTGTGGTTAGCTATAGGACAGGGATACAATGAAAAGTGTTTCCTATCCACATACCTTCCATCCTTCATGGTGTGCTGGTGGGTGCTTGTTCACTCTGGCCCAACATTTTGTTCAACTGCTTCAAACATCTCCATGTTGCACACACTTGAAGGTAGCTTGAAAACAGCACCCACATTAATCAGTGCTATGGAAACCATTCGTAAAGAATAATACCATTGTTTCTTTTTTTTCATCTGCCACCTGATTTTATTATGTTCCACACCATTCTGCCCTAAACATGGGCAAGCTCAAACTTCAAGCTCACCAAGTGACAATCACCGGTTTCAAATTTGTTCCTTCAATCTATCGTTCCAGTAAACTGTTAGCCCCCCAACTTGATGCCTTCACTGCATAGTCATGTTAATAATGGCCACCATATCCCATTTTGGATCTTGTCGTGGAACATATTTTTAAGATCCATGCTAGATTTTAAATAATGTAGTAGGTAATCTAGAAGAATTGGATGTAATTGTTTAGTTGAAGCTTTCCATTTTGTTTTACTCTATGGAACAATGGTGATCAAATGATAATGATTATGAAACTTGCAAGTTTTCCACTATTGACTTCCCTTTGTGTTTTTATTGTCCACATTTCATGGCCAATATGCACCACCTAAATGAAATCTAGGAGGTGATTAATCTTCTTTCAAAACTATATTTACCCAAAAAAATGAATTGACAAAGCACATGTTAATTTGACTTTTCACCCACCCCATAAAAAGCACCCTCAAAATCCAGTTGCAATTGTTTAAATCATAGCATTCACCAGACACCTGAAAAGAAATCAAGTTTGTTTTCATTTTGTATTCGGAAGTTGTCCTTTATTACTTGATGGCAAAAACATGTCTTCACAAAATCCCTAATTTAAAGAAATTATATTAGTTGTGCAAAGTTGAGAAAACTAACATAATCAATGGTTGTTCACATATTGAGAAAACATATTTCAATTCTTTGGTAGTATATTATTCTTTCTATTAATTAGTTCATGGATGTGCCCACAATTTTTATTTTAAAAGAGCCACATTGATTGGCCCATCATCAACTTTTCTAGAACTGGGGCGGTTCCCAATAGAAGCACCATTTTGGATCCCCACCCCTCCAAATAGAAGCACTTCCATGTGACCAGTTCAAACATATACCTGCGAGTTGAATTGTGCCCAAACAATATGGGACAAATAGAGATGCGTGGGGAAGAAAAGGACTAAGGAGGACTAGGAAAGAAAACTATGGTTCCCTTCACTAATGTAGTAATGAGGTGGTTGCATGCTTCACCTTCTCTAAAGGGAAGGAATCCAAAAATCCTCAGAGGCTTTCCCTCTCCCCCTCCCTTTTTCCAAAAGACAAAAATATTAGCCCTTCCAACTACACGTTCATAAATTTATATTCTTCACATTACTTGTGACCATTTTTGACTTGGGCTAATAAGAAGAGCCAAGAATATGGGTGTATATGTGGGTGCATTGTTCTGATAAGTGGCTTCATTGATTCACATCATTGGCTGTCCCCTTACATAAATATGTCTAAAACATTTTGCACATTCCCTACAGAGAAGCATGCAAGCCCCAAACACTCCCAAATCAAAGATTACAGCTTTGTTTGCCCTAATGATAGTGTTTTTAATATTATTTGTCTTTTATTTTTTTGGTGTTGATATTTTGGAGATAAATGATCACTTCTACCAAAGCTTTGACCCTATCTATTATGATTTTCTTTAGTTTTTTTTTTTGGAAAATAGATGATCTTAACCTTACTTTTTATTATTTGTAATGATATGTTTCTCTTTTTCTTTTCTATTTTCATTGGTTCTACAAAGCCTTTCAGTTTTGCCCAAATTTGTAGGTCAAAAGACCAAATGTTTGAGCAGAGTATTATGGGATAAAAGGTATGGCTATTGCCAACAATATGGAAAGCGCACTTCAATTATAGGAACATCCTGCATAAGGAGAAACACATGTGGTAAAACATCAAAGCACTCTGCCTATGAATTGCATGCCTAAAACTTAAGTTATCCAACGAAGAAATTTACAAACTTTTCTTGACTTCATTTTTTCTAGTTCAAAAGTGGCCGTTTCTGAGCATGTTTGCCATCACTCACTTGCCACCTCAAAAAAATTATCTTCCCCTAGGGCATGTTGTACTCATAGTGTTTCCACCACCATAATCACAGTCAAGGTACCCCGCAGGAAGCATGATTAATGTGTTTGCAATCCTAAAAGTGGAATAAAATCAATTTACGCTAGTTTAATTTGTGTGTGACACATGCAACTTAATTTACATGCACTTAAAACATTTAAATGGATTTTTTTTAAATTCACATTTATCACTAGTTTACATTTAGATGTTTGATATGTGCTATATAACACTTTAAATAATCTTCATTTAGTAGTCCTTATGTTTGTAATTAAAAACAATCAAAATTTGAATTTTTTGAACACTTTATTAAGAGTTTGAAAAGTTTAAATGGTATAATTTTCATGACATTTGAAATCTAACAACAATGTTTGTTTATGATTTAAATTTGGTGCAATTTGACACAATTTTACTAGTTCTATTGATTCATATATCTTATTGTTGTGATCAAGATTAAAATTTTCTTTTCAAGAATCTTTAGAACATTAAATTGTGCATCAAATTTTTAAAATTTAAACATTCTTGTGTTTACTGCAACCTACAAAATTTGTTGGTCATTCCATGCTAAAGTTATGGTCTAAAGGAGAACATATTTCATATTGATTTTTTTGAATTTGAATCCCTTTGCAATATGAAGTTTCCTTGAAGTGCCTTGATTTTGATAAAATCCCTCCTTCATTATAGCTGAAACAATAAAAAAATGATCTTAAAATCATTTTGCTCATTTTTTTTCTATGAGGATAAATGCATTAGGCAAAGTTGTAGAGGACAAATTCAAGTTATTTTAGTACAAAGAATCATGTCTATACCAAGTCATGTGTTTGTGACTTGTGTACAAATTATTTAAAAAAACATTCTTTAATTGTCCTATGTGGCACATATTAAGAACTATTTATAGTTGCATATTCAACTACGAATTATTTTAAGTCGTATATGTTACTATGATTGTGACTAATGTTAGTTTGGACAAAATATGAAGATGAAAAGTGCATTCATATCATTCACAATTGGTGACAACCAACAATATAGATGAAAACTATAGGGGCATGTGCATTTACAACTAAAACATAGCCCCTAAGTGCTTTAGCTGCCCTAAATAACCCTTAAATGTCCTAGGTAGCCTAGGCAAACCTTAGATAACCTTTAGGCACCCTAGATAAGCTAAATAACCCCTAGGTAGGCGTTTAGATACCTTAATTAGTCTAAGAAGCCCCTAGGTAACCCATGTAACCTAGGCAACCCCTAGTATGCTAATAAATATTTTAATTAATTTAGGCATCCCTTAAATGAACCCTTAGGAACCCTGATTAATCTAAGTAGCTCCTAGGTACCTTACATAACTTAGGCAACCTTTTGGTAACCCCTAGGTAGCTTAGCAACCTTTAACTAACCTTTAGATAACTTACTTGTAGTCTTTAGGTAAGCCTTTAATTAGTCTATATAACATAAGGTAGGCTGAATAAATCATTTAGGTAGGTTAATAAAAATGTTTGTTAATATGTGATTCCATTTCATATTAAATAATAAAAGTTAATGTAATGGTAAGCATTTTGCCCTTCAATGTAAAGGTGAACGGATCAAATCAAATGCAATTGCAGTAATACATACCATTAGCAATTGTAACCATTATTTAATTTTGTGTTCTTCAAATTGTAAAAATAATAATAATTACAAATGATTTTTTCTTTATACAATGTTATTTTCAACATTTTGGTATACATATCCAAGAAAAATAGAATCAATCTAATGAATTAAAAAATACACAAAAATAATTTCTATGTTATGTAATAGGTGTTTTTTAAATGGCAATTATGTAGTAAAAATAGAAAAAACACAATTTGAATTTTTTGAAATGACATAGTTTTGAAATTTTTTTAATACAAACCTTAACATTATAATGCTAACAAAACTTGGGCTCCGCACTACTTCACATTACCAATGATGATAAATTAATTATTTAAAAATTAATTAGCTATCAAACATTAATAATACATGATCATATAGATTGCCCATGAAATAATTTCAATTTCCATTGATTTTAAAATATTATATTTAATTTTCACCTATTAAAACCTTAATATTTCTAGCACCCATGATGTATAAGTTCAATTTCTAATTGTTATTGTTGTTTTATGGGCTTATTCATGGGTGTGGTTCCCCAAAAAAAAACAGGACTCAAGGACTTTTGTGGGGCTACTTTTTGCAAATAACATTTATTTGAAATAAATTTAAGTGAAAAAAATTGAATAGTCCAATTTAAAATAATTCATGTGGTGGTGATGAATTTTCATATTCATACATAATTATGTATGAATATTTTGGTTTATAGCCGGAAACACAAAAATTTCCAAAAATTCCAAAAATTAATTTCAATGGATAACCAAACATGTTTTGTGGTAAGATTTTTTCTTGCACATGTGACTTACACTTCAAACTAGACATTTAGAACACTTTTTTTTTTCAAATGGTTAGAAAAAAACATCCTTTTCCTTGCAACACTTTCCTTCAAAATTTAAAGACTTTGAAATTTTTGTATAATTTGGTTTTTCATCAAGTTCACATATTGAACATATATTTTCAAAGAAAGGGGCATGTTTTTGTTGTACAAAAAGTTTGAAATCAATTGTATGACTTTATGCATTCCTTTTGATTCCTTTAAAAAAAAAATGCAATTTAGACATTTGATATAGTTAGTTTATAGAACTCAAAATTACATTTACATAGTATCCAAATTATTTTTTATATCTTTATTAATTTAACAAAACATCATTTTATCTATTGGCATACAATAATTCACTACAACTATAATAATGTAAGATAAAAAAAAATCCAAAGTTGTCCTTTGCAATCCTTTAAATATAGGTCATTCCTTTTTGGTACCCCAATTGTGAATATACCCTTCTTGATAACATTATAAAAAGGATTCCCTTTGATGTTAGCAGATTTCAGGGAGAGGCTAAAAAAACTTCAAAAGTTCTAAACATCCCCTTGAAGCTTAAACCATCTTAGCCTCTCCTTTGGAAAATAAAGTGCAAGTAAACAAAGAGACTCCATGTTGTAGGTTACAACAAAATTCAATCATGTTCTTTTCATATTCATTCATGATCATAGAATAATATGGTCATGTAAATGAGTTGTTAACTTTCAACCCTCTCCTTTAGTGCTTAAATGTTCAATATGTCCATTATTGGCACAACTACTTAGTACCCACATCACAAAGCATCTGGTGAACAGACACACACATAGCTACAAGAATTTTTAAAACTATTGGGAATGGGGGATGTGGATTTTGAACTTTCTAGAGTGAATTGTATTTCTTAAAAGAATCTACACAAATTAGGTCCATGATGGGAAAAACAACATACTTCACAACATGGAGTAGGTAATCCAACATGGTATAGATGAAACTTTCACCTTCCAAACATCAACACCATGTTATATATACAACCACAACAATGTGAATCAACACAAAATACACATAATCCATTCTTGTAGATGACCCCAACTCCAAGGCTTTAATAGTGGTAGGCCGGGTACGAAATATCAAAAATTCACTTATATAGGCTACTAGAATAAGAATGCCCTTATTCACAAATGTAGTTTTACATCTTGTTATACAAAAACCAATGCTTGGACAAACCATCCAATAAGGAAAACTTCAAACAACTACAAGATAGACTCATTATTCTTGTGGAAACATTATATATATTCATCAAAAACTTGGATATGTATTCAGGGTTCAAAAACTTGCTTTTTGTCAAGTGCAAATCTATTAGCACCCACTTGGATTTGGACAATGACAAAGGTACCCAACAAACTTTCCCACTCACTAGTGAACAATGAAATTCCACCATCAATGAATGTTTGTTGCTTTCATATGAGGAAGCACCGACTTGTGAAGATTTTGCCTCTAAATTCTTTTATGATTGTTCTGCACACATGCTCCAGATCAGTGAACGCACTTGTCAACTTGATGGAGCACACAATGAGTTTCTTTGTGGAGTTTCCAATCCCTTGGCAATCAAGGTTTATCATCTTTCTATAACAAAAAATTCCCATCCTTTTATTGAACCCTTTTTCAACTTGATGAAATGTTCATTGGGATCAATGTAATTTTGTCATGGAGTCAAGGTTTTGAACTTAAGCCCTTTTAGAATGTTAACATGTTGACAAGATATCCCTACATTTTTAATGGAATGTTTGCTACAAGTGAGTGACAAGATGCCTCCAACAACCTTGTGAAGCTTTGTGAGATTTTGAATCCAAATTGAGAAGGTTGACTATAATTGTATGCATGGAAGCAAATAAGCTTAGTGAAAAGTTCCTTGCTTTGGTGCTAGCTATGTGGAACACAAAACACATTGTGATGTGTTTCAATGACCCCATGCATGGAAGCACCATCAAGGTTGCATCAAGTATAAAGATTCGAAGATTTGATGCCATCCTAGTGAACTTAGCAATCTTAACACCCCTTTCCATACCGTGATGTGTGGATGAAACTTGTTTGGTTTATTGGGGTTATCCTTGAACAAACTCATGGATACATTTATTTCCACGAAATGCCGATAACCAAACTCATACTCATGTACATTCACTGAAGTCGAATACCATAGTGCCTACACAATTGTATATC
>Ga0116229_10014573_pt1 | contig 10899 bp, 9 predicted proteins | sample S1TSphgellanicum_3_FD_87313 | JGI IMG/M metagenome (GOLD analysis project Ga0116229, IMG submission 87313) | Host-associated microbial communities from peat moss isolated from Minnesota, USA - S1T2_Fc - Sphagnum magellanicum MG | ecosystem: Host-associated > Plants > Peat moss > Unclassified...
CTAGGGGCCAGGTTGAACCAACAGCTACCATGAAGGATGAAAACTGGATGGACAGGAAACACTTTTCCATTCAGTTCTGGTTCCTTAGTTTACCACAGTGGTTAGCTTACCTACCTACCTTCTAGCCCATTAGCCCCTTCCTAAGGTTCTAATCATCTCAAGCATCTCCTTACCTAGTTAAGTAACCTATTATCTCATCCTAGCTACCTACAAACTCCATCCTTAATCCTTTGGATAGGTTACCATGGTGATTCTCAACACCAACTCGGATGGGATTCATCCACAACCGAGGAGTCATAATGTTCATAAAAGGCTTCCAATGGATGCTGTGCTGATGGTTGCTGGTTCTTCTTATGGCTACCTATGTATGGTTAATTAGAAGAAAAAGAAGAAAAATCATGTCTATAAAAAAGTAAGGGTGGGAATCCAACCACAAGAAATACAAGGAAAATGAAAGTACAAAAACACAAGCCATTAAAAAACATAACAATCAAGACACCACTAATACACAAATAAAATAGAAAACCATAAATGAAGATGGTGTTGTTTGCCATAAATTGATTAACAATAGAAATGCATTAATTGCAATGCGTGGAAGAGATGAGGAATACATCCCAATATAATAAGAAATAAGCATTGCGATAACTAAAAAGGATTTAGATGATGCACCATATTTGGGCGAATTGAATCAACTATGACAATGTCTATTCACGCCCAAAAGTTGTCTCCAATGATAAGAATATCAACTTGTCACCGAATGTGGCAAAGGAAAAGGTGGGAAATTTTTTTTGTACGAATGCTCCACACTCTCTAAAGCAATGGTTGTGACAACATCTCAAAAATTATCACCCAAAAAGTATCATGGGCTGTAATGATTTTGTTCCCACATGGGCATTAAAGCACATGAATACCCAAATCATCAATGGCATGTCCACATTGACAACATGAAAGATGTGCAACTATAAGATGTGGCAAATCAAGGTGGGTATGTGATGTTGTGAGGAAGTGAATAGAGGACAAACGAAATGCAAATGTGGTAGGATGGGCTAATCACCAGGTGTCTATGGTTGGACATGCACATGATAAAAAATGTGCATGTGTGGCATTTAAATGAACATATACTAAAAGTTTTGCAAACTCTTACTTGTGTAGGCAGTTCATAAAAAACCCCTATAAATGAAAATACAACTATACCACAAGATTCTTAAAGGGGGTGACATGAGAATGGACAACCTAAGGTAATAAAGCTCAAGTATCCTACAATGCCAATTGGAAGGGAAAAATGCCAATTTCAACATGTGTTACCACATCAAGAAAAATAAGATGATCACTCCATTAAAAACAACTAACAAATGCAAGAGTGATCAAAGCCCAACATCCCAAGAAGTTGAGGGCAACAAGTTAAACCATTAAAAGAAGGCCAAGTCCCCATGAAAAAGTAGGTAAAATGATATGTTGACAAGCCAAATGATCCACTATAGTGCTGGAAAAATCCCATGCCCAATAAAATCACAATACACAAATCAAACATGACATAATGCTACAAAATATTTAGAGACAAAAATATGATACATAGTAAAAGGCCTTGGCATTAAGCATAACAAAATAAAAACATCACAAAGGTTGCCTGTGGATTTACAAGCATTGGGAGGTTAAATTATGGTGATGGGATCCTCTTGAAATGTCTCTATGACAGAATTCCACAAATGGCATAGAACCCATTAGTGCCCCTAAAATATGAAAACTTGTGTTATGTGTAAAAAAAGTTGGAGGAAGCGATATGAAGTTTAATCCATGTAGAGACCAAGTTACACATTTCATCAACTAAATGGAAAGTCCTAATGTTGCAAACTCCATCTATAATCGTAAAAAAATGGATACCACATTTGAAATATGAATAACAATATGCATATCATCAGAGAGTGAAAGAAAAAACCAAGTAGGGTGGGCTATTATAATAGGGCAAATAATGTGAAGATGTGTTAAAGTGAATAACACTCCACCTAAAAGATTTCCTTGTTGTTTACTAAACTCGAATGAAATGATTATGAAATCCCCATGTTGAAAACTTACAAAAAATATAGTGGGCATGGGCATGCATAAAATTGTTGGACAAATGGGAAAAAATAATCCAAAGTACTAATTTAAAATTGTAACTTTTGAAAAATAGTTGTCCATGATATGGAATTGAAGGCATTATAAATGTCCATTTATAATAACACCCAATGTGGATGCAATTCCAGCATAGCACGAACCCTATGGACCACCTTTTCACACCTTCCTCATGTTGACACACCAAAATAATGAAGACTAAAATGTTCCACAAATATATTTTTGAATTGAATGGTGAACACCGAATGTGTGAACGACCAACTAATAGGTGACCTCTTTAATCATGATGGGTTTGATGCGATTGATTATTTTTTCAAAATTAATAATCAAAATACTACAAGCAAACACAATCATTATGAGAAAAAAAGGTGTTTTACAGCTGGCCTTGTAACTGATTTTTGAATTGCAAAAAACACTTGCAACTTATTATATTTATATGTTGTGAATGTTAATGGACAAGTTGCATGAATTACATAGTTGCAATTCATTGTAACTCAATTGCAATTTTGTCAAAACAACTCATTTTCAACTACTATGCAACTCCATTATAATTACACACATGATGTCATGTTGATTTCATTCATTATCATCTAGTTATTAAACTTTAATATGTGGCATTATGAAAAAAATTGGACATTAATTCTTTTTTCAAAATATTGATTTCCGTTGTCCATTATGATTGTTAATGACGGTCCAAGATTGTGACATGTGGCACAATAAAATAATTGCCACATGGCATATTAATTGTATAGGGTTTAGGACCTACATACCTACATAAATAGGTTAAAAAGTAGGAACTACATACTTACCTAAGTATGTAAGTAGGTAGGAAAACACAAGACTATGTGCACTAAAAAACAACCATGAAATTTTATTTTTTATTTTATGTTTTGCCTTTGGGTTAAGTTTTTTTAAGCTCATCCCAAAATGGCACATGTATTTTTATGTGAAAAAATAATATAACAAACTTTTTTATATAGTTTATAACAAGGGATTCATAGACAAAACATGTGGGTTAAATCTTTTAGTTGTTCATTAGTTGCAAATTGAATTACAATATAACATTTAAGTGTTCAAAGCAAGCCAAATCCAAGGGGAATGATCCATTGTTTTTTGTGTTTAACAAAACTTGAACCTCCCCTATTGGCACATTTGGTGCACTAAAAATTGTCAAAAACGAAATAAAATTGAGAAAGTTATGGCCCCTCAAAGTAGAAGGTGTCAATAATTTTTTTTTAAAAAACCACCAAATGTTGCAAAGATTGGTTACCAAACACCAATAAAATTCTTTGTATGTTGTTATTAAAGTTCAAAGATGATTTGTAGAACTTCAAATGGCATTCCTATAGCAATTTAAATCATTTAAATGAATAAAAAATAAGAAAGTTATGAAGTTTGAAAGTAGGAGGGGTTTAAAGAAAGAGAAAAAAATGTGTTTTATAAGTTGGAAAGTTTATTTCCCTTCTTGTTATTTTTTCATTGCTTGAGGTAGTGCTCCCATAACATTTTAAATCACTCAAAATGAAACACATATGATGAAAATATAAATGAATGATGAATATGTATCCTTATTAAGTTATAAATAATTGTATTATAGTCATAACATAGTTGAACAATATTACTTTAATAGTGGCGCACTAGTGGCCATACTAATTCATCAATGGGAATTATAATTGAAAACTAATTGCAAATGTATCCCATAATGGGTGGTGGAAATGTGGACACATGGCATGATCGCATGTATGTACATTGTAGACTAATTGTAACATGTTGTTGCTTTAATGACACATTTATAATAGTTTTAAAGTAGTTGCCACATGCAATTACAATGCAATTTCTGAAAAAATCAAACATGGTTGATTATATATGTATGTATGCTGTATATAAATTATTGTATAGAAAACCCATTTTCAACTCACTTGCAATTATAATACAACTAGCTAATTTTTTAATGTGGTAATTTATTTATTAATACACCATATTTCTAAGGGGATCGTTGCACAATAGTTGTAATACCTAAAGGATAGTTGCATAACAATTATATATGAGTTTTTTTTTAGTTTTAGTTGCAAGGTAATGTGATCTTGGCAAACATGATTTCTCATAGTGAATATAAATGGGGGAACATGATTATGTTCAATGTGTTCACATTATTTTTAAAAAAGTTATAACCACTTATAAAATCCTTTGGGACAAAATAATCTCCAAATGAGAGACATGGTGAATGTGTTAAAGTAGAAATATATGTCTCCCGATCTAAAGTAACTACTATCTTTGGATGGAAATTATTAACAAAGAAAGGTATGTCAACCTTTGCCGATGGGTGAAAAAAACAGAAGGTTATTGTGGTGTCATTAGATGGGATCGATGAAATGCTTAAAACTAATGCACGCACCTTTTGAACATACTCCCTACATGTGCAAGTGCTTGTGCCCAATGTAGTCATGCCGATGGAGGTGGAGAAGGATTTAAAGCCATTTCCAAATATATTTTAAAAACTAAAGCCCTAGTTCGAATCATGTGTTATTTGTGTAACGACAAAAATGGGTGCAAGTTTTTTGCTTTCTCACCAACTATTGGAAAAAAGGACAAAGACCAAGAAAGGAAGAGCAAAAATGCATGTCAAACTCTAATGTTGGACGAGTTGGTGGCCATATGAACTAAAGGAATACGCAAAACACATTAGACATTAACATGAAGAACATATGGAATATGGTGGTATGAACAAAAGGTGTGGTAAACCCAAATGAAACATCAATTATATCTATGGATGTAATCCATGCCCAAGGTTCAAGCAAAAAAAGGGAGGGAATTAGGTAATGCCAAAGGCATTGTAACCCTTATAGCTAACAACTACCCGTTTTGGATGCCCACACCATGGAGTTCATTCTTATGAATGTTCATCCATGATTTGTAATTGACTTGTACCTAATTCTTAATTTAGTTTCAATTCATTTTTAATTAACTCTCAATTAACTTCTAGTTAATTTTTAGTTCATTTGTAGTTATCACTTAATTCACTTCTAGTTCTTTTTTAATTAACTATCAATTAAGTTTAAATTAAGTCTTAATTCATTTCCAATTATCTTTTAATTCATTCATAATTAAATTTCAATTCACTTTTAGTTAATTTTAAGTTAACTCATAGTTCATTATTAATTTTCACATGGATGGACATGGGCCACATGTAGGTTGCAAGTTTTTTGAAAAACTTCCTTGAACTAGGTGCCCAATGGGTATAAATAAAGGTAAAATCTCACATTGCCTTTAGTTTGTTCAACACTAATTTTGGGTATGTATCTTTGTCATGATCTTTTTATGTTCTTGTCATGTTTTTGTAATATAATGTCCTTTTATATTCACATTGTGCACACATTGTGTTTTTGCTTTTGACTTTTTGATTCTATGACCTAGATTTTAAACTAAGCATGCCTTTGTTGATGTGGTTTGGAAATTTTGTTGTTTAGTTCTTTTTGTGCCTATGACAACTATGAAAATTAGTAAGGGAATTTTTAGATAGGTGAAATTATGGGGTGAAAACATGTTAAAATATACCATAAAAATAGTCCTCACATGTAAAAAAAAAGAATTTTATGACAAGTATATTAGAAAGTAAGTGATGTTTTATAAATTGTCCTTTTGAACTACACGAGGCCATCAAATGTGATATGTTGAAGTTTTTGAAAGTTTCAAAAGTTGTATCAAATTTTTGTAAAACCTACTTTCAATCTACTTTGCAAAATTTACCAATTGGTCACATTATGAAAAAGTATATTGAAAGTAGGTCAAAAAATAATAATTTGAAAATTTCACTCATGTGTTGCATTTTGAAAGGGTTTGGGGCATGATTTAATGAATTAAGCACATGCAATGCACTTTAGTATCATGTCAAAAAATATGTTTTGAATGCCAAATCTGAATTTTTGGAAAATTTACTTTTGACGGACTTCCCATCGTCATAATCCAAAAATTCAAATTCCAAAAAATGTGTATCAAGGTACATAATGGCTCAAACAATAATAACACATCATTTGAATTACTCGATTGGGAAAATGGGCAATATCAACCAAAATAATAAACTTGTAATTAATTAATTAATTAATGAAAATAATAACATATAATAATAATTACCATATATAGAACTTATTTAATATGATAAGCACCTCCCAAAATTTATGGCATGATTAAAATGCTTAAAAAAGAAAAAATTCCAAATCTACTTTGATTTGTTAGTAGGGATGACCAATTGGCATCTTTTACAATGCTTACACCCTTTAACAAAAATGAAGGCTCAAAAGTTGCAAATAGTTGAATGGACATTAACAAAGGAGCATCATTTAACAAAATTAAATATGGGGACTAAAGAGGAACCATAGACGGTGAAGGTGAATGTTTAGTTACACCTAAAGAAGGTATTGGAGCTAAGGAAACTTCTTCAAGAATACAAGGATGTCTTTGCATGGACATACAAAAATTTGAAAAACATTTCGCCAAAATTAGCTTAGCACACAATTGAATTGGATATAACCATACCACTGGCACATTAAGACATGTATAGATCCAAATTATATTACAACAATGAAGTAAAACACTAATAATTATTAGGAACATGTTTCATACAACTTGTGGAGGAGGCCACATGGCTATCATTAATTGTGATAATGCCAAAGAAAAATGGGAAGTTCAGAATTTATGTAAACTTCATAAAGTCGAATTCAACAACAAAGAATGATCCTTTTCCATTACCATTCACAAATGAGGTATTTAACACAATGGTAGGATGTGAAGCATGTTCATTTTTGGATGAATATTCTAGGTACTATCATATATTCATAGTTCCTAAATATAAGACATTATTCATCACAAATTAAAGAGTGTTTATTTGGAGGGTGATGCCTTTTAGAGTGAAGAATAGATCTCCAACATTTCAAAAAGCTATCACAAAAACATTAAAAAAATATCTAGACAAATTATATGAAAATATTCTTGGATGACTTCATAGTATATATGAACATAGAAATTCACTTGTAAAAGCTCATATTATGCTTTCAAAAGTGCATGGAGTACATAATTAGCTTAAACCCCCAAAAATGCATTTTCATGGTTTAAAAAAAATGATTATTGGATTTATTATTTGAAAGAAGGTAATTAACTACTTAATTCAAAGAAAATACAAGCATGCACTTACCATAGGATTCATTGCAAATTTGGGTATTCAATGGAATGGCGTAGTTTTATATATGTTATATTAAGATTTTTGCAGCAATTATGGCTCCAATTACTAAGTTCACACATAAAACATAAGGTTTTTTGTGGATAGAAGAATGTCAAAAAGCTTGGGAGCTCATAAAGTAGAAATACATGGAGGCACAAATTTTATTACCACCAAATTGGGACATGGAGTGTTATGTTCACATATATATGCAACATTGTTGGCTATGGGAGCTTTACATAACATCACAAGGAAGAATGATAAACCAGTAATGTATGTTTCCAAACTTCTTAATAGTGTTGAACAAAATTATAGCACCATAGAAAGGGAAGCCTTAACTATGGTCTTTGCATTGCATAAGATTAGGCATTATTTGTTACGAAATAAATGTGTGTTTTATGTAAATCATATGGCAAGTTAGTCTACTTAGTAAACAAACCACAAGTCTCAATGAAAATAACTAAGTGGTTACTATTATCTATAGAGCATGACTTCACAGTAATTTACATGTTTAGTAAGATTGCCCTACATTTGGGATTTTACCAAATTTGAATTGTGGAAAGGGATAAAGAGAGGACCACTTGCCACACAAGGTATGGCTCTTATGAGTTTTTAGTGATGCCTTTTGGATTAACCAATGCACCCACCACATTTTGCACATTCATGAACGACATTTTTCGAAAATGACTTGATGATTTTATAATCGTCTACATAGATCACATTTTGGTCTATAACAACTCTATGGAAAAGCATGTGGAGCACCTTCGAAGGGTGTTCCAAAGGTTAAAAGAAAACAAATTGTATGCCAAGTTTGAAAAGTGCAAATTCATGGTGACAAAAATGGATTGTTTTGGACATAAGATCACCCAATAAGGTTTGAAAATGGATGACCACAAGGTGAAAGCAATTTTGGATTGGGAACCACCTAGGTCAATGCCAACATTGCGGTTGTTCTTAAGATTAGCCTCCTATTATTGCAAGTTCATCAAGAACTTTGCAAAGATAGCCACACCTTTGACAGACCTTTTGAAAAAGTCGTCTAGAACTTATGAATGGGATGAAGAGTGCAATGAGGCTTTTGAAACCTTGAAAGGCATTTTGGTGAAGGCATTGGTGTTGAAATTGCCCAACTTTGACAAAGATTTTGAAATTCATTTTGATGCCTCTAATTTTGCAATTAGGGGAGTCCTAATGCAAGATGGAAGGCTAATCGTATTCAAAAGCAAGAAGTTGAATGAGACATAACAAAGGTGGCCAATTAATGAAAAAGAAATGCGAGCCATGATACATTGCCTCAAAACTTGGGGCCATTACATAAGCTCTAAGGATGTGGTGTGGATTAACAATGTCACCTTGAAATATTTTGTAACTCAACTAAAGTTGTCATCAAATCAAGTGAGATGGCAAGACACATTGGCCTTGTTCAACATGGACATTCGGCACAAACCTTGGAAAGATAATGTGGTGTTCAATGCACTAAGTCGAAAACACCAATTTAGGGTGATGTACATGGGCAAAATAAAGCTTCAAAAGGAAGTTCAACTAATGAGCCGTCGTTATGAGTTTGCCAAGGAAGTAAAACAAAACATTCAAAAGGGAATCAAATCACATTTCCACTTACGGGTGGATTGTTGTGGTACAAGCAAAATTGGTTTTATGTTCAGGAAGGGAGATTTAGGGATGTGTTATTGAAGGAATGTCATGATGGGCCCCTTATTGGCCATGGTGGTGCGAAGAACATTATAACATTCCTCAAGAAGATTTAGTATTGGCCTAATTTGAAAGACAATGCGGATGAATATGTGAAGACTTGTTTGATTTGCCAACAAAATTGAACATTAAAAAAAAACAAATAGGATTGTTGTGACTGTTATTAATTCCTAAAAGGTCATGGGAAAGTGTGTCCATGGATTTCATGGTGAATTTGCCACCATCAAGGGGATTTGATGCAATCATGGTGGTGGTGGATCAATTTAGCAAGATGGCACATTTCATTCCCACTAATGAAAATGCCACAACCCAAGATACGGGAAGGTTGTTTTTCACACGCGTGTTCAACCATCATGGCCTCCCCAAGGATATTATGTCAAATTGGGATCTCGAGTTCATAAATAAGTTTTGATGAACCTTGTGGAAACGCATGGGGCTCAAGATGAACACCTCATTCCAACCCCAAATAGATGACCAAACCGAAAGGGTGAACTTGGTTGTCCAACAATTCTTAAGGAATTATGTGGTAGCAAATCAACAAGATTAAATGGGCCATTTGGAGTTGGTTGGATTTTGCTACAACAATTTGAAAAACTCAGTAACAAAGGTCACACCTTTTCAAATGGTGATAAACAAATCACCAATTATGCCTACGATTTGGGTCGCAAATGGGCAACCCCCAAGCGATGCAAGTGAAGAAATGCAAATGGTCACGCAACTTGGTGAAGAAAGGAAACACTTATGGGAGAAGGCAAAGGTTAATCTTCAAAAGCCATAAAAACAATACAAGGATTGTCTAAACAAGTCCCAACGCAAGGTGAATATTGAACAAGGAAATGAAGTATGGTTGAACATTAAAAAAACTTCAATTGTCAAAAGGTTTGAACCACAAATTTTTAGGCCCATATGTAAGTCCATTCAATGTGTCGAAAATGAAATTTCCTGACATTTACAAGTTGGAATTATTAGAAACCTTAAAATGGTCATTCCATTTTTCATGTTTCGCTTTTGAAACTAATCGTTCATGATACCTCAAGGCCTAATTGAGAATATAACTCAAGGCCTCCAACTAACCTCATTGACAATGAACTTAAATTCAAAATGGAGGCCATATTCAAGTCAAATCAACTAAGGGGGTGGGAGTAGGAATACTTAGTCAAGTGGAAAGGATATCATCCAATAGAGGCATATTGGTACAAATTAGACATGGAGCATGGCCAAGAAGTCATAGAAGAATTCCATAATAGATCGGCAAAAAAAGAAGAAAACATAAAGTGTGATGAAGACATCACCTTCTTTTTAATGGGGGAAGAAGTTGCACAAATGTATCACATCAAGTTGTAAATGAAGTAAAGACTAGAGATTTCCAAGAGATTGCATCATGAACATAATGAGCATTACTATAAAAAATTGTAGAAATGGCATACGACAAATGGGACTTCCTTGCGTAAGTTCAAATCAAAATCAGATTCCCACCTTGGGGGTTAAAAAAAAATTTGGTCCCAAAAGAAGAGGTAAACAAGGTGAGCTTGCGAGGACACACACGTGCTTAAAAGTGCATCAAAGGTTGGTCGGTAATGGCGGCTGATGTGGGAAATCATGACCCTATTTGCATATTATAATCACATAGCTTGGGATTTGGGTTTTGCAAAACCCTAACGTCACTTCTCATACTTTGATAAGCATGCCTTTAGTTAGGTTTGATTATTGTGATCAAGGTGTAAGGTCGGGAAAGAAATCATGTCAAATAATTTAAGTCAAAATTAGATTTGGCTTAAGTTCCTCATGAAAGGAAAGATTGAATAATTGCCTCCGAAATGAAGGCTTTGTCAAATAGGTTAATTTAAGACTTTTAACAATTTTCC
>Ga0116229_10014574_pt1 | contig 10899 bp, 9 predicted proteins | sample S1TSphgellanicum_3_FD_87313 | JGI IMG/M metagenome (GOLD analysis project Ga0116229, IMG submission 87313) | Host-associated microbial communities from peat moss isolated from Minnesota, USA - S1T2_Fc - Sphagnum magellanicum MG | ecosystem: Host-associated > Plants > Peat moss > Unclassified...
GGTGAACGGTACCGCCGATGTCGTCCGCGTCGCAGACATGTCATCCTGAGGCTATGTCATCCTGAGGCTCTCGAAGGATGGGCACGAGATAAACATCACTGGCGCGCCCATCCTTCGAGAGCCTCAGGATGACATACAAGGCTCAGGATGACGTGATCTCCGGCTTCGTCTCCAGCGTGCGAGCCGTCGAAAAAATGAAACGCCGTGGAGTTTCTCTTCCACGGCGTTTCTTGTTGGTCGGGCAGACAGGATTTGAACCTGCGACCCCCAGTCCCCCAGACTGATGCGCTACCAAGCTGCGCTACTGCCCGTTATCCCGTAACGGTTGGGGCGCCGCGCGAATAAGTCCTGCGGGGGCGGGCTGCTAGCGGCTCTTCTTCTTTTTCGCCGGGGCGGCTTTGGTGGCGGGCTTCTTCTTCGGGCCGCCGACATAATCGCGCAGGGCTTTGCCGGCCGTGAACGCGGGGACTTTACGCGCGGGGATGATGAGCGTCTCACCGGTTTTGGGATTGCGGCCTTCGCGCTTCTTGCGATCGCGAACGACAAAGGAACCGAACGGGATCAGTTGCACTTTATCGCCGCTCTTCAGCGCGTCCATGATCTCTTGAAGCACCATGTCGATCATTTCACCGACCTGCCGCTTCGAGAGTTCAAATTCCGTGGCCAGCGAGTCGATAAGATCGGCTTTGGTCAATTGAACATCCTCAAGAAACGTCGTAGCGAAACGGCCACCTAACGCTTGCGTTTCGCGGTGCCGCTCGGCCTCTGGTATACGCAGAGCGTCTACCCCCTCCTTCCGCCGAAGAGCGAAAAAGCGCCGTTTTGCAACGAATTTTCGGACACTCGTGTTTTCGTAGGAGATGCCCGATCAGTTGACGACGGCGAGCGCGGCTCGTGGAACGGTATCCCTCGTGGCAGGGATCACAACGGACGTGGTGCGCGAAACGCAAGCGCGCCACGCGCTGGCGCCCACGGCGAGCGCCGCGGTCGGCCGGCTCATCACCGGCGCGGCCCTGCTCGGCGCGTCGCAGACCGGCCGCGAACGGCTGACATTACAGATTACCGGCGACGGCCCGATCGGCGCGCTCACGGCCGATGCGTGGAATGCAGGCAAGGGCGCCGTCGCGACACGAGCGTACGCACGCTATCCACACGCCGACGTCCCGCTCAACGCGGCCGGAAAATTCGACGTGGCCGGCGTCGTGGGCGCGGGTCAGCTCCAAGTAACGAAGAGCTACGAGATCGGCCAACCCTACAGCGGCATCGTGCCGCTCGAGAGCGGTGAGATCGGCGACGACATCGCCGCATATCTCGCCAATTCGCAGCAGATCCCGAGCATCGTTGCGGTCGGCGTGCTGGCCAATCCGAGCGGGATCATCGCCGCCGGCGGCGTGATCGCGCAGCTGATGCCGGGCGCCGACGACGACACGATCGGGGCGCTCGAAGCGGCGGTCGCGAAGATGCCGCCGGTGACGACGCAGATCGCTGCAGGCGCGGATACGCGCGCGCTGCTCGCGGCGGTCGCGGGTGCGCTCGAACTCAACGTGTTCGACGATCTCGGGGTCGTCTTCGACTGCCTCTGCACGCGTGAGAAGGTCGAAACCGCGCTGCTCGGCCTCGGTCGCGACGAGCTACTCAAGATTGCCGGCGAACAGCCGAACACCGAGGCGACGTGCGAGTTCTGCAAACGCCGCTACGTCTTGAGTTCGAGCGACGTCGGGGCGCTGGTCGCGCGCCTGGACTAGTCGGCGGCTGCTTCAGGTCCGCTCGTAGCCGCGCCGCCGATCCGCGGCCGGAAGGCCTCGACGATCTTGCCGTGACCGAGGTTCGTATACCACCAGCCGCATTCACAGCGCACCGGCGCGCCGCGATCGACCGGATACGCATAGACGCGGTGGCAGCGCGAGCAAGTGAAGGTGGGACCGTCCGGACGTCCATCCGGCGTGTAGGTGACGGCGGGCATTGACTACCTTTCGTTGGGCAAGATGCGGATGAAGCGCCGCGAGCCGGATTGTAACACGGCGGGGACCTGCGCCGTCCAGAGGGCTTTGGGGTCGGTGACGACCACGCCGTCGATCCGCACGCCGCCTTGGCCGACGAGCCGTTCGGCAGCCCGTTTGCTCTCGGCGAAGTTCGCCGCCACGAGCAGATCGACGACTTTTTCATGGCCGTTGCGGGCGAGTTCCGGCATCTCATCGGGGACTTCTTTGCGCTGAATCGTGCGCTCGAAATACTCGCGCGCCGCGCGGCCGGCATCGGCCCCGTGGTAGCGGGTGACGATCGCCTGCGCGAGCGCCTTCTTCTCGTCCATCGGCGAGCGCGAGCCGTCTTCGATGCCGTGCGCGAGCGCACGCGCGTCGTCCTCCGAGCGGAAATCCGCGAGCCGCGCCCAGCGCGCGATGAGCTCGTCGGGGATGCTCATCACCTTGCCGAATTGCGTGTTGGGTGGTTCCGTTAGTGCGATGTAGTTGCCGCGCGATTTCCCCATCCGCACGACGCCGTCCGTGCCTTCGAGAATCGGCAGCGTCATGCAAATCTGCGGCAGTTGTCCCGCGTTTTGCTGATACGTGCGCGCGAGCAAGAAGTTGAAGAGCTGATCGTCGCCGCCCAGCTCGACGTCGCATTCGAGCGCGACCGAGTCGTACGCTTGCGCGACGGGATAGAGAAATTCGTGTAGCGCGATCGGCGTCTGCGACTCGAACCGCTTGCGGAAATCTTCGCGCGCGAGCATCTGGGCGACGGTGGTCTGCGTCATCAACCGGATCATGCCGGCGTAATCGAGGCGATCGAGCCACTCGGAATTCTTGCGCACCGTCACGCGCGCAAGATCCAGGACGAGACCGGCTTGTTCCGCGTACGTCGCGAGGTTCGCCTCGATCTGCTCGCGGGTGAGCGGCGGGCGCGAATCGTTGCGGCCCGAGGGATCGCCGATCAGCGCCGTCGAGTCGCCGATGAGGAGCGTGACGTCGTGGCCGAGTTCGACGAATTGCTGCATTTTATGCAACACGACGGCATGGCCGAGGTGCAATTCGCTCCCGGTCGGATCGATCCCGAATTTGACGCGCAGCGGACGCCCTCGACCGATTCGCTCGGCGAGTTCGGCGGGGGTCTCGACGTGTTTGCATCCGTCGACCAAGACCGCCGCGACGTCCGAGGGCGCACGCGTTTCCTCTGCCATCACAACCTAGCGTAGTTCAAAAACCGTCACACCCGAGCCTCCCTCGTCGGCGTTGCCGTAGCGCACGTTCGTAACGCCCGGATGCGTGCGGAGGTACTGCTGCAAGCCGCGGCCGAGCAGACCCGTTCCCTTGCCGTGGATGAGGCGCAGCGGTGAAGCGCCGGCGAGTTGCGATTCGTCGATCCAGCGGTCCACTTCGGGCTCGGCCTCGACGAAGCGTTTGCCGCGCACGTCGAGCTCGGTCTGGGCCGACGACGCCGCTTCGAGCCGCGCCGCTCCGCCGCCGCCGCGCGGCTTCTTCGCCTCGCCCGAGCCTTGCCGGACCGCTTCCGCACGCGGCACGAGCGTCCGCATCGAGCCGATCGTGACGAGCACGTTGGCGCCGAGATCCTCGGCAACGACGCCTTCTTGACCCAGCGATCGCACGAGCACCCGGTCGCCGACCGACAGCGGCCGTGGCGCTTGCGCCCCGCCGCCCGCCGCGCGCGACGGCGAAAGACCGAGATCGCGGTGCATCTCATCGAGCGTTCGCGCCAAGAGCTCCGCTTGGCCCGGCGTGACGCGCGGGCGCGCGCGGCCGCCGCCCTCGGCGTTGCGCCGGCCGAGCTCCGCGGCAAAATCGCGCAGGGCGGTGCCCAGCCGCGCATCGGCGCGCTCGGCGAATTCGCGCCGCTCGCGCTCGAGCGCTTCGTTCTTGCGTCGGGCCTGTTCTTCGAGCGTGTGCAGACGTTCGCGATCGTGCAGAACGGCGTCGCGCGCTTGGGCGACGACCGTGCGCTCGTGCGCGAGTTCGGCCAGCGCCCGTTCGTAATCGCGCTCGGCTTCACCGAGCAGCGTCTCCGCGCGTTCGACGACCGCCGGATCGAGTTGCATCGCGCGCGCGAGTGCGAACGCCAGCGACTGTCCGGGGCTGCCGATATCGAGCTGATACGTCGGACGGTAGGTTTCGGGATCGAACCGCACGCTCGCGTTGCGCACGTGCGCCGCCTCCGCGCCGAAAAGTTTGAGTTCGGTCGCGTGGGTCGTGGCGACGACGCGCGCGCCGGCCGCGATGAAGCGCTCGAGCACGGCGACGGCGAGCGCCGCCCCCGCGCCGGGTTCGGTCCCCGAACCGATCTCGTCGATCAGAATCAACGTGCGCGCGTCGGCGCCCGCCACGATCTCGGCGAGCCGCCGCAGATGCGCCGAGAACGTCGAGGCGTTTTGCGCGATCGATTGTTCGTCACCGATGTCGGTGAACACGCGCTCGAAGCGGCCGATGGTCGCGGCGACCGCGGGAAGATGCATCCCGCACGCGGCCATCGCGACGAAGAGGCCGACGAGTTTGAGCGCGACCGTCTTGCCACCCATGTTCGGACCGCTGATGAGGAGCACGCGCGTCTCGTCGTCGAGGCGCAGCGACTGCGGCACGGCGCGGCCGTCGAGTAGTGGGTGGCGGCCGTCGTGGATGTCGACGATCGCGTCGTCGACCAGTTCGGGCGCGACCGCATCGCTCGCGTTCGCCAGCGCCGCGCGCGCCGACGCGAGGTCGAGCTCCACGTAGAGCGCGACGTTGACGCCGATCTGCTCCGCTTCGGCTCCCACCAGCGACGACAGCTCGGCGAGAATCCGCGCGACCTCGTGTTCCTCTTGCATCCGCAGCGAACGCAGCCGGTTGTTGGCCTCCAGCGTTTCGAGCGGCTCGATGAAGAGCGTCTGCCCCGTCGCGCTCGCGTCGTGCACGATCCCCGGCACTTCGCCCTGGAATTCGGCCTTGATCGGCACGACGAAGCGGCCGTCGCGCACGGTGACGATCGCGTCCTGAACGGCGCGCGAAAAGCGTGCCGATCGGGCCAGCGCCTGCGCGCCTTCGCGCGCCGCATCCTGGGCCTGGCCGATCCCGCGCCGGATGCGCGCGAGCGCGGGCGAGGCGCGATCGAGGACCGCGCCGCGTTCGTCGATCGCGTCGAAGATCCGCGCGACGACCTGCGGCAGCGCGCGCAAGGCAACGATCCGTTCGCGCAGCCGTTCCGTCTTCTCCGCTTCACGAATCGCCCGCGCCGCCGCAGCGCACGCCGCGAGCGCATCCGCGATGGCGCGCAGATCGAACGATGAGATCGGCACGCCGCGCTGGGCCGTTGCCGTCGCGGCCTCGACGTCGGCGATGCGCGCGAGGCCGAACCCGTCGCGCAAGAGGTCGCGCATCTCGCCCGTCTCGGCGCTCAGGCGGCGCGCTTCGGCGAAATCGATCGACGGCTCGAGTGCGAGCGCGCGTTCTTCCGCTTTTGCCGCGTGCGTTTTGCCCGCCAGCCGTTCGCGCACGCGCGCGAAATCGAGCACCTCGATTCCGTGCGCGTCGAGGAGCGCGGCGCTCACGACGTCAGGCGTTCGCGCAAGACCTGCTCGACGAGCACCGGATTCGCTTTCCCGCGACTGTTCTTCATCACTTGACCGACGAGGAATTTGAGCGCATTTTCTTTGCCCGCACGGAAATCCGCGGCAGATTGCGCGTTTGCGGCCAGCACCTCGTCGACGAATCCGGCGACGGCCGAAGGATCGGAGACTTGCGCGAGCCCTTCGGCCTCGACGATCGTTTTGGGCGATCCGCCCTCGCGCCAGATGCGCCCGAGCACGTCCTTGCCGATCTTCGAGTTGATCGTTTTCGCTTCGAGCAACGCCACCAGTTCGGCCAGCGCCGCCGGCGAAACGTGCGATTCGGAAACCGCTATGCCGGCTTCGTTCGCGAGACGCGAGAGATCCGCGAGCACGATGTTCGCCGCAGCCGCGGGCGGTGCACCCGCGTCCACGGTCGCATCGAAATAGTCGGCGAGGCCGCCGTCGATCAGCTGCGCTGCGGCGGCGACGGAGAGTCCGAGTTCGCCCGTGTAGCGCTCGAAGCGCACGATGGGGAGCGCGGGCAGCGTCGCGCGTAGGGCGGCGATACGCTCCTCGGTGATCTCCATCGGGACGAGATCGGGTTCGGGGAAGTAGCGATAGTCGTGCGCCTGTTCTTTCGAGCGCATCGAGTGGCTCACGCCGGCCGCTTCGTCCCAGCCGCGCGTCTCCTGGACGACGCGGCCGCCGCCCTCGACGATCGCGATCTGGCGCTCGGCTTCGCTCTCGATCGCGCGATGGACCGAGCGGAACGAGTTCATGTTCTTGATCTCGGCCTTCGTACCGTACTCGGTCGCACCGCGCAAACGGACCGACACGTTGGCATCGCAGCGCAGCGAGCCTTCTTCCATCTTGACGTCGGAGACGCCGAGCGCGACGAAGGTGCGTTTGAGCGCTTCGAGATAGCCCACCGCCTCATCCGCCGAGCGCAAATCCGGCTCGGAGACGCACTCCATGAGCGGCACGCCGGCACGGTTGAAGTCGACCAGCGAATAGGTCGAACCCGCGATCCGCCCGTCGGCGCTTCCCGCGTGAGTCGATTTGCCGGTATCTTCTTCCAGATGGATGCGCGTGAGCGCCGCTTCGCGCACGGTGCCGTCGGGCAGCCAATAGCGCACGATACCGCCCTGCGTGAGCGGCATATCGTACTGTGAGATCTGATAGTTCTTCGGCATGTCCGGATAGAAGTAGTTCTTCCGGTCAAACTTCGAATAGGCCGGGATCGCCGCGCCGAACGCAAGCCCCGCGCGGATCATGTGTTCGATCGCGAGGACGTTCGGCACCGGCAACGCGCCCGGCATCGCAAGACAAACCGGGCAGACGTTCGTGTTCGGTTCGCCGCCGAAGGTGTTGCGGCAGCCGCAGAACATCTTGCTCGCGGTTTTGAGCTCGACGTGGCATTCGATCCCGATGACGACTTCGTATTTTGCGCGAATCTCGGGCGTGACGACGAGGTCCCGTTCCGCGACGCTCATGGCGTCACCGCCACGCGCGGCGCGAGTTTCTCGGCGTGCTTGGTTGCGATTTCGTAGGCATGCGCCGCGCCTAGCAAGAGCCGTTCGCTGAAGAGCGGCGAGGCGAGCTGCAGTCCCATCGGCATCGGATGCGTGCCGCCCTCGGGGACGACCGCGCCGCACGGCACGGAGAGCGAGGGTAGCCCCGCGAGCGAGACCGGGATCGTGTAATAGTCCATCAGATACATCGCCACCGGATCGCTCTTTGCGTTGAATCCGAACGCCGGTGTCGATGCGGCCGGTGATGCGATCAGGTCGCATTTTTCAAACGCGCGAGCGAAGTCGGCAGCAATCTTGGTGCGCGCCTTCTGCGCCTTGACGTAGTAGGCGTCATAGTAGCCCGAGGAGAGGGCGTACGTACCGATCAGGATACGGCGCTTGACCTCCGGGCCGAACCCAGCGGCGCGCGTCTTCTCGTACATCTCGCCGACGTCGGCGCCGTCGACGCGCAGTCCGTAGCGGACGCCGTCGAAGCGCGCCAGGTTCGACGAACACTCGGCGGGCGCGATCAGATAGTAGGTCGCCAAACCGTATTTCGCCGTCGGGAGTTCGACCTCAACCAACTCGGCACCGAGTCTTTCCAAATCGGCATAGGCCGTGCGATAGCACGCGTCGATCTCGGCGCCGAGATCGCTCGTTGCGAACTCCTTGACGATCCCGACGCGCAGTCCGCGCAAATCGGTCCGCAGGTGATCCGCGGTCGATTCAACCGGGATGTCTACCGACGTCGCATCGTGCGGGTCTTTGCCGGCCATCGCATCATAGACCAGCGCAGCGTCTTCGACCGTGCGCGCGAAAGGTCCGATCTGGTCGAGGCTCGAGGCGAACGCGACGAGACCATAGCGCGAGACGCGCCCGTATGTCGGTTTGAATCCGACGACGTTGCAGAACGCGGCCGGCTCGCGAATCGAACCACCCGTGTCGCTGCCGAGCGAAACCGTCGCCGCAAAGCCGCCGACGGCCGCCGCGCTCCCGCCGGACGAGCCGCCCGGGACGCGACCGGGATCGTACGGATTGCGCGTCACGCCGAGCGCCGAGTTCTCACACGACGAGCCCATTGCGAACTCATCCATGTTCGTTTTCCCGATCGGCAACGCACCCGCGTCGAGCAGGCGCTGCACCGCGGTCCCGGTATAGGGCGCGACCCAGTGTTCGAGAATCTTCGAGCCGCACGTCGTGCGCGTGCCGCGCACGCACATATTGTCTTTGATCGCGATCGGCACGCCCGCCAGCGGCAGCGTCTCCCCCGCCGCGATGCGCGCATCGACCCGCGCCGCATGCTCGCGCATCAACTCGGGGGTCGTCGTGAGGTACGCGCCGAGCTCGCCGTCGACGCGCGCAACCTGGGCGATCGTCGCTTCGGCGATCTCACCGGCGGAAATGCTCTTCGCAGCAACCGCGCTCGCGATCTCGCGGGCGGTAGCGGTGGTGACATCCATCAGTCTGCCGCCGCGATAATCTTCGGCACGCGGAAAAAGCCGATCTGGGCGGCCGGCGCGCCGGCGAGCGCATCCTCGCGCGAGAGCCCGGGCACGACGGTGTCCGGGCGTACGACGTTACGCGACTCGATCACTTGCGCGGTTGCGGCGACGCTCTCCGTGTCCAACTCGCGCAACTCGTCGACGAACGTCAGCAAGCTGGCCAGTTGGCCGCCGAAGCGCTCCACTTCATCGGGCGTGAGAGCAAGCCGGGCAAGTTTCGCGACGTGAGGCACGTCGATCCGATCGGAAGCCATGGTAGGGCTTGATTCGACATCCCGCCGGTGTCATCCTGAGTCGCTACCCGGTCATTGCGTAACCCCGCGAACGGCCACGCCCTCGGGCTCATCGAAAGACGCTGCGGTGCACGTCCCGTTGGCTCAGCGGATTTCACGAATGAGGTTGTTTAACGTATCGGCGACGTACAACGTGCCACCACTCGTCGTGGCGATGCCGATCGGGTCTTGGAACGACGCCGCAGCGCCCGTCCCGTCTGTCGAACCAATATTGCCGGCAGGATTGCCGGCCAGCGTTGACACGACGCCCGCCGCTGTGATCTTGCGAATAAGATTATTCCCAAAGTCGGCGACGTAGACATTTCCATTACCGTCAACCGCAACTCCCAGGGGGTTATAGAACGACGCGGCAGCTCCCGTCCCATCGGCTGAGCCGCCACTGACGTTTCCGGCGAGGGTCGTCACAACGCCCGTAGGCGTGATCTTGCGTATCAGATTGTTGCTAGCGTCTGCGACATAGACCGTTCCACTGCCATCAACCGCGACGGCGGCCGGGTACGAGAAAGATGCCGCCGGTCCCGTCCCGTTTGCCGAGCCACCACTGATATCGCCGTTGCCGGCGAGTGTCGACACAACGCCCGCCGGCGTGATTTTACGTATCAGATTATAGCTCGCGTCTGCGACATAGACGTTTCCGTTGCCATCAGCCGCGACGCCCAGAGGTTGAGCGAAAGACGCCGCGGTTCCCGTCCCGTCTGCCGAACCAGCCGAACCACTTCCGGCTAGAGTCGACACGACGCCCGCCGCGGTGATCTTGCGAATCACTTCGTTGCCGGTGTCTGCAACGTAGACGTTTCCGTTGCCATCAACCGCGACGCCCTGCGGGTAGTGAAAAGACGCGGCAGATCCCGTCCCGTCTGCCGAACCAACGGAACCGCTGCCGGCCAGGGTCGTCACGACGCCCGCCGATGTGATCTTCCGAATGACATTGTTCAAGCTATCTGCGACATAGAGATTTCCATTGCCATCAATCGAAACGCCTGTCGGCTGATCAAAAGACGCCGCCGTTCCGGTACCATTTGCCGAACCACGCGAACCGCTGCCCGCGAAGGTGGTTACGATTCCGGCATTCTCGATCGCAAGCATGAACGTGATCGACCGCGCGACGATCACGTCGCCACTGGTCGCTCCGGCGGCGTTGAGGGTGACGGTTGCAGTACCATCGGCGGTCGGGGTCACGACCAACTGGTAGGGGTTTTGCGAGACGGCGATCGTGGCATTGCTTGCGCTTTGCGTCGCGCTGAAGATCGGCGCACCGGGGACGGTCGGCAAGATCGTCGCACCGGTGGCATCGGCCAGCGTAACCGCGAACGGCACCGCCGGTGTTCCGTAGGGCATAGAGATCGTGCCCGTAGCCGTACCCGAACACTCGCTGCCCACAGCACCCGAGGTCGGGGAGAACGAAAACGAAATTGCCGGACTCGTCGCGCAGCCGGCACTCGCCACTTGCGCATCGAGCACGACGCTGGGGGTATTGTTCGTACCCGTCGCGATCGTGAACGTTGCATTCTGCGACGAGAGCACGTCGCTGCTCGCATCGAGTGTTTGGATCGTCACCGCGTCGCTGCCGGGCGGGAGTTGCAGCGGGATCGTGCACGCATACCCGGCGGTCACCGCCGGACACGCAACGCCGCTCGTCGCGTTGGTAGCGCCCGGGGTTACCGCGAACGTCCCCGGCTGCACGAATCCGGCCGGCGGGCTCGTGAGCGCGATCGAGACCGAAGCCGTACCGCTCGAGACATAGGCGGGTTTGCGTTTCGTCGTCGCCGCTGCGGCGCTCGTGCGCGGAATCGTGATCGTGATCGCCGCATGCGCAAGCGGTCCCGCGTACGCCGGTGCCGCAGACGCGGGCGGGACCGTGCCCGGCACCGAATGCGCGCTCCCCCCTCCGCAGCCGGAGAGCAGCGTTGCCATCGCAACAGCGCCGAGCGAGTAGTTGAACGAACTCTTCATACGGCGAGATGATCCTTCGGTGAGATGATCCTTGGGGCAAACGACGATTAGTGGCTGCGGTGCTTCGCGGTAGCGCCGACGCTGGTCGCGGTGTAGGTGACCCGGAA
>Ga0116229_10014576_pt1 | contig 10897 bp, 5 predicted proteins | sample S1TSphgellanicum_3_FD_87313 | JGI IMG/M metagenome (GOLD analysis project Ga0116229, IMG submission 87313) | Host-associated microbial communities from peat moss isolated from Minnesota, USA - S1T2_Fc - Sphagnum magellanicum MG | ecosystem: Host-associated > Plants > Peat moss > Unclassified...
CCGATCGCGGCCGCGGGCGAGGTCGAAGAGCTTCTGGCGTGCGCTGTAGACGACCTCGTCATCGAAATCGATCTGGTTCGTGCGAGTGCAGGCGCCCGCCTGCGTCACGGAGTCCATCGTGTGATACCAGCTCGGCCGTTCGCCAAAGCGGTTCCAATCGGGTGTCCAGCCGAAATCGGCGGGATAGATGTCGGTCGTCAAACGTTCCTCGAAACCATGCAGTTGATCGGCTCCGCAGTAATGCATCTTGCCGCTGAGCACGGTCTGGTAGCCGGAGCGTCGCAGGTAGTGCGCGAAGGTCGGAACCTGCGCCGGAAACTCCGCGGCGTTGTCGTACGCGCCGATCGCGGACACCTGGCGCCCGGCCAGAAAGGAAAACCGCGAAGGCGCACACAAGGGGCTGTTGCAATAGAAGGACTCGAACACCACGCCCGCGGCCGCGAGGCCGTCGATGTGCGGAGAGTGCACGACGCGGTTGCCATAGGCGGGCAACGCGCGCGCGGTCAGTTGATCGGCCATCAAGACGAGAAAATTCGGACGCTGCGACAAATGCTTCTCCTGCCAATTGTGAGCCGGGTCACGGCACGGTCATTTGACTTAGCGCAATTTGCGTCCCGGCCCCATGAATGCGCCGTCAACCACAAGCAGCGTCGGCCGTTGATGCTGGGGACCGCTTGGGTTTCAGAATAAAGGAAATCGATCGTCATGAAACGCTCTCATTATATACAGCCGGTGATGTTTGCCGCGCTTGCCGCGACGACCCTGCTCGGTGGCTGCGTCGTACGCGGCTCCGTTGCGGTCCCCGTCCCCGTGGTGCGCGTCGGCGTGGTCGGTGTCGCGCCACCGCCGCCGCAGGTCGAGGTCATCGGCGTGCCGCCGCAGCCCGGCTACGTGTGGATCGGCGGCTACTGGGACTGGGTCGGCGGCCAGCACGTCTGGGTCCGCGGCCACTGGTCCGAGCCGCGCCCCGGCTACCATTGGGTCCCCCATGTCTGGGTGCACGAGAACGGCGGCTGGCGTCTGCACGAAGGCCACTGGGCGCGCTACTAACGCTGCGCGGGTCTCGCGCGCGGGCTATGAGCGGCAATTGCGCGCGGCGCTAGCGCGGCTCTAGCCCAAGTCGGCGAGGATGGCGGGCACGTGGCGACGTAACAGAAAGTTGCGCGCCTGCCATTCTTCGTTGGCCTCGAGTGTGACGAGAAAATGCGCCTCGTCGGCGGCGTGGTATGCGATCGGAATTCCATCGCGATAGAGCACGCGATTGCCGGTCAGCGAAGGTACGCGCGGACCCGGCGTCAAGATGCCGAGCAGATTGAGCGGGTCGGCACCCGAGACCGCGACGAACTGCCCCGTGGCTTCCTTGCGGCGCACGTCGCGCAGCAAGCCGATCGCTTCGGGCGTCGCGAATTGTTCGCCCGAAAAGCCCGCCACGAAGCGCCCGCCGCGCAGGTCGCCGCGCGCCTCGAGCCGGCGGCAGCACATGAGCAGTTCGCGCCACGGCGGCAGCCAGTCCGCTTCGCGCGCGAGCAACTTCCAGAAGATCACACCCCAGCGTCGCAGCAAGGTACGCACAATCGCTTCGGTCGCCGCATCGGCCGCCGGCGCAGGTGAGGCGGCCGCGGGCGGTCGGCGCACGAGCGCCCAACGACCGGCGTCGGCCATTTGAAACATGCTGCGCCGCCGCCGCCGTCTGCCGGGGACCGCGACGGGCCCGCGTCCGCGCCGCTCGCTCGGCACGAGCAATGCGCGCAGGCCCGCAAAGCTGTCGGAGTTCAGCAAGCCCAGCGCCACGAGTTCGGCGAGCGCCGCTTCCACTTCGGCCGGCAGCAGACCCAAGCCCTGCGTGATCTCGTCGAAGAACGTCGCGCCCTGAGCTTGAATGAAGCCGACCACCACCTGGGCTCTTGAGCTCAAAGTAGCCGCGTCGGTCTCGGCCGCCAAGTCGACCCAAGCCTTGATCGTACGCCGCGCGAGCAACACGATCGGCGTCGAGCGGATCGGCGCGGCGCCGCGCCCGGGATCGGCGGCGCGCGCAGCGAGCCGCATCCACGCGAAGCGCCCCGCGCGGCACTGATCATCGAGCCAGTCCGGCTCATACTCGGCGATACGCGCGGGCAGGATATCGGTCTCCCACGCCGCCGCCGGCGCCTCGAAGCCCTCGAGCTGCGCGAGGACCGCGGCGACGGCGTCCGCGCCCTGCATATGGGCCCCCGGCAGCACGCGCTGCCATTCGCACAAGAAACGCAGGAAATCGGCCGCGGAAACCGGTTCGATCTCGGCGCGCAGCCGTTTGACCGTGTAGCGATGAATGCGCGCGAGCAAGCGCCGCTCACACCATTCCGGCACCGCCGCTTCGGCTTGGCTCGTGAACGCGCCGCGCATCGCGAACCCCTCGGTCTGCAAGGCCGTGAGCGCCGCGTCGATGCTTGCCGTTGTAAGCTCGAGCGACTCGGCGAGAGCCGCTGGCGTCACGGGCCCGAGACCCTCGAGTCGGCCGCGCACGATCTCCACGAGCGCGGCATCGGATGCGGGTACGGCGGGTTCGAACAGCGCGCGGCGCTCGGTCGCGATCCAGACGTCCGGCACGGCGAGGTGCTGCACGCGCCCCTGTGCCGCGAGCTGCGCGAGCAGATCCTGCCAGAGGGGACTCCGTGCGGCTTCAGCTCGCGTGATGAATGTGAGCCACAACAGCGCGTCGTGCAGCTCGTCGGGAGTTGCCGCATCGGGCCAGGCCTCGGCGCGTACGCGCGCGATTGCGTCGGGGTCCAAGCGGCCGATATCGGCGGCCGACTGCGGATCGATCCAGCGGCGACTCATGACGGCCTGCGTCCGCCGCTCCTCGAGCGGCGCATCGTCGAGGAAGGCGTACGGGCGCGCCGTCAAGGCTTCGAGCGCCAACGGCGAGGGTTCCGTGAGATCGCGCGCGACGACCCGGATCTCACCCCTCTCGAGACGCGACAGCAGCGCTTCGAACGTGCCGATGTCCATCGCCTCATCGAGACAATCGCGGACCGTTTGCTGTACGAGCGGATGGTCCGGCACTTCGAGTTCACCGGGCAGATTCTCCGCGCAGGCTACCTGATCCGGGAACACCGAAGCCAGCAGATCCTCGGCATTCATGCGCGCAATCTGCGGCGGGATCTTTTTGCCGCCCTGGAAGCGCGGCAGCGCGAGTGAGATGCCGGCGACCCAGCGCCAACGCACGCCGAACATCGGCGCGGCGCAAAGCGCCTGGATGAGCACGCTGCGTACCGAGTGCGAATGCAGATAACGCGCGACATCCGGCAGATCGAAGCTATGCGCATGCGTCAGCGACAGCACGATGTGATCCTCGGTCGCGGCCGCCTGCAATTCGAAGTTGAAGCTGCGGCAAAAGCGTTTGCGCAGAGCGAGGCCCCAGGCGCGGTTCACGCGGCTGCCGTACGGCGAGTGAATCACGAGCTGCATGCCGCCCGACTCGTCGAAGAAGCGCTCGAAGACGATGGTGGTCAGCGTCGGCAAAACGCCGAGCGCCGCATGTCCGGCGGCGAGGTATTGCAGTAACTGCGTGGCCGCAGGCACCTCCAAACCCACGTTCCCGGTGAGCCAAGCCTGCGCGCCCGAGCCCGCGACGAGCAGCCGCTCGATTTCCTGCTTCAGCGACGAAACCGCCGCACTGAGTTCGGCGCTGCGTCCGGGCGCCTCGCCGAGCCAGAACGGAATCGACGGCGGCTGTCCTTGGGCATCCTCGACGCGTACCGTGCCGCGCTCGACGCGCAGGATCCGGTACGAGGAGTTGCCGAGCTGAAAGACATCGCCCTGCAAACTCTCGACCGCGAAGTCTTCGTTGACGGTGCCGACGAGCAGCGAACTGGGCTCGAGCACGACACGGTAATCCGCATTGTCCGGAATTGCACCGCCCGAGGTGATCGCCGTCAGCCGCGCACCTTTGCGCGGACGCAGCAACCCGTTCACGGCATCGTGATGCAACAGCGCTCCGCGGCGTCCGCGGCGCGTGCTGAAACCGGTCGCGAGCATCGCGATGCAGGCATCGAAGTCGGCTTCCGTGAGCGCGCGATACGGGTAGGCGCGGCGTACGAGTGCGAACAGGCGGTCCCGCGCGCATTCGCCGGCCGACACCTCGGCGACGATCTGCTGCGCGAGCACGTCGAGCGCGTTTTCGGGAATGATGACGCGATCGAGTTCGCGGTCTCTTACCGCGCACAACAGCGCCGTGCACTCGACGAGTTCATCGCGCGACAGCGGGAACAGGCGTCCCTTGGAAGTGCCTCCGACCGAGTGGCCGGCACGGCCGACTCGTTGCAGCAGAGTGCTGATGGAACGCGTGGAACCCAACTGCACAACGAGATCGACATCCCCGATGTCGATACCGAGCTCCAGGGATGCGGTCGCCACGAGTACCTTGAGATCACCGCGTTTCAAGCGTTGCTCGGCCTCGAGCCGCCGTTCCTTGGAGAGACTGCCATGGTGAGCGGCGACCTGGGTCACATCGAGGCGCTCGGACAAGTGGCGCGCGACGCGCTCGACGAGGCGGCGCGTGTTGACGAACACCAAAGTCGTGCGATGCGAAGCGACGAGTTCGGCAACCCGGTCATAGATTTCGGTCCAGGTCTCTCCCGACATGACCGCTTCGAGCGGCGACGCGGGGATTTCGATCGCGAGATCGAGCTTGCGCACATGGCCTTGGTCGACGATCGCGCAATCCTCCGCCGCACCGGCAGCGGCACCGATGCCCTCGCGCTCGCCCTCGCCCGCGCCTACGCCTACGCCCCCGCCGACGAGAAACTCCGCGATCGCCGAAAGCGGTTTTTGCGTGGCCGACAGGCCGATGCGGCGCAGCGGCTGGGTCGTGAGAGCCGCCAAGCGTTCGAGCGACAGCGCGAGATGGCTGCCGCGTTTATTGCCGGCGACCGCGTGAATCTCATCGACGATCACGGTGCGCGTCGTTGCGAGCATCGCGCGTCCCGACTCCGAGGTCAGCAGAATATAAAGTGACTCTGGCGTCGTTACGACGATGTGCGGCGCGCGGCGACGCATGCTCGCGCGAACGGCCTGCGACGTGTCGCCCGTGCGCACAACGGTGCGAATCTCGACGTCGGGGAGACCCAGAAGCGCGAGTTCCTCGCGAATCCCCGCGAGCGGTCCCTCGAGGTTGCGCTGCACATCGTTCGACAGAGCTTTCAGCGGCGACACGTACAGGATCCGCGTCTCGTCGGCGAGACCCCCGTGCAATCCCTGCTGGATCAACTCGTCGATGGCCGCGAGGAACGCCGCGAGGGTTTTTCCCGATCCCGTCGGTGCAGCGACCAACACGTGTTTACCTGCCCCGATCGCGGCCCATGCCTGTGCCTGAGCAGCGGTCGGCGCCTCGAACGTCCGCGTGAACCACGCGGCGACGGCCGGATGAAACGTTGCGAGCGAACCGTTGGCGCTCATAGCCCGAGGCTCAGCTGGGTCTCAGCCGACGCGTCACTCGTTGATGCGCCAATCGATGCGCTACTCGATGCGCTACTCGATGCGTGACCCGCCGCGCCCCCCGAGGCGCCGGCCGCGCGCGGCGGCGGCCGGAATAAACCCGTCTCGAGCCGGTGCCGATTTTCCGATGCCGCCAGCCCAAGCTTGCGAGTCGCGAGTTCGAAGCGCGTACGCAGCAGATCGGCATAGGGACCCGTCCCGCGCAGCCGGTGCCCGAAGCGCGAATCGTAGTCCTTGCCGCCACGGCTCTGCTGCATCAGTGACATCACGTGCTTGGCCCGATCGGGATGGTGCAGGGCGAGCCACTCGCGAAACAGCTGTTTGATCTCATTCGGCAAGCGCAACAGCACATAGCCGGCCGATGACGCACCGGCGTCGGCCGCGGCCGTCAAGATAGCCTCCATTTCGTGGTCCGTGATCGCAGGAATGACCGGGGCGACCATCACGCCGCACGGGACACCCGCCTGCGACAACTCCCGCACGACCCGCAAACGCGCTTCGGGCGAAGCGGTGCGTGGCTCGAGCGTTCGCTTGATATCATCGTTCAAGGTCGTGACGCTCAGCATGACCGAGACCAGCCGGTCCCGCGCGAGCGCCTGGAGCAGCTCGAGGTCGCGCAAGATCAAGGTGCTCTTCGTAATGATGCTGACCGGATGGCGGCAACGTACGAGCACCGCGAGAATCCCACGCGTGACCTCGAGACGCTTCTCGAGGGGTTGGTAGCCATCGGTGTTGATGCCGAGCGCAATCGGCTTGCAGACGTAGCGTGGCTTTGCGAGTTCGGCTTCGAGCACTGCAACGGCGTCGGCTTTGTAGAACAGCTTGGTTTCGAAATCCAACCCCGGCGAGAGTCCTAGATAAGCGTGGCTGGGTCGCGCAAAACAATAGATGCAGCCGTGACTACAGCCCCGATAAGGATTGATCGACGCGTCAAAACCGATGTCCGGCGAATCGTTCGTCGTGATGAGGCCGCGAGCGCGATCGGGTAGCACCGTCTCGTCGAGCCGCGCGGGCGGCTCTTCGCGGTACCAATCATCGTCGTAGCGCTCGACCGTCAGGGCCTCGAAACGGCCCGTGGCATTCGTGGTCGCGCCACGGCCTGTGTACCTTTGGACTCCGAGGAGACTGCGCGCCATGCAAAGAGCTTACTCGTCCAGCCCGAGCCGGTAAATCCAGTAGTCAGCTCACGCCAATACTGTATAAAAATGTCGGAGGACGCTGACAGGTCGCTGCGGTCTCGACGCGTGCATGACGCGGCGCGTATCCGCTCTTTCGAGCCCGGCGAACGCTGCCGTCTACAACAAACCGAATATCGCGAGGTAATTCTGCTCGGCCGGACTCTTCTGGTTATCCGCCTGCGTTCCGACGAACACCTTGCCGTTCGCGATCGTCGGCGGCGTGTACTTGGAACCGGGCCCGAAGTCGTCGCGGCTTCCCGACTGCGCGCTTTGATAGAGCTCATGGGACAAGTCCGCGGCATCGTAGGCATGCAACACGCCGCGCGTATCTGAGTTCTCGACCGCCCAAAGTATCCCGTCGGCGCCGCCGTTCGCCGACACGGACAGCGACGCCCCCGGGTAGCAGAAAGTCTGCTTCGTTTGGGTGCCGGCCCGGGCGTCCGATCCTTGGGCGGGAAACCTCGCCGCGGCGAGGCGATAGCCGCGAATGACGTCGCCGACCGCGGACGTATACACGGTGCCCTTGTAGTAGACCGGTGCGCCGTAGACTCCGCGCCCGCATTGTGTGGACGGAAACGTGTGCGCGAGGAATTGATAGGCGTTCGTGTTGCCGCTCGCATTGAATTTACCCAAGCCCTCGCGGTCTACGACGTAGAGGTTCATATCTTTGCCGGCGCCCACCGCGAGATGCCGGACGCGACCTTGCGCGTCAGTCTGGTCGGGCAACAACAGCAAACCGCCCGAGCCCAAGTCGCCGTCCACGGAACTCTGCGCATTCGAGTCATACATCGTGAAGTAGTCGAGAACGTTCATCGTGCCGGCATGATCCGGCGGGGCGAGCTTGAGGATCGAATTGCCATAGTCGTTGCCGCTCGGGAATCCCGATGCGGTCAACGTCGCATCGAAAACGCCGTTCGCGGTCATCGCATAGAGCTTGCCGTCCGCGTCGGCCGACGGTCCGGAATTTGAATTCCAAAAGGACGCCTCGCCTTGCCGCGACCCCAACCTGCCGCTGGGTTCGCTGTTGTATACGGCCGCTTGCCGCAAACTCCCGGCCTCGTAGCCGATGATCCAGCCGGTGTAATTTTGGTGGTCGCAATGCGACGCCCAGGACGTATAGACGATCCCGCCCGACAGCAGCAGTGCGGAACGCTCTTTGTATTGCCCGGGGTCGAACTGCAGCCGTCCGCCATGCGCATCCGGAGCCCCGGTCGCCGCGACGCTCGCCGCGATCGTGATGGACCCCGGTGCCGCGTGCGCACCCGAATCGAGCCGCAACGCATGCAGTCGTTGATAATAAGACCCCGCCCGATCCTTCGACATCGCGACTACATAGAGCGTGCCCGCCGCGCGATCGATGACCGGCGTCGATGTCACGCCGATCTCAGGGGCCACCTGGCCGCAGCGGCGCGCGTCACTCGGCGTTTCGCCGTCGCCGAGCAAGGATACGCGCCAAAGTGTCATGCCGGTATCGGTGTCGAAGGCATAGACGCTATCGTGTTCAGTGGCCACATAGACGACGTCATGGTCGTGCTGGTCGCGCATGCGCAGACCGTGCACGACGAGCGGTTGGGCATCGACCTTGCCGTCGACCGGGAGCTTCCGCAGCAGACCAAAGCTCTGTGCGCTCACGTTGCGCGGAGTCAGCGCCTTCTCGAGCAGATTCTGGCCGGTACGAAAATTATCGTTGTGATAGGTCAGTACGTCGACCTCACCGGCGCCGGCATGCGCCGCGCGCACCATGCCGATCATGGCGGCGAGCATGAGCGAAGCGCCGTACGCGAGGCGCATCACGGCTGCGCCGCCGCCACCGGTGGCGCCTTCTCATCGTCGAGCCGCGGCGCGTTCTCCCAACCCCCACCGAGCGCCTTGTACAATTTGACGAGGTCCGTGCTTTGCGTGAGCAGTGACTCGGCAAGTTGTTGCCTGGCTTGCACGACCTGTATTTGCACCGAGAGCACGTTGATATACGACAGGATGCCATGGCGATAGGCATCCAGATCCACATCGAGCGCGCGCTGATCCGCGAGGACCGCGTCCCGCAAGGACGCGCTGCGTGCCGCATCGGTCGTAAGGGCCGTGAGATCATCCTCGATATCCTGCAGGGCCGAGAGGACCGTCTTGCGATAATTGAGCGCAGCCGCCTCGGCCTCGGCACGCGTCAGGCGCACGTTTGCGACGACACTCCCCCCGTCGAATATCGGCAGTGAAATCTTTGGTCCGAACGTGTAGAAGTTGCTGGCCGAGTCGAACAGATACCGGGTTCCGGTATTTCGCAAACCATAAGTGCCCGAGAGAGTGATGTCGGGAAAGAACGCCGCGACCGCGACACCGATTTGCGCGGTGGCCTGGTGCAAGGAATCCTCGGCGCTGCGGATATCGGGTCGGCGCCGCGCGAGCGTCGAAGGCAAACCCACGGGTACGACCGCGGGCAGCGACGGCATGCTGCCGGACAAGTCGAATTCCGTGTCGAGCGCCTCGGGCGGCTGTCCGATCAGCACCGCGAGCGCATGACGCGCGGTCGCGATCGTCTGCTCGTACGGCGGCAATTGCGACTCGAGGTTCGCGAGCTGCCCTTGCGCACTCGCGACATCGGCTTCCCCGGCAAGGCCATGTTCATGACGGCTGGTCGTGAGCTCGACGACGTCGCGTTGGGCCGCGATGAGGTCGAGCGTGACTTGGCGCAGTGCCTGCGCGGCACGCATTTGCAGGTAATTCTGCGCAACATCCGCTTCCAGCGTGACGAGCAGATCGTTGCGCGACTCGACCAAACCCGCGGCGGCGGCTTTCGCGGCTTCGACATTGCGGCGAACCTTGCCGAACAAGTCCAATTCCCAGGATGCGTCAAAGCCGAGCTGATAGATGTTGACCGGCTTTTCCAATCCGTTGAGGAGCTGCTGGGTGCTTGCCGACGTGGTACCGCTCGTGCCGATGCCCTGGGTCTTGAGCAAGCCTGCGAGTCCCAATTGTTCGCGCATGTAACTCGCGCTCGCATTCAGCTGGGGCAAACCCTGGGCGCGCGCCGACATGACCTGAATGCGGGACTCCACGATGCGCAGGTAGGCCGCCTTGAGATCGAGATTGCCGCCCGCGGCGCGCTTTTCCAGGTCGTCGAGATTCGTGTCGTGAAACTGCTGCCACCAAAAGGCATCGGGCTCGGCATCGCTCGTGGCGTGCGGCGCGACGACCGGCGGCGGTGGCGCCGGCTTCGGAGGCGCCGCGGGCGGTGGCGGGACCGCGCTCAAGGGCGGCACGGTGGGCGGCACGGTGGCAGATGCGCTGTTGGCGGACGCGCTCGCGGCCCCGCCGGCGGCCGCGGCGCTCGAGGCCGCGCCGCCCGGTGCCACACCGCCCGGGGTTGCATCCGCCGCAGGAACGCCCGTGTATTGCGCGGGCACGGGCTCGTGCGGCGGCTTGAAATTCGGCCCGACCGCGCACGCGGCGAGCAGCGCGACGGCAAGCCCGAGGTAGCCGAATCGGCCGCCGTGCGTCACTCAGCACCCGCCTTCCGTGTGGCCTTCACGGGCGCAAACAAGAACGTCAAGGGAACGAATCCGAACGAGAGCAGAGCGCAGTATAGGAACACGTCCTTATATGCGAGGAATCCCGCCTGGGCGATCAGCGTACTGTACGTCTGGTGCACGGCGGCCTGGGTCGCGTTCGACGCGATCGTGCCGAGATTCTGGATCGACCGCGTCACCTGCTGCAGGTAATTGCGATAGACGGGGTCGGCCGGACTGAGGTTCGCCGACAAGTAGGCCATGTGTACCTGCGTGCGCGATTGGATCCACGCCGTCGACAGCGAAATTCCGACGGAACCCGAGACGTTGCGAAACATCGTGAATAGAGCGGTCGCATCGCCCTGCAGGTTCTTTTGCACGGTCTGGTACGCCAGCACGCTCGTCGGGACGAACAGAAAACCGATTCCGGCAGATTGGCACGCGCGCACGAGCACGAGGCGCCCGAAACTGATGTTGGGCGGAATCGAGCGGGAGAACAGCATCGCTGAGCCCAGGACCAGGAAGCCGACGGTCAATATGTAGCGCGTCTGAACGTGCGGCATGATCAGCGTGATCACGGGGATCAGTAGGATGATGCCGAGCGCGCCCGGGCTCAAGATCAAGCCCGCGAGCAAGGCCGTGTATCCCAGGTGCTGCTGCGCAAGCTGGGGAATGAGCACCGCGCTGCCATAGAGAATGACTCCGAACGAGGCAATCGCGCCGCAGCCGAGTGCGAAATTGCGG
>Ga0116229_10014577_pt1 | contig 10897 bp, 8 predicted proteins | sample S1TSphgellanicum_3_FD_87313 | JGI IMG/M metagenome (GOLD analysis project Ga0116229, IMG submission 87313) | Host-associated microbial communities from peat moss isolated from Minnesota, USA - S1T2_Fc - Sphagnum magellanicum MG | ecosystem: Host-associated > Plants > Peat moss > Unclassified...
TCGCAAAATCCCACAAGTCCAAATGGAGACAGTTTCGGGACTCCTCCTTGGGAGTCCTAGGATAAAAAGCCATTCAGATGTAGGTGTTATGGAAAGGTGCAGAGAATACTATATGGGGGAAGGTGGTGGCTTCCCCCGAGTCCTAGCCATGATGAATCTTGTGAGTCCAGAGTTATTCGTGGTTTGTCCTAACATTAAAGGTGTTATAGAAAGTGAACTAACCAACTTGTTGGTTGGTTTGATGCAGGTTCAAGTAAGTAACTAAAGCTTGTCACTCTACCTAGTCGCATCCCGGAGCTTGAACACACCCCTTTACCCTTTCTAGTGCTAAGAGTTGGGAGTGTGCTTCGAGTTCCTCATAATTCCGTTGTTTGAGTAACTTAGGCCCATCTTGGGTCTAACTAGGAACTTGTGAACGTGTCTAGATTATTGGGCACAATCCCATGATGTGTAATGGCAGTTTGTAGTGTAGTTTGAAAGGCGGTGGCGATGGCTGTGGCATAAGTTGGATTGGGGATTTGAGTGACACCCAAAATCTTCGGAGAATGTTGCTTGTGGACATTTAATGCCTCATAGTGCACGTAATGGGCCAATTGTTTGAATGCCATTTATTGTAATTAGCGCCACACATGAGTTCTAATTCACAAATCATAGTTGAGAAAGTTGCCTTAAATTTCGTCAAAGAAATGGTACCTAGCCTTCCATTAAACTTCTCAATTCTCCCAGAGGAATTGTTAACTTCCATGGTGTATATGGGTGTAGAGGTAACAGCTTACAGCGAAATATACGATGATGGTGTGAAAGTAGGTGCAACAGCTGGCGTACCCCATTAATTAACCCTTCTAAATGGACTCTGATGTACCGATGATGTAATGTAACCTGAACTTAAATTCCTAGTAGGAGTTGTACTAGATGACGATAGCGATGTAGATGTTTGATGGTACTGTTATGAAGATCGTGAGCTTAAAGAAATTAGCTCAAAGGGTTGTGTGTTATTTCGTAGCTAATACCTAGGTTTTGGCTAAGTGGTAGTGCTCTCATCATTCGAGGACATGGTGTTGTCCCATGCCCCAAAATTTTGTAACAATATAGAGCACTAGCTATAAAATTCTAACACAACGTACGGTTTGAAGAATATAATGCGTTGATGGGGATGAATGGTGAATGGACGTTGATGAATAAATGTTGGTGGATTGATGGAATCGAACAGACAAATGATGATGAACGTCAGATGGAATGGGGACAAACGAAATCAAACAGATGGACGACAATGGACATTGGAGCGAATGGGGACGGATGTCGATTGGAATGGAATTGCCGTTGGACGGAACTCAAACAAATGTTGGATGGAAGTCCGATGAAAATCTGATGTAAGTTGGACGGATGTCCGACAAAAGTTCGACAAAAGTCCGATGGACATCTGATTGTGACATCGAACGGACGTTGACTATGACATCAGCCGGATGTTGACAGTGACATCAGAGGGACATCGACTGCACCGGCCAGTGACATGACGTCCAACGACGTGGTAGCTAGCAACTATGGTGGCATTACGACGTGATGCGACAACTATGACAACTATTGCGAGGCAAGCTTTGCAATGATGGCAGATGCCAATGTGACAAACATCGTGCTGCAGCTCGCAATGATATGTTACAGAATTTTATTTTTTTTACTTCAAGCTGCACCCAAGTCCAAGAATGTTCGAGGCGAAGGCTTTTGTGCGAGAAAGAGTGTGTGTGTCTTTGCACGAGAAAGAATGTGCGTGTGTCTTTTTGAGAAAAAAAAAGAAAAAAAAAAAAAAAAAAACTCTCTAGGATACATCACTCCCCCAATCCTAGTTCTGATGGTTGGCAAAAATAAAATAACACAAGTTCCCTCCAACAACAACAACACCAGTAGCAACACTAGTAATAACAACAGCAACACCAGTAATAATACCAGTAGTAACACCAGCAACAACAACACCGATAATAACACTAGCAGTAACACCAATAAAAAAAACTCAAGAACTTAAAACCAAAAGAAATCTGCTGTTTTTAACATTAAGCAATAGAGAGTATTTTTTCTAAAATTAATTTACAAAGAAGGAAAGAACATGTAATGTATGTAGATGGTGGCTGTGTAATAGCCACCGTGAGCATCTAGAAATTCAATCTGACTATGGAGGAAACTTTCCCTTACAACGAAATTCTAGAAAAACTAAAAAGACAAGGGAAGGGCTTGGCCTTTTATACAACTACTAATAAGCTGAAACCCTAAGCACCTAATAATGTACAGTCACCTAAAAACATACATTAACCCTAGAAGCTTACATTAACCCTAAAAGGCATGATGGGCATACCCATAATCGGTCATCATGTATGAGAACTTGTGTGGGCATGACATTGCCATGTTAATATAATATTTTATTTTGTCTAGGTGGATAGTATTTGGTTTACATGGCAAGAATATTCTTTAAAAATTTTATGTTGTTCATAAAAGTTCTACTCATGTGCTTGTTGTTCACTACTCACAAGTTCATCGCTCATGTTCACACGCTCACACAATAGTTGCGTTGCATGGATTTCAATTGAAGTTAAGTGGCCATGGTTGGGTGGCCTTGGATATTCTTGAAACCACATGCAACCAAGAGGTCTTCCACATTACAAGGACAAATGCAAATTCACATGTGCATTGTTTAGCCATATCCAGTCAAGAGGGCATAAGTGAGGCTAACATAACAAAATGTTCATTTCACACACTAGCCCCTGTGTTTTATGGGTGGTTCAAACCTATAGTAAATAAAGAAGCAAGGTATAAACCAATGTGGTTTTTCCCTGATGATAAAGATTGACACACTCCCAAGTTCTTAGTTAAACCCAAGATGGGATAAGTTACTCAAACAATGGAATTGTGAGGAACTCGGGGCACGTTCCTAGCTCTTAGCACTAAAAGGGGTAGAGGGGCGTGCTGAAGTTCCGGGATGGAACTAGGAAGAGTGACAAGCTTTAGTTACTTACTTGCACCTGCATCAAACCAACCAACAAGTTGATTAGTTCACATTCTGGGGCACCTTTAGTGCTAGGACAAGCCACGGGCAATTTTGGACTCCCAAGACTCACCACGGTCCAGACTTGGGGGAAGCCACCACCTTCCCCCATATAGTATACTCTGTGCCTCTCCGCGGCACCTACATCCGAATGGCTTTTTGTCTTGGGACTCCCAAGTAGGAGTCCTGAAATTGTCCCGGTTTGGACTCTCAGGACTTTGCGAGGTCATAACTCTTTGCTCAAACCTCCAATTGGGATGAGGTTTGAAGCAAACTTGTAGTTCTCCTCAAGAGATTTCCAACAGTGTGTTGCACTCCACCTACACGCACTGGGGTCAGGTCGATTCCCAACTTTTAGTGGTCGGGAGTCAAACTGCCAATTTGATTCCCGGTCCTTCTTTTTGCCATAACTTGTGCTGCAAATGTCCAAATGGTCCATGCGAGCCCATTTTCCACATCTACACTTTGATAGCTTTCCAATGATATAAAAAACACCCCAATGTGAGGTGTTTTGACCTCTGCAATCGAACTCCAAAGTTTTGGGAGTCTCGGAGGACTCTCAAGTCCCCATTTTGGGAGTGTGAGTTTCATCCTCACACTCTATCAAAGTAGGGTTGCGACAAGGACTGACATGTGTATTGGGTGATGTTCATCATTATGTGAAGGGGAACCTCAAGTTCTAAATGTGTGGCTACTTTTCATTGGTATAAGATTCATGCACATGGAGGTTATATCCTTCAAAGAAGTTGGGTTTTGTCTTCCTAGGCATGCACATGCCACACAACCTAGGGTTGGAAATCTAAATCTAAATGACATACCAATTTCAAAACGTGACAACAAAGTTGTGCATCATGTTCCACCTAGAGGGTAAAAACACACTACATTGGACTTTTTTGGAAGTCACAATGGTAGTTTTTTTTTTTGAGATTCAAGTATTGTTGCATTGTATTCAAATCTATTTGAAAAACTTGAGAAAAATGAGATGAAAAATTGAAACCTACATTTTAATCTTTCAAACCCAAAAAAAAATAATACCAAAAGGATAAATGTTCAATTCAAGATGGACTTTACAAAGGATGGTACATCCAATGTCATAGTTCGAATTACCTTACAAAATTATCATTATGGATTTTTTTTTTCTAGTAGAATTGAAAACTAAACCTATAATTTTTTACCGCCACTCATTGAAGTACCATAACACTTAAGATGAAAAATCCAAGCAAGAAAAAGTCTCTCAAACTTTTTAAGATTTAAAATGAAAATTTCAAATTGTAAAATATATTTTGATATCTAAATTGATTTTTTCAAGGCCCATAATTTTAGAGGTTTTAAATTTTTTTAATGGTGGTATGAATTTGGAAATGGAAAAAAATGTGAACTTCAACATCATTTAAATGTTTTTTTTAAAAATCATTAGATTTGGATTGTAAAAATGGCCTTTCATCCACCCTTTTTGGGTGAGTGTAATGTTCATTTACCTTGGAAATGACCATGATAGTAGGTGGTTATTTGGGAAAAGCTTGTTGGCTGTTATTTTGCATGTCAAACATGTTCTTGCTCCTGGGTATGGGCATGTTTACTCTATTGAATTTCATGGTGGTGTCATGTTTGTGACATATGAAATGACAATTGGGGTGATCCCTAATTGCACTTGTCTTGACTTCGTGTCTATGTTGACAAGTTTGAAAAAAAGAGGAAAATTTGTCCCTTGCAAACATATGCGTTTCATTTACAAAATTAGGATGCTTTGTGATCATAAAATGGATGATTTCATTAACTAGCCTACATTAAATATCAATGAAGTCAAAAAGTTGTTGGAGTGAGAGATTCAACTTGGGTATAATTATTGCAATGCTAGGGACAAATGTTGTTTTGTCATCTTTCATGTACCACATCCGCATGTGATAAATATCATTTGGGCATTTGATGTCAATGGAACTTGGAAACAAAATGTTCATGTTCAAAAATTTGCATTGGTTTCATAGTCATAAATTGAATTTGCCTTTCATAAACATTAGACAAATTGTAAAGCCATATCACATGTTTGTGTTTGTTTAAAATTCAAATTCTGCCCATGTGTTGAAATTTTCATCCATGCACATGATGAATGTATCAAAATTTTCATCCATATTTAATCATCCAACATTCATCCACTGGGGTTGGTGAATTGCTTCAACTTCCCTTGTTTTAGGGGTAGTGTTACTTTCAAGCTCCAAATTTTGGCTTTATGCTTGGGCTCCACATTCATGTGACAACTTACTTCCCATTCACAGGAATATTCCATTGCATAACCTTAGTGTCTAGTGGCCTAAAACCTAGTGGCCTTAATATTAGATCCATGGATGATTATGGGCTTGGTGACGACAAAGTGTGCCAAGCTTGATGGATGAAGTGGCTAGTTGACGCTTACAACTTTGATAAATTTCCCATGGTGGTATGGGATCAAGTGGAAAGGCGTGAATGAATGGCCTCCAATTAACACCTAACATCTTTAATTCAATATTAAAGGACTTATCTTGATCATGGATGTTACCTTCCAATAAATCAACCCATGGGGAAGCCCTAAAAATCTAACCAACATAATTAATTTATTGGCTTTTCCTATTTCCCTCCCATTGAAAGTAATCGGCAAAAAAACTTTATTATTTCATGTTTGCCATCTTAATCAATCATGGGTGATTTTTTCCCAAAAGTTCAAGGTAACCCCCAAGGGGTACAAAACTGCCCCTCCAACCAATACAACTTATGATGTACCATGTGTAACCATCATGTGGGCCCACATTATGGTGTAATCAATCAGTTTAATGGGATTAACTTGGATGGCAACCTCATGTTTAATTAATCCCCAAACCCTCTTTGACCTACCCAAATTGACATCAAGATTTGATATGGGCATGGTTCCAAATCAACATCAGTCAAATTTAAACCTTTTTAATGTTGTTTTGCCCAACATAAGAAGTTGAACATTCGAATCCACCAAAATCCTCTAAGGTGGTAATGTTGTTGCATACCCTTTTCAACTAAAAAATTCCATCACATTATGTACCATGACCACATTGGGAAGAATGCTTGTTTGGTTCATGGGTGGTCATGTTGGGACTTCCTAGAGTCTAACTACCACAAAATGCTAAGGTGGCATCTCCACAACAAGTGGTTGGCTAGTTCTAGGAATATCCTAATATATTATTACTAGTATTGATTCATCAATTGGTGTAGCTGACATCCTTGTGATGGCCTCATCTTCACATAATGTGGTAACCAAATGAAACATTGTCACAAGTTGAAAATTAAGAACATCCAAAGTTGTGGTGAAAATAATAATGTTTGACATATTGTTGTTGTCCCCAACAAACTAGTTGGTGCCTTTGTTCCAAAGATGGAACCAAGCATCTGTCTAACTGTAATTAATACACCACCAAAAGTAGATTATCTTTAAGGTTGGAAACTGTGTCCAAGCTAGCACAAAGGATTGTGGTAAGCAAACCTAATGTTAAGCCTCCCCATGTTGAAGATCCAACTTCTCATTAACGCTTCATGGTTTCAACACACTAGCACTTGCCCTAGTCATCATTGCTATTGTTGAAACCTTGATTAGGTTTCCATCACTAGAGTTTTGCCTTTGAAACATGATCCCCTTGAATATTGGACATTTCATCATCTAGGGCCAATGGCCTTAAAAGTTTGGCCCCATAAAGAAATCATGAGTTTGAATTAAGAAATGATGTGTCTCCTTGATTTTAAGGCATCCTTAACACATACACATTATATTTCAAATGTGCCACCACGTTGGACAACATATTCATCACCAAAACATCCAACGATGCAAATTGCACCTCCATGTTGTTAGGTTGGTAATTTGGACTTGGCTTGGTGGATGGCCCTTTGTTGGTCATGCCTTTCCTTTTTTGGCCCTTGTCAAAACCTTGGATTTCCCTGCATTTTTAGCCTAGGATTGGCCTCGTAAAAACTTAGGGTGTAGTTTGAAACAATGGTCTACGACATGACCATAAACCTTGCAGTGTGAACAAGATTGGGGTTAAGGTTCGTGGTAGTGGCCTAAAGAGGATTATAGATATCCTTCTTTTGATGAAGGTCACCACATCTCCAACATTTGTTTTCTCCCCCTATTTTACCGAATATGATGAAAAACCATTTTTGAATTCTTGTTTGGGCCTCTTGCCTTTTTGTGATGTGGCTTTGATTGGTTGACCACATGTTTATTGGGCTAAAGGTGCCAAGGAGTTTTTTAGGTTATCATAGTTGCACTAAGGGTTACCACTTTCTTTTCAATCATGTTTCAAATTCAATGCGTTCCAAAACTTTGAACATCCGTATCTAGGTTGGCTATGTCAGCTACCTCAACACAAACTCCCACACATGTCACCTAAAATCCTTGTCTAGGATACCATACCAAAACTAGACTCGGGCCTTTGTGACTCTTTAAGCCACATTGATCAATCATTACATGTAGGCATATGCCTCCCATTAACTTTCATGGCCCGGTTTACATTGAAAATCTTACAAAGTGTGAAGTTTTTCAATCATGACTCCTTAATAGTTGGCTCATAATTCCTTGAAGTGCTAGTAGTGGCAATTGGTGTAAAAGGAGCTATGGTTCCAACTAAAAAATAGTTACTTGATGGAGCCACACTAGCAAATGAAGAAGTTCATTCTTATTATAGAAAAGTAGTTGGGCGACCAATATTGACACAAATCCTTAATTTCAACTTCATGAACTTGGTAAAAATCATGGCTATCATTCATAGGCCACAAGTGGTCCTTCTAAATGCTATAATAAACCTTTTTAGGTTAGGAAATGAATAAAGAATTGGGGATTTTATACACTACAAGAAATCAAGGTTTTTTTTACTAGAAAAATTGGTCAAAAGGCACCCCAAATGGCCCCTGTCTAATTTGACCAAGGTGCCATCTGGGTGGAGTCATATTGACATGTACCATTAGCAATCATAACCATTGTTTAATGTTTTGAAATTTGAATTGCAAATAATAATAATAAATATAATAATTTTTTTATAAAATGTTATTGTGAATACATTATGTACATATCATAAAAAATTGGAATCAATATAATGAGTGAAAAATACATATAAAGATTTTCAAGGCTTTGTAACCATTGCTTAAAAGTTGCCTAAAAGCAATTTTAACATTAAAAACACAATTTGAAAATATTTTTTTATGACATATTTTTGGATATTTCTTAATATACACCTTTACATAATAGTATTAAGAAAACTTGAAAGATTCTTAATGTTTTATTGAAAGACATATTAAAAAGATTCTAAGAACAATTTTCAAAAAAAGTAGTGGTCTAAAGGGGCACATGTGGCTCCTAATAGCATGGTTGGACCCATCTTGGACAAGTTGTTTTTGATAGGCCACTTTGATTGGGTCTTTTTGGTGGTTTTTTGGGTTGGTTCTTTTACTAGATTTTTTTACTACTCAACAATATTTTGATAACAACTATATATGATTTAATTTTTAAGTAATAATTATATTATATATAATTATAATCATATTTATTTATTTGTTAAATTTATTAATTATTAAATTTATTTACCGACATTACCTAATAATAATGTATAAAATAAAATAAAATAAAATAATTTACCTACCCACCCTATTTAGCTTGGGCCCCCTAAGCTAGGTAACCAATCTTAGACCTACTTGCTTGGGTGGCCTAAGCTACCTATTTAACCCATAGGTAGTCAATGTTGTATGTGTGAGGACTTGAACTCTTCACTTCCATTTTGAAGAATCAAGTCTTTATCATTAGACTATCATTTCAAAAGTAAAGAAGTTTTGTCATCGTATTGAAATAAACTTGTTTGAATTTTTTGTTTTGATGTACATATTGTAGCATTCATCAATGAACTTCAATATTTTTGCATTATTTATCTAAGTAGGAAATTATAACATGTACCAAGTATTTACTTAGATAACATGTATTTACGCCTAGTAGGCTATTACATGCTATTAATTTAATTTAAAAATAATTAATAAAAATAACTAGCAATGATTAATTAATTACTATCAATTATAAATAAATAAATAATATAATATAACCAATGATTATTTATTATTAATTAATAGCTATTAAATATAATGGTTGATTATTTATTATTTACTATGAATTAATATTTATCAATTAATGTCTAATGAATTATTATTAATTAAATATTAACTAATTAATGTACTAAATTTGAGTACCTACATGTGGTTAAAAGTAACATGTAAGTAGCCTATTAAACTTTATAAGTACTCACTAAATGTAATTTGCTTAACTTAAGGCTTATCAACTATGAACTTAAGTTTGGTATGTAGGCAAAATAAATTTGTAGGTTAAATATCCAAATCAAAATGGTCAATTTGACTATTCAAAAATAAACAATGAAAACATTTAAGAAGGGGAGGACATTTTTGTAGTTGACAACATACTACAACATGATGTAGCATTAAGTATTGATGAAGACCAAGATAACCATTATATGCTTTCACCACCACAATGTTATTACATAAAAAATGCCACCCAACTTTGTTACCATAGACACATGCACACCACAAAGTGACCAAAAGTTAATAGTTAACTTGAACATCCCTTAATCCAAAGGAAGATGATAGGGTATATGTATTCTAAGGTGGCTCATTTTTGGCAAATGTTCCATTCCCTAAAAGTCCATATGGTAGTGTTAAAATGGTAGTCTATTTTGATATTATTAATTTAGTGAGGAATTACATGGTGGTTAATGAACTAAAAAGTCCATATGAAGAATAGCCATTGTAATTTTTTAAAAAAATGTACATGTTAAGAAAATAACAATTGAAATCCACCCAAAAATGAAGCCATTCAGAAGTTCATAACTTTTTTTTGGTTAATTTTTTTCTAGTAATCTTTTTGCACATATGTTCTTTTTGTTTTAACATATCATATATAAGTTCCTATAAGATATCCCAAATAAAATTCATGTGAAAAAATGCATGTATATAGAGGTACAAACAACAAACTAGTCCATATTTTTCAACTTCAAAAGTCCATTACTATATATTTGATGTATAGATGTTATAATGTTTTTTATAGATATCTTTTTCAAGTTGAAAATCTATATCTAGCCACAAATTTGGAAAATTATTATTTTCATGTTATGTTGATAACATGTAAATGCATGTCATTTTGCAAAAAACTGGATCATGATGCAAAAAATGAACCACCCTACTTTGCAACTACCCCTTAACCAAGTTTGAAAAATGATGTTTAAACATTTGCCAACTTGTTTTCATTGTTGTCGATAAGGAGGAATAGGGGCAAAAAACCATTAGTTAGTTATATTCAAACACACAATATTGTTACATCAAACGAGTACACAAGTATTTTATAACAAAAGGCATTGGAGGAGGCAATAGAAGAAATTAGGTAACAAAGTTGGAAAAAGAAAAAGGAAAATCATGCTAAATGTGTAAAATTTTATAAATGAAATTGAATGAGTAGTTCCATGCTACATTCACAACCAGTAGTGGGTAGAGTTCATGACATTGTGTCTACTACTATAATCAAGGATTAAATGGTGAAAGATTTCATAAAAACATTCAAGTAGGCATCCATGTTCAACCACTTGGACACCATAGTGTGAATCTCCACAACAAATTACATGATGCACATCAAGAGGTGGTGGCGTGATAGAAAACAAAAGAGGTTCAATAGAGATCAACCATGCAATTGCTATACAACATGTCCCTTCTCACTTGTGAGAGTTGGGAGATTCTATCTAAGAGCTTCCAACCTATCAGGGGGGGGGGGGGGGACGGGGGGGGGGGGGGCCAAAGCAAAAAAAACCGTGGAAATAAATGACA
>Ga0116229_10014580_pt1 | contig 10896 bp, 6 predicted proteins | sample S1TSphgellanicum_3_FD_87313 | JGI IMG/M metagenome (GOLD analysis project Ga0116229, IMG submission 87313) | Host-associated microbial communities from peat moss isolated from Minnesota, USA - S1T2_Fc - Sphagnum magellanicum MG | ecosystem: Host-associated > Plants > Peat moss > Unclassified...
CGCGGAGTCATCTGCGACGAAAAATGCCGTTCGAAGCCAAGTCGCTAGTTCATCACCGACAAATCCTTGTGTACTGTGCTTGGAAGAAGAAAAGCGGTTGGCATGTATACCGTGTGGTCATTTGGCCACTTGTGTACCCTGTGGGCATTCTCTTCGCTCATGTCCTATATGTCGTCGTGAGATAGATGCTTTCGTCCGTATATACATATAGACCGTGGAAAAAAGTACACTAATTCAGATAGCGAGCAGGCAAGCTGTGCTTAATTGTGATAATAAATGCAAATTGCTAATTTATGGTTGTTTTTTACAAAAAAAATATAGCGAGTCCTGGTAATAGCATCTCACATAGATAAATACAAAAGTTCAATTTCTCGGGTACAAAGTAATCATTCTCGCCCTCGAAGTTTTTCCCTAAATTGTTGAATATTCTTTGTTGATACATCCGTTACGTCATGAATAATGTGAAAAAAATGTGACACTTACCAGTTACAAGTAAACATTTCTTAGTTAAAAATGGCTTGAAAGGGCTAGTTTTGTTTCTCATTGCAGACCATAATAACACTTTTTTGCACGAATATGAAAACAGTAAGAGTAACGGCGAAGGTTAACTGTTGTTTGGTGGATGTTGAGTACATCCTGCTTTCGTTAAACTTCTATAAATGTGGCTTATTGAGAGCGGAAAAGAAATATCAATTTGGTGCGTGAATCAACTATTCTAGTGATCATTTTCCATAGACATACGCATCATGACAAAACGCCATATGACAAAGTCCACTATTTTGTCACAGATATAAATGGGAATGTTTTCTGCACGAAGGGTAAATTTCTAGAAACTGAAACACTTTCAATATGCGTTAGTGCAGCATACTCTTTATAACTCAGGTCAATGATTTGGACGTTTGATTTCAGTGACTTTTGGGTCGATTACGATGAAAAAGACAGCAGTTGCGGCCAAAAATTCAGAAAATCAGCGGTTCTTGGGAGCAAAAATACGATGCTTGTGTATGACGGTCGGCTATGCTCGTCTTTGATGAATTATCATTCAAAATAGAAAAGATCGTTCAATAAATCAAGATATACTATTTCTACCTCGACAATGCCATCATTTTGCTACGCGTTTTTCAGCTGAAATCAGCCTGTACGCTTTCACCTAGAAATAAGCGCAATCATTAGTCTCTTCCTGCATCTTTAGACTCAAACTAATTTGATTAAAGGTAGATGATCACTGATGGATGTATGATTTAGCTCACGCGGAAACATATTCCACTATCGGACGCCGTTTGACTTCATATTTTGGTCATGAGTAGGAGTCAATAAGACTACGAAAACCTCAAAAGGATTCGGACCCATCGCATGCCTGTGCGAATAAATGTTTGCTGTATACATCCAAGAATATAGACTTTTTTAAGGCGTTGACTGAAGATCTGAAATTTTCAACATAAACTTTTCATATCGTACTATGTGGCTCGGTCATTTTCAGTCAAAAAAGCTTCAATCAGTCTCGAAATAGCGTTCATTCAAGTCGAACGTGTAATGTAATAGTAAATATAAACCTTTTCTTCTTTTCTTATACATAATAGAAGCAAAAAAACATAATCTAATGGAAATGATATTCTGTGAAGAAGTGTTCCAAATAGAAAACGCATCAACAACGAGATCACGAGGTGAAAAGAAAACAAGTGGAATTAGAGATTTGACAATAAGCATAAATAGATATGAAACAAACATCCTTTACACTTAGAAAATGTCATGGACCAGTCGTTCAATAATTACAGGCATACCAAGCAGATTTCAGTAAACCATATCAAATCCGAGCCCTCATCGGAGAATAGAGGAGAGCGACTAATTTGCTGATGTTGTTTCCTTCGCTTGTTGAATCGCTAGCTGATTTAGATTGGTGCAGAAGAAAAATCAAGGAAAAGTAAAAAAAATCTCATTCTTTTCACCTATATGGCATCAGATCTCTGCCCATGCACCCGAGCTCTTTTAGAATTTTCTAAGTCCCATTCAGTCCTACTCATATCCATAGTATGCAGTCAAACAGAGCCCAATATTTGCATATGATTCTTCATTAGCCTCATCGTTTGCATTTGACACATAATCATTTGTTGAATTTAAAGCATATGAAACACTTTTGATAGCTCTTTACCACTCAGTTTGGTTGTTTTATTATCAAGTTTCATCATTTTATTATATTATAAGAAAAATTAAAAATCCAAACTTGCATTTGAACACACACACACATGCCTTTTAGAGTTTGGTGTTTAGCACATCAGACCTCGGCTCATATCTCTTCGACTTAAATTCCACCAGGTCAGTGAAAAAGTGATTTGTGTCGGACAGAAACGTTTTTATAGTAGGAGCTATGCTTGAGAAGTGGCGACAGTGACACAGGACTTGCTTTATAAATACAAACTCAGTGACGGCCTGGATGACACGACAGATGAACCCTGATACTTGAGTCTGTCACATGTACCTTTGATCAAAATAAACGATAAACTATGTATATATATATTGGTCAGTATGATTAAGGATACAATTGCGCGTGCCAATGAAAATGTGGCTGCCGGTGAAAGTGAGGGCGCAAGTGCGGTTGCGGGTGTCAATAAGGATGCGGCTGCAGTGAATGTGACGGTGAGAGTGCAGGCGAGAGGCTTCCACGTAGGGGACTCTATTGTCAATGTGATATGAAACTCAACGCGTCGCCAGTAGTGCACTTTGGTTTGGAAAAAATTGGTTTAATTCACGGAACTTTACTTTGGACAAACATTGCGAATTGCGTGAATTTGTACAGACCTCCATGTTTACAAATGTAGTAACAAGAGTGCTGACCCAGCACTGTGATCGAAGTGGTTTTCGACACTTTTTTTGAATAGAATCGTTATGCCAAACAGCAGGGGCACTTTTTTGTTGCTTATGGTAGCGCAGAACTGTTTCTCTATCTAACTGTGGGTATGACAGTGACAGGTTTCCAATCTTAATCAATGTTTCTACTATGTTTCGCTAAGTCGAACTTTAGTTTTCCAAACAGTTGTTCGCTAAACTCTCGCGCTTCGTAAATGATAAGTATATTTAATAGTTATTTTCAATAATTACTATAGAAGTGTCATCGTTTTTCGAAAGGCCTTTATTTTTTCGTCGGATATCGTTTGGTTCTTCGAATTAATTCAACTAGTATTTACTGATTTTCGAGTAAGCGATCGTTTTATACTACTAATGATGATTTCATTATATAGTATTTAAAAGACTTCTTGGAAAAGATAGCTGTTGAATCAACGGCGCGTTATTTCTTAAAAAGTATATACACGCTGGTCATAAACGTAATATAATTATAAGATGTACGATTTGCGACAGGCAAAGAAAGTAGAGCAGATTCAAGCGTAAAAGTAGTTGAAACAACTGGCTGAAAAAAGGTCTCGTTCATTTTTGCTGAAAAATTGTTTCATCGAAGTCCATTTTCACCGAAAAAATTTCTTGGAGAGGGGTTGAGGGTACAAGAGAAAATTTTTTTCGGCGAAAATGCACTTTGGCGAAATTCGTCTTCGGTGAAAAAATTTTTCAGCGAAAATGCAATGTACCGAAAAAAATAGATAGTAATTACGACGATATTAATGAGTCTAGTCATTCATTTTCCAAGAGATGTCGATAACCCATGATCATAACTTAAGCGAGTGGAATGAATTAGCTATCTCTAATTGGGTCTTCGTGACACCGATACATCTACCATACTATATTTTCAAAAGGCGATAATCGATACTTTACCATAATTGTCAAAAGTCACATGTCAAAGTTTGGTTGTGTCGGCAACATCAATGAGTATTTGACGCTCATTCATCACCACAGTCGAAGTGGTATGTGAGCGCGACTCTAAAATTGCAACAAACGTAGTAACTGGCATTCTTTTTCTGTCTTCAGCAAAGGAAATAAAATGAAATAAATATAACAAAAGATTGAATAAGAGAAAAGCCGTTCATGAAAATTAGATATGAATTGATGTTTTTTTTGATTACTTGGGGAACTTTAACACATTCACCACGATGTGAGCCACCGGTGGCTCACGGTAAAAAAATTGAATATCTCCATTCTATTTCAATTAAATGGGCTAGCTCTCTTTCTCGATGATAGAGGGTAGTTTAAAGTTTCTTTTCATAAGAACAAATTCGATAAATACTGTTTTGAACTATCACTACTGACCTCAATAATGAATTTTAACCTTTTACGATATTTTGTGGACGGTATCCTGAAAACATTTTACATTCAATTTTTAATTTTCATATGACAATTCGATAGATAAAATTGTTCTCTTTCAATCTGTGCAAGGCCGAGCTCGCTGACTTGTTCCGTTCAAGAGCTCTAAGCATTTTTCCGAGAGCCCCGAAATCGGTCAAATGACCTTCAACGATCCTAAAAATGAGTCAGGATAGGGGAAAACGGCCATGCTGAGTCGAGTGGTAATGTTTATTTTTAGTTTTAAAGCTTTTGAAGTCATTAAATGGAGATTTTCAAAATTCTAGCATTTTGCCGCTATGTTGGAATTTTGAAAATCTTGATTTAGTGGCTCCAATCGCTTTAAAACTAAAAATAAACATCACCACTCGACTCAGCAAGGCCGTTTTCCCCTATCCTGACTCATTTTTAGGATCGTTGAAGGTCATTTGGCCGAATTCGAGGCTCTCGGGAAAATGCTTATAGCTCTTGAACGGAACAAGCCAACGAGCTCGGCCTTGCACAGATTGAAAGAGAACAATTTTATCTATCGAATTGTCATATGAAAATTAAAAATCGAATGTAAAATGTTTTCAGGATACTGCCCACAAAATATCGTAAAAGGTTAAAATTCATTATTGAGGTCAGTAGTGATAGTTCAAAACAGTATTTATCAAATTTGTTCTTATGAAAAGAAACTTTAAACTACCCTCTATCATCGAAAAAAAGAGCTAGCCCATTTGATTGAAATAGAATGGAGATATTCAATTTTTTTACCGTGAGCCACCGGTGGCTCACATCGTGGTGAAAGTGTTAAATATTGAGTGTCATGCATCTCAATCAACTCATACTTAATATTTTGTTGAAAGAAGAACAAATATTTAAGATCAATCTTCTATTTTAAACAAAAAGTCGTCATTTCAAAACTCTTATCTTTTTATCTTTGTCCAGAATGGTTTCTTTCTTAAAATAAATGAAATCATTTTGTTCAAAAGTACAAATATTTCTTAAATATGCTTATTGAATCGAAAACTAAGTATAAGACATCACGAATTTCATTTCGATTAAATGAAGAATTGTAATGAAAACAAGACAAAAACAGAAAAAGAAAAAGTAGATCACTGCATTTATCTGATTAATTATTGTAGTACAGATGATTTTCGTAATTGAGATAGAAAACTATGTCTTTGTTCATTGCCATTAATACCCATAGATTTTCGTTTTGTTGATGTAGATGGATTTCGTCTTGTCCATCCAATGATCATTGATTTTGGCGAAGGCATCAATGTTTCTCCAATTTTATGAGATTCTTTATGAATAGATGAAGCAAGTAAAGGAGTTGATGATTCTTCTTGAACGACTGTTGCTGCTGATGGTGGAGGAGAACATGTGCATTGACTACTATCACTTGTACTTGCTGTTGTTACTTCTCGAGATCGAAGTAATGATCGAGAAAAAGTAGCATAAGGTACAGAACATGTACTAGGTCGATTATACAATTGATGTTGATGATGACATACTATTGTAGGATGATGACGACGAGTCATTGTTAATAAATATTCAGGTATACATTCATATTGATGATTTTGTGAATTATCAACACTACCGGCATTGTTTACCATTGATGGAGAATCAATATTATTAGTTGAATTTACAATATGATGAGGAGAAATAACAGATGATAAAGGTGCTTCTTTCATTGGGATTAACTGATGAGAATAATAATCATCACAACAATTAAATGTATTTGATGTACACTAAAAAAAATAAATATTTTAAAATTAATCTTTTCTTGTATGATCATATCTAATCTTTGATAAAAAAAACCTTGTTTTACCATTTGCATATAGATAGTTATAGATACTTTGAAATGATAGTTCTCTCAATAGAGAAGACATCATAATCCTCCATTTGCGATAGTCCTACGCGCACATCAATCAAATAACCTTTATTTCTGTGTGGTAATGCCTGTTCATGCTGTAATATATTGGTAGATTTGTACAGAGTTAATCTCATTCATCTCTAGAGTAACAATTTCAAGTAATTGGATTCAAGTGAATCTTGATGAATATGAAAAAAAATTTTAAAAATATATTAGTTTTTGACTAACACTCAATAGCTTAGAAAAAAAAGAAGCATCACGTAGCTGTAACTTTCGAAGTGATTCATTCATTCATTAGGTGTAACGTTATAATTTTTCAATTAATTCTTGAAGACCAATCATCAATGAACAAGCTCAAGCTCATTTTTCTCTTATTTAAATAATAAACGAACGAGATTAAATAGCGTAGTTTATTCTTTTTCTTTTTCTTTTTCATGTTTAATTCACCTGAGAAACGTGAGAAATGGCAGAAGCGAACGTATGTGAAAAACATTGATGTTTAATCGAGAACATTTTCCAGATGTTATTTATTTGATCATTAAAATATCATTGACAAGTGCTTTTCTCACATGTCTATTATCAATATCCTCAATAGATTCTTTCACATTGATAAAAAAAAACTGTGTAAAGTGTTTCACACCTGTTTGAAATCGTTTTGTTGAACTAACCTTGAATATTTAATTCATTTCTAAATAAAAAAAATTCTTACTTTATAATGTTCACTTGTTCTTGTACATAAATTCGAATGATGATGATGATGATGATGATAATTTCTTGATGATAATGAACCAGTCATAACATAACTTTTATATTGTTTTTCTTCTTTTTTTAATTTTCTAAATAAATAAAAATAAAAATATTTGAAAAAATATTAAATTAATTAATTTACTTAAGACAAATAAAAATAAAAATAGCAATTATAATACAAGAAATAACACTAATTATAGCCAAAATAAGAAGAAAAATATTTAACCAATTTAATTGTTCTTCATGTTTTTGAAGAATAGTTGTAGAAGATGTATTTAGAATATTTAATGATTGTCTTACACATTGACCATTTAATATTTCAACTGTTTGAAAATGTTCAAATAAAGGTCCAGGTGGTTTAGGTGGAGGACGAATTGTAAATAACGGTGGAGGAGGAAGACGACGTAAATCATCATTCTTCATCTGAAGAAAAAAAAACAAAATAGCAAATTTCAACTGACAGTTAATCATAAAATTCTAAAGGAACAAGATAATTATGTATTTCCGATCATACCCTACATAAATTGTGTTAAATCAACAAGACATAAATGTCATTTTTCTTTCTTTAATATCAAACAAAAAAAAACTTACCGAAACGGTAACGCTTCTTTTTTTTGCTTTGGTTTACCTTGACAAAAAAATCTGACTCTGAAAGTTTATCTACTAAAGAATGGATCTTGTCCTTGATTAAACCAAAGTCATATACATTTATTCACCCGGTAGGCAGATGTGATTAGATCGAAGCTCTCATTTTTTTCTTCTTCTTAGCCATTCAAGTAGAAGAAAAAGAATATTCTCCTATTATTATTACGTATAGATGAGAAAGAAAAGAAAAGCTATTGAATGACACAAATACACTAGCTGTTATCTTTTTCCTTTTATTTGAGCACTAGTTTATGGTGATGAAAAGTTCTTGTCATCACATATGCTAGATGATAGGGCTATGCTTCGATGAATGTTATGTAAAACAAAAAAAAAGAAAAGAAAAGAACAACGATGCACATATATACATGATTGATTTCTTTCTATTCAATTGGAAAAAAAGAAACTAATTGAACGAAAAAGAAATAAATTCTCATTTCGATAGATTTTGCCCCAAGGTTATCTGTCTTTTCATTTAATTATACAATTTAACAATCGTTTATCATTATATTATTATTAAGGTGCATTCTTGTATTACCTACTAATCATATATGACAAACCTTTCATTAACAAAAACATCAAAAATGCGACAATTTTTTTTTATTTAGATTTTTGAAATTAAAATAGTTCAATGAATAAACGTGACAAATAATCTTTCTATTCTAGTAAAGTCTTCTTTACTAATCCGATGGTCGATGCTCAAAGGCACATCTATTCTCCTTTTACACACATCCATCTAATCCTGTTTGTTATTCGATCCACGTACTTTATACTAATGTCTGGACGTACATTGAAAAGAGAGTGAACTCATCATTATGATGTAACTATCTAATTAAACAAAATGAACTCTTCGTCTCACCTTATGTCATTATTTTGACAAAAAAAAAACTATTCGTTATCATTTCGCCTTCTATACATTCGAATTGTAAATGTGTAGAGATTTTAATCTTTGTCATACACAGTCAATCGATTGGTATATTTTTTTATATATTCATCAAATCAGTTAATAGTTTCACGTAGATTCTCAATTGTTCTTCAAAATATTTATATCACTTAGGAGATTTATTTTTCCCCTTCTCTTCTCGTCTTTCAGAAACATCACAATGATGTAATCGATGAAAAGGGATAAAAAAAGAAAAATGATTTCTATGTGTAAAAGTATCAAGAAGAGATAAACGTTTAATTGTACTGATGACAATGTTATATATATTGCTCTGGGGAAGTTAATCAACATCTGTTATATTCAATGTCGATAAATAAAAACAAGTGTTACATTTCTATTTCTAACCAAAAAAGAAAATATTGAATAAAATGCCTTAAAGCAATGAACATCATATTTATCGACACTTATCTAGTATTGTTTCCATTTTTACAAGTGCCTTGAGGAACTAAACAGGTGGAATAACAAGAGACCTTATCTTTTCTATTTTTAACTTAAGTAAATAAATACTTATCACATTTTAATACTGTGAAAATTCTTTTTTTTTTCTCTTGGAAAATAATTATTTTAACACTTATTATATCTAAAATAAGAAATGAAATAAAATATTTCTTTTTTTTTTTTGATTAAAACTCACCCGACCGTTGTTTATGATTATTCTGATTTCTGAAGTGACACAATTTTGAAAATCATTCAAGCATATACATACTATTTCACTATCAATAATCTTTCTTTTTGTCTCTTTTGACACTAAATAATTCCACCGTCGTTACTCATTATCCGCGCATCACGTTCGCTTCATTGGATTTTTACTCTTCGTAATGATTATGCAGAAAAAGAAGAAGCAGAGAAAAAAAAATGCTCAAAATAATCTGGCGCGCGTGTGCACATTGTTGATGTGCTATGATGATGATGATGATGAAAGAGTCTTGTTAGCCTTGGTCAGATCATCTGTTTCCTTCAATAGAACAGATTCATTGAGGTAAAGAAAAGAAGAAAAAAAAAGGAAAATGATTTCCGGAATGGTGACTCAATGACTTTCAACGATATTTTATCAATGAACATTGTCATACAAGATAAAAAAAAAGAAACGTATCGGATGATAATTAAAACGAAGAAGCCTTACTCGGTCTAATTGGACAATGGATAAAAGAAGAATTCTCTTCAACGCTCAATATGTCTCGATTTCCGTTTCATCTATTTCTCTCATCCAATATTTGTCAAATAGAGAAAGAAACAGAACATATTTTATTCTTTCTCTCTCTCTCTCTTCACTGTATGGAATTAGACTCTTCGTCTTCATCGTACAAGCATAGAGAGAGAAGGTCAATATACATATAGACAAACAAAAGAGGTCATTCTAATTGACACGGTCTTTTCTTTGAGAAATGTCTTCTCGAAATAATTGTAGAAAAAGTTGAAAAAACATGGACACCTACAGTGTCATGTAAGACAATCTTTTCTTTTATATCCTATGCCAAATTAAAAGTTATTCGATAGACATACATATTATTATGTATATCGTGCAGACCAAATCTATTGATGAACACATCTCGTCTAATCTTTCTTTGTACATATGAACATATGTTCATGTTTGTATATCTTATAAGATGGAGATTCAATACAATATGGAATATCATCTTATTTTAAAAAAAGAAATGATAAAAATAAAACGAACTTGTTTATTATACGTGTTAAATATTGAATTGAGTTGAAAGGTATTCTAATTTGAATTATTTTCTTTGAAGAAAATCCCTCCCTTGTCATCAATCTTATTCAATAGAATATAAACCACCTGGATATGTTCGACGTTGAAACACATCATGCACGCGAATCAATGTTTTATAACACAAGATAAGAGAGAGAGAGAGGTCATTCTTGTCTCGATTCGCCTTTCTCTTGAGAGTCATTCGTTGTTGAAAGAACATAGAATGTCTATAAATGAGATTCATTTAATATTCTATGCAATGGCCAAAACCAGGAAATTGTCTTTGTCTATGTTGACACCAACGGCGAGCTCTTAATGCATTACACTTTTTTATTAGATCAAAAAGACAAAAAAAGAATTCATTCCGTTTGATATTATTGATGATCATCTCTTTTCTTTTTAAAGACACTATATTTGTTATATCAAATTTCCGTTTATAAATGTCTAGACTAAAAATAATAATGACCTTCAATTAAATGATGAACACCTGCTAGATATCTATTTATATCAAGTGTGAAAATAAACTCAGCAGGAAAAGAAGAACTTTTTTTTTCTGCTAAAAATATTCGCGTATTCTAAAAAAAAATGTGATAATTATTTAATCGGAAGGGTATACATACATTAGATTATGAACGAACAGCTAGATGGTGTCAAGTGAAGACGAGATAGACTTCAGGCTATAGTCGATCGAAAAAAAAAGAAATTACTTATGTGTCAATAATTCTCACAGGAAAAGATGAGATATGTCATCGATCTGGACAGGTCAGTCTC
>Ga0116229_10014582_pt1 | contig 10895 bp, 7 predicted proteins | sample S1TSphgellanicum_3_FD_87313 | JGI IMG/M metagenome (GOLD analysis project Ga0116229, IMG submission 87313) | Host-associated microbial communities from peat moss isolated from Minnesota, USA - S1T2_Fc - Sphagnum magellanicum MG | ecosystem: Host-associated > Plants > Peat moss > Unclassified...
CCGGATTCCCCGCCGCATATGCGTACGTGTTGATGCCGCCCTGCAAGCCGATCGGATCGGATTCTATGTAGCGACCTACCTGCGGGTCATAGGTTCTGAAGTAGTTGTAATACAGACCTGATTCGCTCAGCGCGTATTGCCCAGGAAACCGGAGCTTGTAACTAAAGGTTCCAAGGCCCGCCGGATTGCCGTTGGCCGCCGCCGTGCCGAAGGAGTCGGGATCCCAGCGCCACATCAAGCCGTTGTCCGAAGGTCGGGTGACCTTGCGCGGCGTGCCGAGGTGATCCGTGTGCACGTAGTAAATCGCGATCGTGCGGCCGCTGGGCCGAAGCGTTGCCACGGGGATATCCCCCATCCAAATGGTTTCTTCGATGAGAGCGCCGGTGCTGCTGTATTCCCCGAGGATATGCCCCGCTTCGTCGTAGACCAGCACGGTCGTGTCGGGATAGCCGGATTTCTCGATCAGCTGGCCGAGTGCGTTGTAGATATAGTTGGTGGTACCTGAACTGGACTCGGCCACGCTCATCCGGCCGCGCTGGTTGAACGTGAACGCCTCGCCGGTGTAACTCGTCGCGTTGCCAGCGGCATCGTAGTTATAGGTCCGGACGAGCGCTCCGGAGGTCGACTTGATGTGATTGGTCAGGGTGCCATTCGTTACCGTCGTCGCGGCCGTTCCCGTCTCGGTCGTCCGGTTGCTGTCCGCGTCATAAGTGTAGCCCTGATTCTGGGCCGAGCTGGTGGCGGTTTGCACCCGATCGAGCAGATCATACTGAAAGGTCCAGCTGTCGCTCGAAAGACCGGAGTCCGTGATGCTGGTGATGCGGGAGGCGGCATCGGGGGTGTAGATGTTCGTCGTGCCGGCGCTCACGATTTGGCTCGGGTTGCCGTCGAGGTCAAAGCTGTGGCTCGACGTCGTGGAGTTGCCCCAGGTCCACCCCGTCGCGGGACCGAAGGGATCGTAGGTGACGCCGCTCAACAGCGTGGTGCCATTCACCTGGATCGAAGTGATCTGGTGATTGGTATAGCCGTACGTGATTTGTTGGCCCGAAGGCGTCTGCAGGGTGGTCAAGTCATTGTTGGTATACGCGTAACCGACGGCCTTGATGATCGTACCGACCGTCTGTCCTTTGCCAGTGACCCGCCCATGGGAATCATAGGTCCAAGACATCGAGTGATTCGCATCCGACGCGGTGGTGAGTCGCCCCAGACCATTCGCGCCGGTATCGTAGCCGTAATTAATGACCTGATCGGAATAGGCGACCTGGATCTCCCGATTCAGTGCGTCATAGGCATAGGTCCCCACGGCGCCGCGCGCATCGGTGGTGGTCTGCAGGTTGCCGCCCGAATCGTAGGTCAGCGCGCTCGTGCCGGTGTCGCGGCTGACGATCTGCGTGAGATCGTTATAGCCGTTGTGCGTATAGGTGGTCGGGAAGTTCCGCGGGTCCTTCACCGACGCCACGTTGTCGTTTGCATCGTAGCCGATATACGTGTTGCCACTGTTGGGATCGGTAATCTGGATCAGCCGGTTGAGGGCATCGAAATAATTCGTGGTATTGCGACCGAGCGGTGCATCGACGGTCTTTTGATTGCCATTGGCGTCGTAGGTGTAATTCGTGGTCACCGCTGCGGTATTAGCCGCGTTGATGTCTTCGGCCAGCTGACTTAAGGTATTGAATTGCCGCGTATGGGACCGGTGCAAGTTCCCCAATGGATCGTAGGCGTTCTCGTTCGTGTGATTACCGAGCGGATCGAGCGGCACATAGCTGACGTAATTCCCGAGCGTATCCGTAATCGTGGTCAGTCGATGAGCGCCGTCGTAGGTGTAGGTGATCGTGCTGGCATCGGGCAATGTCACCGTTTCCAGCAACCCGGTCGGCCAATAGCTATATTGGGTCAGTTCGGTACCGGGCTGTCCGGTCACGCCAATCTGGCTCGACGTCAAGCGTTCACGCGCGTCGTAGGTCAACGTGACCAACGCCCCGTTGGGGTCGGTGAAGGTGAGCGGCTGCCCGTACGCGTTGTACGTGAGGAACGTCGTCACCAAGCCGGCGCGCGCATTCGCGGTGGCTGCGCTCGTGATCGTATTGATCTGGCCGCACGGGGAACCGGTGGCGCAGTTGTAGTATTGATTCGTCGTGATGTCGGCCACGTCGGTGCGTGGGCCATTGGCGGTCTGCCACTCACCGTAAACATAGTTCTCGTACGTCCAGACTCGCGTTACGTTCGGCGTCACGGTCAGGTCCGTGACGGTCTTGGTGTACACATTCCCCGAAGCGTCGTATTGAAAGGCCGTGGTGCGATTCGGTTCCGAAATGAGATTCGGCTCCCGCCAGGTACTATTCCACACGGTCGTGATCTTGCGCTGCAGGGTTCCCGATTCGGGTGTATACGTGGCGAGGTTCGACGGGCAGGTGCTGCCGGGTGCGAATCCTTCGACCCGCACCAGTTCAAGTCCGCGGACGGGATCATTCGCATAGCACGTCAAATTGCCGTCGTAGTCGGTACGGCTCGCGACCCAGCCGTAATTATCGTATGTGGTCGATGCCATCTCCTGACAAGTCGGGCACTGCGCGCCGCTGATGCCGTTGACCTTGTTGATATCCCCCACGCGTGTGTAGCTGAACGTGCGATTCGCCCCGAGCGCATCGGTCACCGTGACGGAACCGTTGGGGTTATAGGTCAGCGAGGTGGCATTCGCCCCGCCCGCTTCTTGGCTGGAACCCGCTTGGCCAGCGCCGTTATAGCCCCAAGACGCATATTGCGTGCCGCTTTCGTCGATGAGCCCCGTCATCGCATTGGGAAAGCTGGGGTTGGCGTACAAATACGAGCGCGTCGTGCCGTCGGCGTTGGTCACGGACGACAGCGTAAACGTGCCGTTTTACCCATATTGCACGGTATTCCCGCCGGCGTTGACGCTCGCGATACTGCCCTGGGCATTACGGGTCACGGACAAGGTGTTACCGAAGCTGTCGGTAACATTGGCAAAACGTCCGTTCGTGTCGTAACCGATCGACTGCACGATACCGGACCTGCTGGTGATTGACTGCAGCACGCCCGCGGCATTGTAGACCTCGACGTTGTCATCGTCGTCCGTCACGGTAAACCCGGACCCGGTTTGAGCCAATCGAATGGAGATACCGGCTGGGTTGGTGATCACGCCACCCTGGACGGTATACCTCAACACCTGACCGTCATCGCGGCTGAGATCGTACTCGATGGCAACGGCTGGCTGCGCGGGAATCGGATATGAATAGATCGGCAAGGTCGCGATCTGCACACCGCTCGGGTTGGTGATGATGCACACCCCGTTCGAGAAGGCGGCGCTGGCACCGGACCATCCGCTCACGGCACCCTGAATATAGTCAAAACCCGTGATACAGGCAGCGGACTGTGTCGAGTATTCGGGGGATACGGTGTTGCTCTGTCCCGGATATAAAATGGTTGGACTCTGGAAGACCGTGACGATGGACCGATCGTACGAGTGGCGCCACCCCGGCACTTGATCGGCTCCGGTCTGATCGAGGCTGTTGTAAAAACGGCGGTAGGCAATCGGACTCGGCGCTGCGAATCGAATATCGTCCTCCATGGAATAGACGCTGCCGGTCGCCGGATTGACCGGATCGGGAACACCGTTGCAACTCTGGCATTCCGCTTGCGGTTGGGGCTGTGCCATGACGAAGAAATTGAGCGGATTCGGATCGGGTGTCTCAAAAGTCACGTCACCTGCCGCGTATGAAGGGTACGGCTGGTAATATACCGGACATCCTTCCAATTCCGCGCAGGTATAGGGCGGGTTAGCGACCGTACTTGTCATACTTTGACAATACAACTGTGCATCATTCGCCGCCAGCGAGCCGTAGATGATGCCGAAGCTGTAATTCGGGGTTATTACCTCGGTGCATGTATAGGCGACACTGCACTGGAAGCTCGTGTTACCGGAGGCACAAGCCGCTTCCGGGCTCGGATAGATGCCCGAGTTAATCCCGGCCCAGCCATACCCGGTGGATTGCGCCAGCGCGGTACCCGTCATCAACAAAAGCCCTACTATCCAACCGACACAGTAAAAAAGCTTGCGTCGGGAGAGGGTCATGGAGCGCGCGTTTTGCCACGATCGCAGCACGCCGATCGTTGCACTTGGCTCGCCGTGATTGAGTAACGAATCAGCGACGGTCCCGTTCAACTCGATAATGGCCCGCCAATGACTAATGGCATTCGAAGCGAATTGTGGCAAGAGGCCGAACATCGCAAGAGGCCTGAGCAAACCTTTGCTACGCCGATCAACCGTCGAAGTATGAGTTCTTGCCATGAAATCCCTCTCCTTGGCTCTAATAATCGGCAAACATCCGTGTTCAGCCATCGGCGCTCAAACTGGAATGGCATCGTTCGCGTTTAAAATGGCGGCGAACTCGCAAATCTCATTGCAGACCACGACGAGGATCCCACGCGTTCGTCTGCGGCCCAGAAACCTGCGTCCGCCGTAGCACGAATTAGTCGATGTTGGCGCTCAGATAATCCCTATCACCGCGTTTGCAAAAGCTCTTAATTTGGAAATCCGACACCAGAAGCGTTATCCAGTCCGCGAGTACGCTTCGGGTATCCCGCGCGATCGCGCCGCGTTGATGCCCAAAGCTGGTGTTGCACCGAACATTACGTGCGAGGATGGTGGCTGTCAACAACAGAAATATTTCACGGTACACAGCCAAGTGTCGATCGCAAGACATCACGGTCTTCGAATTCTGCTGCTTGCGGATGGCACAACAGCAGCCGGAATCCATTCAGTCACCGACCTTCGGCGGCGCTGCTCCTTTTGAAGTCTCATGGAAATCAGACGCCAATTCTGGTTCCCTTTGGGTGCCTTAATTACAGGCGTGTGACTTCGAGATTCGCATCCAGAACGTATAGCGGCAGCATGCAATGAAGAAATGCCAAAACGGCGGCGAGTACTCAGTACCCGACCGGGACAACATACACGGCTTCCTTGTTGTCCACGGTATCCCAGGTCATCGGGTGTGTGGGGATGAGCACACAAAATCGCTTCGGATCGCCGCACATGGTGTGCGTCAAGCGACCGCCGCGGTTGCTCAACTCCTCGATCGAGGGCTTTTTAGCTGCGCCCGCTCGGTCCGCAGCGCGTCCATTTCCGATTTGGAAGGCAGATAGAACCACGCCGCGACGATCACCGCCGCCAGCATCCCAAAGCTGCAGCCGGCCGTGATGCCGGCGGCGCGCAGTACGCTCTGCTGGCGCAACCGCTTCGAGGCCTGGTCCAACGATTTCGCGGCCGCTTTTGATCGAGCACAGCCCGCCCCGAGCGCTTTGCGCGCCTCGGCCGTCCCCTCTTGACTGAACTGCTGCGCGTGGGCACGGCCGGCGGCACTCGCCGCATCCTCGAGGTGCGCGAGAATCAACCGTCGGACGTCCTCCTCGAGAAAGTGAGCGAGTTCGTGTTGGCTCAGCTCTTCCAATCCAGCATGTGCAGGTCCATCTCCCCCTCGACGCAGGCCATGATCGGCGGCACGAGACGATCGTGGAACGGACTCGCTTGATGCGCCTGAAATGCGGCTTCATCCTGGAAGCGGCCGTATACCACGTAGGTGCGCGGCTTGCCGCGGCTCTTGATCACGTCATACACGAGCGTGCCCGGTTCGTTCGCGTGCGTGAGTTCGGAGAGCTCTTGCTGCAGCCGCTCGAACTCCGCCTCTTTGCCGGCCTTGACGGTGAGCGTCGCGATGAATGTCGTCGACATGATGGAAGACTCCTGATGATTTACTCGATCGGATCGAAAAATTCGCGCACCCACGTGCCGTCGAGGCAGGCCGAGAGCTTCGGCGCGAGCTCGGCGAGCTTCTGGGAACTCATGTGCCGATGCTCCGTGGCTTCGTCGGGAAACGACTCGAGGATGGCATAGCGGTTCGGTTCGCGCAGCTTGAAGAACTCGTACGCCAGTACCTCCGGTTCGTGGGCTCGCACATGGGCCTCCAGTTCCCGGCATAAGCCGATGAACTCCTGCCGGCGTTCCGGTTTGCAGGTCATGCGCGCAATGAACGTGATCTTGGCCATGGCGGTACGCTCCTAAGGTGCTGCCATCTCGTCGACGGCGGTTGTTGCTATCATCGAGAATCGAACATCGGCCAGCAACGTGAGGGAGCCCGGCTCTTGACGACAGATGACTCCGTATCGGTGCCGCTCGCCGAATTGCCGATGGGAACGCTCCGTGCGGCGACGCTCGGCGGCCGCGAGATCGTCTTGTGCCGGACCAAGGATGGCGTGTTCGCGCTCGACAACATCTGTACTCATGCGTATGCCCGCTTGAGCGAGGGCCGGCTGCGCGGCGTGCGCCTCATCTGCCCGTTGCACGGCGCCGCATTCGACGTGCGCGACGGGCGCGCACTCGGTGCGCCGGCAAACCGGCCGCTGATCACGCACGCGGTGCGTGTGGTCGCCGATCAAATCGAGGTCACGGCCAACGCGGCCGGCGAACCAAAGGGCGCTGCCGAATCGGACGGCGCTGCCGAGTCGAACGGCGCTGGGGGCGCGGCTCACGACCGTCCCCGCTGATCGAAACGGCGGCCGACCAGCGCCGCCGCAATGTTGACCTTCTGGATATCGATGGCGCCGCCGGCAATGCCCCAGCCCCAGGAGTCGCGCAGGCGGCGCTCCATCGGATATTCGCGCGAGTAGCCGTAGCCTCCCATCAGCTGCACCGCATGCCCGGTCACTTCGCGGGCGATCTCGTTGGCGTAGCACTTCGCCACCGATGAGTCGAGCAGACTTGGCAGGCCGGCCTCGGCGTTGCACGCTGCGCGCCAGATCAGCAGCCGCGCGGCTTCGATGCGTATCTGCATCTCCGCGAGTCTGATTTGTACGGCCTGGAATTCCACGATGGGCTTGCCGAACTGCCGGCGCTCCTGGACGTACCGCACGACGTCCTCGAGCGCGCCGCTCGCCTGCGCCAGCGCCATGGTCGCGTTGCCGCAGCGCTCGAGATCGAACGCCTCCATGAGCCGCTTGAAGCCGCCTGCCGGCACGATCATGTTGCCGATCGGCACCGCGCAATTGTCGAAATACAGATCCGAGGACGGGATGCCGCGAAAGCCCATCAAGGCTTCGCGTTTGCCGAAGGACAGGCCGGCAGTCTCTTTCGGAACATAGACGGCGCCGATGCCTTTGGCGCCCGGTTCATCGGACATCCGGCAATACACGACGTAGGCATCCGCATGACCGCCGCCAGAGCACCAGCGCTTCGTGCCGTTCAACACGATCTGTTCGCCGCGTACCTCGGCGCGCGTGGTCAAATCGGTGAGCGCGGAGCCTGCCGCCGGTTCCGACATGGCGATCGCGACGATGAGTTCGCCGCTGCAGACACGCGACACGACGCGCGACTTGAGGTCGCCGGGCGCGAATCGCTCGATCGCGCGCACCGGACCCACGCAAGATTCGAATACCGGGAACGCCACGGCCGAGGAGACCTTGCCGAATTCCTCGAGCACGAGCAATGCCTCGAGGTTGCCCAATCCCAAGCCGCCGAGCGACTCCGGAATGTTGACGCCGAGAAAGCCGTGGCTGGCGAATTCGGCGATCAGCGCGTGCGAGGGCGGCTCGCCCGTCTCTTCGATCTCCTGCGCGATCGGCGGCAGCCGCCCCTGGGCATATTCGCGGGCGGCGGCCTGCAGCGCGGTTTGGTTTTCGGTCAGTTTGAAATCCATCGGTCACCTCGGTGTAAGCTGGGCCCCGATGAATGACCTTCGCCCGTCCGCAGCGCGCGGCCTGCTCGGCCACATTCGTGTGCTCGACTTCGGCCGGTACGTCGCCGGCCCGTACTGCGCAACGCTGCTCGGATACTTAGGGGCGGAAGTCATCCGCATCGAGCGCCGCGCCGGCGGCGAGGACCGATACATCGCACCGGTCGCCGCGGGGGGCGAGGGCGGCGTGTTCTTCCAGACCGCCTGCAACAAAAAATCCATGACGCTAGATCCCTCGAAACCCGGTGCACGCGCACTGATTGCGCGCCTGGTCGCGACGGCCGACGTCGTCGTCGCCAATCTGCCCGCCAACCAGCTGCGCAACATGGGGCTGGATTACGCGAGCCTGCATGCGATCCGGCCGGATATCATCTTAACCTCGCAAACTGCATTCGGCGACCTGGGACCCTACGCGCAACGCGGCGGTTTCGACGGCGTTGGCCAGGCGATGTCCGGGGCCATGTACATCTCCGGCGTGCCCGGCGCGCCGGCCAAAGCGGCGGCGCCCTACGTGGATTTCGGTACGGCTGTGCTCTCGGCATTCGGCACGCTCGCGGCCCTGCTGCATCGTGAGCGAACCGGCGCGGGCCAGGAGGTCAAAGCGACGCTGCTCGGCACGGCGCTTGCAGCGTTCGGCTCGCACCTGGCCGAGCAGGGGGCAACCGGCATCGACCGAGTCGGCAGCGGCAACCGCGTACAGACATCGGCGCCGTCGTCCGTCTTCGCGACGCGCGACGGCCACGTGTTGACCCATGTCGTCGGCAACGGACTTTTTCGGCGATGGGCGCGGCTCATGGGTGATGAGGAACGGTGGACCGGCGATGAGAGGTACCGGGACGATCAGGCGCGCGGCGATCACAGCGCCGCGATCCTCGAACGTATGAGCGAGTGGTGCGGCACGCGCACGACGAGTGAGGCGCTCGTAGCGCTCGACGCCGCGGGAGTTCCGGCCGGGCCCGTCTATACGCCCCGTCAGGCGCTTGCCGACCCGCAGGTTGCCGCGATGGGGTTCCTCCATGCCGTGGCGGGCTATCCCGGACTCGCGGCCGCCGTTCCCGTGTCCGGATTGCCGGTGACGCTCAGTGCGACACCGGGCTTGCCACCGGTACGCCCGCCGCTGCTCGGCGAGCACACGGAGGCGATCTTGAGCGAACTCGGTTACTCCGGCGACGACATAGCGGCTTTCAAAGCGAACGGCGTGGTCTGAAGCACACGCAGCGCCCGCGCCGGCGCTGTTGCTGGCGACGGCGCGGCTGATACTCGAGCGCTCACGTCCGGCCGGGCTCGCTGTCCGGCGGCGCTCACTTCTGGCCGAATTTGTAGCCAATCTCACCGCCGATGAATCGCGGCTCGCCGTAGAACGCCCAGATCCACAGCGGATCGACGTTCTGCGACGATTCAATATAAATCTTGTCGGTGAGATTGCGCCCGTACACGCGCGCGAACCAGTGCTCGTCGGCGCTGTTATAGGTGATCGAGGCGCCGAGCAGCGCGCGGCTGTCCGCGTAGGTCTGCGTGAACGCCGCATACGGCTGTGCAATCGAGTATGTATCGAGATTCTTCGACACGAAGTTGTCGTTGATGTCGAGCACGACGTGACCGTTCGACGCGGCAATCGGGAATGTATAGCTCAAGTCCGCGGTCGCCGTCACGTCCGGGCAGCGGTTGACCGGCAGGCCGGACAAATTGATGGTTGCCCCGGTGACACTGTTCAATGTCGTGAATTCCGTGTACTCGCAGTGCTGCCAGCTGAACGGGACCCGCAGCAACAAACCCGGCGCAAGCTCGGCGGTGAACTCGTTCTCGATGCCGTACGCGTTCATGCCCGCCGCGTTCTTGAACAGGGTTTCCTCGCCGGTCCCACCGTTGGCGTTGGTGATCGGCACGACGACCTGACGGATCAGGTCGATGTACTTGACGTAGAACAGAGCCTCGTTGAGCCGGATCTTGCGGTCGAACAGTTCGGTCTTGGCGCCGACTTCGAAAGAATTCGCTTTTTCCGGATCGGTCGGCTGCTTTTCCGTCGTCGTGATCGGCGTGCCGCCGGTGCCCACCTGGTCGTTATAGCCGCCGGCCTTGAAGCCATGCGAAAACGTTGCGTAACCGTAGATGTCACGATCGAACTGATGCGACAAGGTGACCCGGTAGGTGGGCTGGGTCCAGGTGTGGTCGTCGGTGACGACGCCGAAGGGGTACGCGGTGAAGTTGTCCGCGTTCATCAGGCCGCCCAACTGCTGATAGGTGAATGACGGCACGATCGCTCCGGTCGGCGAGGCCAATTGCTGCACGAACACCTGCTGTCGGCCGATCCAGTCCTTGGTGTCCTGGGTGATGCGGGCACCGACCGTCAGCGTCGTGGCATCGGTGAACTTGTAGTTCGTCTCGCCATAGAGCGCCTTGGACTCCTCGGTTTGTTCGTTGCACAGCACCTGGGGGTTGTTGTTGTAGCCGCCCGGCTGCAGGCCGGGGGGCGCCGGTATGCCGAACAAACCATAGATACCGAGCACCTGGGCGACGCAAAATTTGGTGTTGTCGTGCTGATAGAAGGCACCCGCCACGTAATTCCAATTGCCGATGTCCTTGGACGCGAAACGCAGTTCCTCCTGCCAGGTCTTGCGGCGGTCCGAGCGATTGGCGTCGAATACGGAGATCGGGCCGACCACGCCCGTGTAATCGGATGGTAGTTCCGAATCCTGCGAGCGATAACCCTGCACCCAGGTGAAGGTACCGGGGGCGATCGAATAGTCGATGTTCAGGTGATATCCGTCCGCATCGACGCGGTGGCCGTTTTGCTCGTCGATGAGATAACCCGCGCGATTGTCGACGCCGGCGTTGTTCAACGGATTGTTGCCGAAATAGCCGGGCAGTCCGAGCGCCGCGAACGCGAAATACGGTGTCGTAGTACCCGGCGTGTCATTGGTCGGCGTGACGTTGACGGCGCCCGGGGTCTGCGAGCGGTCGGTCAGCATTTCATAGGTGAACAGCGCCTTTATTTGGTCCGTCGGTTCCCAAAGCAGCTTGGCTCTGCCGGTGAAGACGTCCGTGCCGCCGACCCGCTGTCCATCGCCCGTGTAGGTCGTGCCGCCGATCGTGTCGCTGGCGCCGTTGCGCATCCAGCCGTCCTCGCGTTCTTCACTCGCCACCAGGCGCAGA
>Ga0116229_10014583_pt1 | contig 10894 bp, 9 predicted proteins | sample S1TSphgellanicum_3_FD_87313 | JGI IMG/M metagenome (GOLD analysis project Ga0116229, IMG submission 87313) | Host-associated microbial communities from peat moss isolated from Minnesota, USA - S1T2_Fc - Sphagnum magellanicum MG | ecosystem: Host-associated > Plants > Peat moss > Unclassified...
CAATCCGCTGCTGTTTCCCTGCGACCAATGGAACACGACGGCGGCGCTGTCGCAGAAGACCGCGAACATGCTCATCGTCACCGACCTGCTGCAGGAGTCGATCGTGCTGCAGCCGACGAGCGAGTGGAGCCTGCGTACCGGCGCGAAGTATTACCGCGAGGACTATCGCAATCAGTATCTTGCGTACAACCCGGAAAACGGCAGCTACGGCTACGTGGCTGAGAACGGCGCCGAGGCGGGCATCATCCCGGGTTCCGGGATCTGGAATCCGGTCACGGCGCCCGATGGCTCTGACATTCAGGTCAGGACCATCCCGTATAGCTGGCGCAACATCGAGGCGTATGCGGGCGCCGACTGGAGGTTCGCGACGCACGACACCCTCGGCCTCACCTACACGTTCGATCACTACGATCCGGCGCATCGGGAAGTCAGCTACGCCGACGACAACAGCTTGAAGCTCAGCTGGACCGACAAGAATCTCGCCTGGCTCACTTTCCGCTTCAATTACACGTTCCTGAAGCAGTCCGGGAGCCTCTACAACTCGAACCCCTATGCGTTCGCGTTCTTCCAGAATCTGCCCGGCTATCTGCCGTCGGATGGCATCCCGGCCGCCTGGACCGTGAACGCACAGCACAAGTACGATCTCGGCGACCGCACCGAGAACAAGCTCGATGTGATGGCGACCCTGATGCCGCGACCCGACATGACGATCTCGGCGTCCCTGCGCGGCGACTGGAACCAATATCCGACCGACATCGGTCGCCAGGGATACAACACCTCCGCAGCGACCCTGAACTGGGAATGGCGGTTCGCCACCACGAGCAGCGCATCCCTGTGGGCGGGCCTCGACCGCTCGAGCCTGCATTTGTCCGACGTAAACGACGCGGCCGTCGACACGCCGAACGACGCGCTGGGCGGCCCGACCTATCCGCTCGCGAACCAATGGTGGGCGAGCGATAAGCAGCGCAACTGGTCCGGGGGTGCCACGCTCAATCACTACTTCGGCACCATCCGCGCCGATCTCGGCTGGAATTACCTCTCGTCGCGAGGAATCACCGCCTACAATTACGCCTCGGCGGGGGCGCTCACGTACGACTACACGCCGGCCCAGGCGGGCAGCCAGTTTCCCGCGATGACCTACGTGGTCAATTCCCTGACTTTGAACGTGACCGTACCCTTGAGCGATCGGGTGTCGGTGCGGCTCTTCGACTACTACGAGCGCGGCCAGATCAATGACTGGCACTACGCCGGCTTCAGCAACACGCTGGTCTACGGCCACTCGGTGTACACCGACGGCGGCCCGCAGGGCTATAACACGAACGTGGTCGGACTCTTCTTCAACGTGAAGCTATGAGCGTTCGTACCTCCGGCCGGTCGCATACGATTCGCGCGTGGCTCCGCACGCCCGCCCTGTACGCCGCGGCTGCCTGGCTGGCTGCGTCTACCTCGCTGGCCGCCGGTACCGCGGCCGCGGCTGCGCACTACACGGATCTGCGCCGCATCGAGCCGATCCACGGCGATGCGGCGGCCGGAGCACAAAAGGCCGCGGCTTGCTTTGCCTGTCACGGCGCCGACGGCGCACCGGTCGCGCCGACCTTTCCGCGCCTCGCGGGACAGCGCATCGACTACTTGTACCACCGCTTGTTGTCATTCCGGCACGCTGCACCCAAGGATCCCTATTACTCGGTCTCGCCGATGACGCCGATGGCCGCGGCATTGAGCGATGCGGATATGAGGGATCTCGCGGCTTACTTTGCGAGCCAAGCGCCGCGAGTCGCGGACGGCGTCACCGCCGCGGTTGCCACGCCGACCGGCGAAGACCTCTTCTTGCACGGCAACCCGTCGCGCGGCATACCTCCCTGTCAGGGCTGCCATGGGGCGGAGGCAAATGGACCGACTACTTCCGCCGATCAGTACGCCGCCTACCCCTCCCTGCGCGGGCAGTCCGGGCTCTATGTCGTTGCGCGACTGACCCACTTCCGCGAAGGACAACCGTCGGACACGACCAACGCCTTCATCATGCATGGAATCGGCGCAACGCTCGACGATGATTCGATTCAAGCGATTGCGGCATGGCTCGGGACATTGGAGCCGCGCAAGAGTCCCTGACCAAAGTGAGCTTGCCGAGTTTCGCCGGGCTCGGATGTCACACGGGTACCTTTCGTGGACGGCCGACCGGTCGGCAAGCCGACGCCGGTCGTCACCGGCTTCCTTGGCAAGGACGAGGAGACGGTACATGGGCGGCCCGTCGGCCTCGCGCTGGACCGGAGCGGGGCACTGCTCGTCGCAGACGATGTGGGAAACACCGTATGGCGCGTGAGTGCGGGGCAGCCGGGAACGTAAAACCAGTTTTGTCGGCGATCTGCGGGGGCAGCTCGGTTGCGCCCTCGACCGCCTCGCATGGCGTTCATAGAATCCTATGAATGACAGAGCCGATGAGCCCGGCTAGGATTTCTCGAGCAACGACAGAGGGAACATGCTCGAAGGTCGCACCGCCTCGACTAACACCCACCCGCGCGTCGCCTCAGCCGCGGGCTCGAGCGAGCGCGGGACGCCAATCGGCGTCTCCGCGCTGATTGATGCGGTCAGTTACGCGCTTGCCGGTGACTACGAGCGGGCGCAGAACAGCGCGCGCATCGCCATCGAGGCGTTGGATGTAAAGATCAGGGTTAAGGCGCCGCCTGTGCCCGCGGTGGCGGTATCGCCGGGGACCAAACCAGGGCGCGGCGGCCTCGCGCCCTGGCAGGTCCGTCGCGTAACGACGTACCTGGACGGCAACCTCGGGGCCTCGATTCAGTGTGAGGATCTGGCGCGGATTACGCGTCTCTCCGTCTCACATTTCATGCGGGCGTTCCGCGAGAGCTTCGGCGCTCCACCGCATACGTACCTGATGAGCCGGCGCATGGAGCGCGCGAAGGGCTTGATGCTCACGACCGATATGCCGCTCGGACAGATCGCGCTTGATTGCGGTTTGGCGGATCAGTCGCATATGACGCGTCTGTTTCGTAAGCTGGTCGGCGAGTCGCCCGCAGCCTGGCGGCGCGCCAGGAGCGATGCCGGCTTTCCTGCCGTACGGGACTTGCATGGATCGGACAAGTTCAGGCCGGATCCTTCGGGATGCCAAGCTTGCCGGCCATGCGGACGAGATCCGCAAACGAGCGCGCCGCCATTTTTCGCATGATCTGGCTGCGATGAATCTGCAGGGTAACCTCCGTGATGCAGAGAACGGAAGCGGCCTGCTTGTTCAGCAACCCGCTCACGATCAGCGGGAGCACTTCGCGCTCCCGAGGACTCAGCAGAGACAGCCGCCGTTGCAGTTCCCCAAGTTCCGCGCGCTGCTGCCGCTGCACTCGATCCTTGGCGAAGGCGGCGGTCACGGCTGTAAGAAGCGCAGCCGTATCCAGCGGTTTCGTCAGAAACTCGATGGCGCCACCCTTCATCGCCTGCGCGGTGGAGGGCACGTCGCCGCGGCCGCTGATGAATATGATCGGCGGGCTGTCCACTGCCTTCAAGCGTCGTTGCAACTCGAGTCCGCCGATGCCGGGCATGCGCAGATCGGTGATCAGGCAGGCGGCAACATCCGAGCGCGAGTGGCAAAGATAGGCTTCGGCGGATTCAAATCCCAGCACTTGTATATCGGCGGAATCCAGCATGGCGCAGACCGCCTCACGCACGGACGTCTCATCGTCCACCACGTAGGAGATTTCCCCGGTATTTCGCATGGTTACATCCCTCATCCCGAGAAGCCCGGCCTGCACGGCGGGTGGCTTCCCTGCCAACCTGGCAAGGCCGCCGAATGCATTTATAACCCTTCGGGTCTTCGGAACAGCATGAATACTACAAAAATTGACGGGAGACCATCGTTTCAAGGCGGCCCAGAAAAAAGTCGAACGGGACAAAGCGCGATGGGAATTGACAAGCGGAACTGGCGGCTCACGATACAGTGGATCACCTGGATTCCGTTTCCGACGACCCCGAAGCAAGAGTTATCACATGCAGTCTGTTCGACGCGCCGCTGAGCGAGGGTATGCCGATCACGGCTGGTTAAAGTCCTATCACACGTTTTCCTTTGCCGATTACTTTGATCCTGCACACGTCAACTTTGGGCCGTTGCGCGTAATCAACGAGGATCGCGTCGCGGCCGGGGCGGGCTTTGGCACGCATAGCCATCGCGATATGGAAATCATCAGCTACGTGCTGGACGGAGAACTGGCGCATAAGGATTCCATCGGCAACGGCTCGCTAATTCGGCCCGGCGACGTGCAGCTTATGAGCGCCGGGACCGGGGTCAGACACAGCGAGTTCAACCCCTCGGCGCTCGAGCCGGTGCATTTCCTGCAGATATGGATTCAACCTGACCGGCCCAACCTCGACCCGGAGTACGAGGAGAAGCGCTTTGCGGAGCCGGAAAAGCGCGGCCGCCTGCGCCTCATCGTCTCGCCTGATCGGTCGGAGGGCTCGGTGCTCATACATCAGGACGCTCGCCTTTACGCCGGACTGTTCAATGGCTCTGAGAACGCCACGCTGGAAGTCGCCGCTGGCCGGCTGATCTACGTGCATCTGGCGCGCGGGCGACTCGCGGCCAATGGCGTCGCACTCAATGCGGGCGATGCGCTGCGCGTCACGGAGAGCGGCGTACTCTCGCTCGAACGAGCTGAGGACGCGGAAGTGCTGGTGTTCGATCTGCCACCGGCCTAGCCGGCCGGGGGCGCGAGCTAGCCGGCAGTATCGACATAGCCGCCGTTGAAACTCAACAAACTGCATATTGCAGGATTCATGTTTCGTTACCATCCCAAGGTGAATTGCGCTCCAGCGTAATTGCTGTCATGCCCGCCGGCGGCTTGAATTGCGCTCGCGATCTGAAAATGCACCAATTCAAACGCGAGCGCGAGGTGGGATGTTGCGGCGTACTCGACGCGGCCCTGCCCATAGGTACCCGTATAGCGTCCCGAGTGACCGGCGGTACCCGCCACCGGAATATTGCCCTGAAGGTAGACCGCATCGGCTGTGGTCTCCCGCCACTGCATCCCGATAGCCGTCACGAGTTGCAGATTTTCCGTCGGGTGCGCGGTCACCGAGGGCTTCAGGTGGATAAAGTTCACATAGCCGGTGTACCCCGCCAACGTCACATAGTAGCCGTTGGGGAATAGCGGATTGAATGTGTTGAGCTCGCGATTCTGCGGATTTTTGTTGCCGGACGCAGAGTCCAGCTGAATTCCAAGTCGCGGCTTCCACGGGGTGTTCGTCCACCTGTAGCCCGCCACTGACCCGAATCCCCACGCCTCGATACCCTCGCCCCCGATCCGGCCGGTCTGCCGCATCGCTTCGACATCCCAATCGATGGACCGTATTGTTCCTGAGAAGTGCGAGTCGAGAATGTCGCGCCTCTCGTCGCCGCTGATGGTCAGATACTTGGCGCCATCTTGGCTCAACCGGGCGTAGTACGCGGACACGGCGGCGGATTCCATGACCTTACGTTCCACCCGAACGCCATCGAAGGTGGATTGCTTGTTGCTATAGTCATCGAACGGACGCAAATCGCGATCTTGCACCGGCCGGCTGCAAAAGGCGATGTAGGCCCAGGGTCCCCGCACATATTCGAGCCATGCGGCATCGAATGACAGGCGCACGTTGGGGCCGTCCCGAAAAGAGATGAACCGCTGCAAGTCAACCGCAAACTGTTGCCTGCCCAGGCGAAACTTGAGCAGCCCATCATCGAGCGGTTCGATCAGCACGATGAATGCCTGTTCCAGATCGACGGGACGATCTTGATCGACCGGCGACAGGTCCTGTTTGCCGATGGCATAGTCGCTCTGCAGTTCGGTGAAGAACTGAAATTGCGGACCCAACCGCAGATTCGCAAACACTTCGAAGCGGCTGATGTCGTAGTCGGCATTGCGGTTGGGCGCGGTGCCAAAGCCGGCGGCATTATTCGCTTCGAAGCGTTCCCTGAGATTGGCACCAAACGAGAGGTACGCCTCCGGATCGCCGGCGTACAGGGGAATATACTTCAGGCTATCGAGCGGCTCGCGGGGCACGCGAGGGTCCGCAAGAATTGACCAATCCTCCTGCCAGCGGTTGAACATGATCGGCGGCCGCGAGGGCACGTCAGCGGCCTGTGGCTCCGCCTCGTCAGAGGCAGCGCTGCCGGACCACGATAAAACAATGGCTAAAACCCAATCACACCTCTTGATTCGTTCGACCACTGATGGCGCTCGGGTCGCGACTGTTCAGCACAGCGGCGGCGGACTCACTTGCCGGGAGTGGCGTGAATCTCGGCGAGGTAGCCGCCCGGAAATTGCACAACGGCTGCGTCACGACCGCGGGAGTTATAGGGAGCGACGAGTACCGATACCCCGGCCGCTTTTGCTCTTTCAAGAGTGTCCGCCAGAGTGCCGACTTCGTAACCCATCAATTCGCGTCCGTACGGATAGGGCAAATGCCCGTCGGTTACGATGACATTCATCCTGCCGAACAGAGATTCTATTTTCACCGAGCGGTACGTATCGCTCGGCCGGCCAATTTCGACGCCGGGCGCATGCGCGTCATCCGACACCACTCTTCCTCGTGAGAAGCTCGTGAAGTCCTTCACAAATTCATCCGCTTTGCCCGTTGAGAGATAGACGCGGTTTTCCGGGACCGTCCGCAGCTTCTCGTATGAAGTTGGCGCGGTATGCACATACAGTTGCATGTTGACGCCCCCGGGCCACTGGATCACCACGTCCCGTCCAATGGGATCCGGAAACGGCGCTACGATGACGTCGGCGCCGTCGGCCTGGGCTGCACGCACCGCCGAATCCAGATCGACCACGAGATATCCAGTCCTCTCTGCTCCGAAAGGAAAAGGAATCGGGGTCTTGAATCCAAATACGGACAAGGTGCCCACCGGGGATAGTATGAATCGCAGTTCCGTTTCGCTTGGCGTCGGTGTAACCGAAGTGACCCCCGCTTTTGATGCCGTGCCGCCAAAGGTGGCGACGAAGCTTGCCACGAATCGGTCGAGATCCTCGGGGGCAACGTAGACGTGGGTGGAGTCATACTGGGGTCCTACCGCCCAGTTGGAAGGCTGGCCGGCGTGGTCTGCTGCCGGTGCGGATATCCCCAACCCGGGCACAAACCCCAAGCTTGCGGCGACCAGGGCGGCAAGGAGCGATCGAGAGCAAGTGAAACACCCCCGCAGACGATGAATCGTGTGGTTGGATCGACGCATCCCTATACCGCCCAGCAGGCGCAACCGAGCGCACCCCAGAACGATTTCAGGTCCTCAATGGGCAGATTTGCGGCCCAGGCTTGCGCATGGTCGTGTCCGTGCAGCGTGCATTGATGCGCGCATCCGCACGCAGCGCGGCTTTCCGCGGATCTCGCTCCATCCGCGGTGCCCCGCACCGAAGCGCCGTATCCGCCATGGCTGCGCACCGGCGACCAATCAGGCATCGGCGGCGGGGGCACATCCTCGTCATAAGCGGCGAATTCACCCGCGCCGTAGACGGTCTTGCCCCCTACGACGGTGAGGTGTGCCGTGATATGGGCTATGTCATCTTCCGGGCATGAGAAGAAATCGCGATCCGGCACCATGAAATCCGCAAGTTGTCCGGCGGCGATGCGGCCTTTCTTTCCCTCCTCGTTCGAGAACCACGTGACGTTCTCGGTCCACATCCGGAGCGCCACTTCCCGATCAAGACAGTTGCGCCGCGGATAGAGGCTCAAGCCACCCACCGTTTTGCCGGTAATGAGCCACGCGAGTGAAATCCACGGATTGTAAGAGGCGACCCGTGTGGCATCGGTGCCGGCGGAGACCTTGATACCGCGCCCAAGCATGTTGGCGATCGGCGGGGTCCGCTGCGCGGCGGTGGCGCCGTATCGCTCGACGAAATATTCGCCCTGATAAGCCATGCGATGCTGAACCGCAATGCCGCCACCCAGGGCCGCCACCCGATCCAAAGATTCGTCCGAAATGGTCTCCGCGTGGTCAAAAAACCAATTGAGACCCCGAAGCGGCACCTCCCGGTTGACCCGCTCGAATACATCGAGCGCCCGCCGAATCGTCTCATCATAGGTCGCATGCAGTCGCCACGGCCAGCGATTCTCTGCCAGTAATCGAATGACGCCTTCAAGCTCGATTTCCATCGCATCGGGCATGTCGGGCCGGGGCTGCCGAAAATCCTCAAAGTCGGCCGCCGAAAATACCAGCATTTCGCCGGCACCGTTATGCCGGAAGTAATCATCGCCTTGTTTGTATTTGGAGGTTCTCGTCCAGTTCAAAAAATCCTGCCGTTCCGCCTTGGGCTTCTGCGTGAATAGATTGTATGCAAGCCGCACGGAGACCAGACCGTCAGCGGCGAGCTTCTGAATGACGGCGTAGTCGTCCGGGTAATTTTGAAAGCCGCCGCCGGCATCGATCGCGCTCGTGACACCCAAGCGGTTCAGCTCGCGCATGAAATGGCGGGTGGAGTTGAGTTGGTACTCGAATGGCAGCTTGGGGCCCTTCGCCAACGTGGCGTACAGAATTCCCGCATTCGGCTTGGCGAGGAGCAGGCCTGTGGGGTTGCCGTTTGAATCGCGGACGATCTCACCGCCGGCGGGACTCGGCGTGTCCTTGGTATAGCCTACGGCACGCAGTGCTGCGGCATTGAGCAGCGCCCGATCGTAAAGGTGCAACAAGAACACCGGGGTTTCCGGCGCCGCGGCGTTCAATTCCGCGATGCTCGGCAGGCGCTTCTCGATAAACTGATGCTCCGTGAATCCGCCCACCACGCGAATCCACTGCGGCGGAGGGGTCACCGCCACCTGGCGCTCGAGCAGGTTCATCGCATCGGCAAGGCTGCGCACGCCGTCCCAACGCAGCTCCATGTTGAAAGTAAGGCCGCCTCGGATGAAGTGAATATGGTTATCGTTGAGCCCCGGCAGAACCCGGCGGCCTTTTAGATCGATCACACGCGAGCGCGGTCCCGCCAGCGGCATGATCTCACTGGCGATGCCCACGCGGGTGAACCGACCATCCTTGATGGCCATGGCATCGGCCGAGGGATTCGAGTCATCCAGCGTCGTGATCCGCCCATTGTGCAAGATCAAATCGGGCGCCACTGCGCTGTTCAACTGCACTCCTCCTAGCCTGACTGACCAGGCTGCGCGGAGTCTGACGCGTTGACCCGGTGCCTGGATTGCATGGACCGACTTTGTTTGTCTGTGCGTACCGTCGCGGTGCGCGCCCGGCGACGCGGTTTTTCGGGTGTCTTGCGGGGACCCACCATCGATATGGCAGCAATGTTCCGCTGTCGGCACGATTGTTCAAGAAGCGCAGTCCTGGGTCATGCGACACTGCGATCATCGGGACTGCAGCGGCACGGAATGAGTCCGTGCAGAGCACTCGAATGAGGTATTCACATTGAGTGACGCAAAACCATTGCTGACACCCGACGAATGCGCCTTACTGCTCATCGATCACCAGGCCGGACTCGCCTTTGGCGTGGGCTCGTCGGACCGGCAGGTGCTGCTCGGTAACACGGTGGCCTTGGCCCGCACGGCGATCAACTTCAAGCTGCCTGTCGTCGTATCGACGTCGGCAAGCAAGGTGTATAGCGGGCCGCTGATGCCGGCCGTCCAGGCGGTGCTCCCTGACAGCAAGTCGATCGAACGCCACAATATGAATGTCTGGGAAGACGAGACGGTCCGGACCACGGTGTTGGCAACGGGGCGGCGCCGTCTATTGGTGTCGGGCCTGCTTACGGAGGCTTGCGTATCGTTCGCCGTACTGTCGGCACTCGCCGCAGGCTTCGAGGTATTCGTCGTCGGAGATGCCTGCGGCGGGTTGACCGTCGTGAGCCATGAGCTCGCGCTGCGGCGTATGGAGGCGGCCGGGGCGCGAATGACGTCCTGGATCCAGGTGCTGCTGGAACTGCAACGCGACTGGACGCGCCATGAGACGTACGACGGCTCGCGCAGCATCGTGGAGACCCATGGTGGAGGGTACGGCATGGGACTCGCGTATGCGCGCGACATGATCCGACCGACGTAGAGATGTTAATTCACGTCGATCCGCTCCCGGGACCACTCAGTCCGGCCGCGCCCCAGACGCTCACTTCGGCCCTGCCTTCGGGACTCAATGTGAATTGTGCCCTACGCTCGCCCACCGCGTCGGAGAGGACCAGGCCGGTCGCCCCGGTGTCTTTGAGGAAAAGATAGCTCTGCTGCTTGGCAGGACTTGCCAACAGTACGTGGCAACCGATCGCATCGACGCTGATGTCCACTCTGGGGGAGCCGCCCGCGGTGTCCTGGATTTGCAATGCGGAACGCCCCTGGTCATCGGTGTGTAGTCTGACCTGAAGAGTCCCTTGCGCAGTGTGCAGGGACAGACTGACACACGAGGCACCGTCGAGACCCAGGCGCGCCCTGAGCCTGCCATCGGCGTCGAGCAGTCGGAATTCTTCGGCTTCGACGATATGGGACATTGGTAACGCCCGGCTAGTGTGCGACCGGCATGGAGACTGCAGCCGCGTTCATTGCGTGTTCGAGGCCCGCTTGAGAAGTCTGCAAGTGCTCGTGACCTGCGAGCAGCGTGATGTCCTTGAGTCGTTGCGGCTCGGCGATACCCAGCACCGCAAGCCGCGCCTGGGTGCGTAATGCGTCGATCATGCCCGTGATCAGCAGAGTGGACACCTCGGCGCCACGAAAGATTACGCCGGCATCGCGGATATCGGGCGCGAATGCGAACGCGGGCACGCCCGCGAGCGTCGCTTCGAACACGGCCATCCTGCCAATTCGAGTCAATCGCTCGGCCGAAAGCGTCTCCGGGTCACCGAGGCCGAACAGCAGGATACGTTCAGGATTGACCTTGTTAGGGCGCGGAACGATCAGCAGCGATTCGAATTCTTCGCCCCGAAAGCCATGCTCCTCC
>Ga0116229_10014585_pt1 | contig 10894 bp, 8 predicted proteins | sample S1TSphgellanicum_3_FD_87313 | JGI IMG/M metagenome (GOLD analysis project Ga0116229, IMG submission 87313) | Host-associated microbial communities from peat moss isolated from Minnesota, USA - S1T2_Fc - Sphagnum magellanicum MG | ecosystem: Host-associated > Plants > Peat moss > Unclassified...
GTCCCCCGATCCCCCCACCCGGACTCCCGCGGTTCTAAGCTTATACGGGGGGACACGTCCCCCCGATCCCCCCACCGCGGACTCCCGCGGTTCTCCATGTTCGGACCACCTTCGCGTGGCGCCGAGTTGCTAGATCGGGGCTGGTCGCTTGTAGAACGGAAGCGGGACCACGGTGGCGGCGTGCTTCGTTCCACGAATTTCGACGTCGAGCGACGTGCCAACTGCGGCGGCGTCTTTATGTACGAGCACCGTCGCGACGTTCTTGTTCCCGGCCGAGGGCGCGAGCGACGCGCTACGCACTTCCCCGACGCGCTCGCCGCCCGAGAAGACCGGATAGCCGGTGCGCGCCGGAACGCGGCCCGCGAGCACGATGCCCGCAATGCGATCGAACGTGTCGGCCTCGACTTGCGCCGCGAGCGCTTCGCGACCCGTGAATTCGCCCTTGTTCAATTTGACAGCCCAACTTTGGCCGCCCGCGACGGGCGAGATTTCCTCGGTCAATTCGAAGCCGTACAGGGGCATGCCGGCTTCGAGCCGCAACACGTCGCGCGCGCCGAGCCCGGCGGGCTCGAGCCCGAGCGCCGCGCCGCGCGCGAGCAAGGTGCGCCAGAGTCGCGGCGCATCTTCGCCCTCGACGAAGAGTTCGAAGCCGTCTTCCCCGGTGTAGCCCGTGCGTGCGATGATAGCCGGCGCGCGGTCGACCCGGCCCTCACGACAAAAGTAATACTTGATCCCCGCCGCGTCGACGTCGCAGAGCGGCGCGACGAGTTCCACCGCGCGCGGCCCTTGGACCGCGATCAGCGCGCGCGAACCGTGCCGGCTCTCGAGCGCCACCCCGGCGCGATCGGCGGCCGCGGCCTGCAGGTACGGCCACATCTTGGGCGCGTTGGCCGCGTTGACGACCAGTAGCCAGCGGTCGGCGAGCCGGTAGAACAGGACGTCGTCCATGCATCCGCCGCGCGGGTTGGTGAAAATGTTGTAACGCGCCTGCAGCGGCTTCATCGTACCAACCGCGTTGACGGTCAGTGCATCGGCCCAAGCCGCGACGCCTTCGCCGCGCAACTCATACTGCGCCATGTGCGAAAGATCGAAGATACCCGCGCGCCGGCGCACCGCATCGTGTTCCTTCAAAATCCCGGCGTACTGCACGGGCATCTCGAAGCCACCGAAGGGAACCATCCGCGCGCCCAGCGCCAGATGCTCGGCGTAAAGCGCCGTGCGTTGCAACGGAACGGCCGGGGCGCTCATAACCGCACGTGCCCCACCTGGCTATCCTCGTGGGAGGAGCGGCGATACTGGTCGGCCGGCGTGTTGATAAAGTTCGCGGTCGCGTGCGCGACGAGCTTTTCGCCGCTGTACACGTCGACGACGCCGTAGCAGATGCGCGCGCCGGCCTTGAGGACGCTCGCGTGCGCGACCAGGTCGTGCGGCGGTCGCGCCGGACTCAAGAAGTTGCAGGTAAGCGAAGCCGTCGCCGTCGGCTGCGACGGACCGTAGCGGGTCGCGAGCGCCACCCAAAACGCCGAGTCGCACAGACTCATGATCGCGCCGCCATGCACGTTGCCGGCGTTATTCATCACGGCTTCGCGGAAGGGCATGCGCATCCGCGCCTCGCCGAAGCCCACGTCTTCTAGCTGCAGATCCAAGGTCGCGATGTAGTAGCGTTTTTGCAGCTCCCACATCTTGACGGCGGCTTCGCGGTCGAGCTTCAGGCCTTCCGGCTTCAAAACACGTCACCATCCTTCGCGAGCTCGCGGCGCAGATACAGCGGCAGACTGAAGATGCGGCGATGCGTCTCGGCATCGTAGAAGTAGCTCTCGCCGCGCAGGCCGGCCGCGTAGGCGTCGATTTGCTGGGCCGGCAGCGCGGCGACGTCGAGTGCGTCGCTGCAGGCGATGAACGCCCAGTCGTTATCGAAGGCCGGCACGTGCGTGAAATACGAGCGCACGAAGCGATAGTAGCGGCGCAACGTGCGCGCCATCTTGGCGTGCAGCCGCATGTTGTGAAAGCCAGCGGTGCTGGCTTGCAAGACGTAGACGCCGCCCGGCGCGAGCCGCGCCTTGATGTCCGCGAACACCGCGTCGCAGAAGAGCGGGTTCGAGGGCGAATCCTCCAGCGGTTCGGTCAGGTCCGAAATAACCGCGCCGTACGAGTCTCTATCGTCGCGCAGAAACGCCAACGCGTCACCGATGATGACCCGCGCGCGCGGATCGTCGAACGCGCCGGACGACCACTCGGGCAGATAGCGCTTCGCGAGATCGACGACCTCGCCGTCGATGTCGACCATCGTGCAACGCCGGACGTCGGACCGGCGCAGGACCTCGCGCAGGGTCGCGCCCTCGCCGCCGCCGAGGATCAGGACTTCGCCACGATCGTCGATCGCCGCCAAGGCCGGATGCACGAGGCTCTCGTGATAGATCTTCTCATCGGCTTGCGAACTCTGGGTGTCGCCGTCGAGGACGAGCATCTTCCCGAACGCGGCGGTGCGGATCACCGCGACGTCCTGGAACGGCGTGCGGCCCGCGAAATACGTCTCCTCGACGGCATGGTGGTGCAGCTCCGTCTCGGCAAAGCGTTCGACGTACCACTGCCAGTGCTGGGTTTTGGGCACGGGTTCTCGGCGGCTACCGCACGATGAGGTAGTCGGCGCCGGCCGGCGGCGCGACCACGTTGTTCTGATAGAAGAGCGTGGGAATCGGCGACGGCGTGGGCGACGGCGTCGGCGCGGGCGACGCGCCCGGGCTCGGCTTCGGTGACGGCGTGGGCTTCGGGGTCGCCGTCGGAGTCGCCGTCGGCGCGGGCGTGCTGCCGGTGCCGGTGTTGAACGGCAGCGCGGCGATCACCGCGTTATGACCGCTCGGGCAGACGACGCCGGGCTCCATGCCCAGGGCGACGAGGAAGTTGTTGGTCGTGTTCGGCTCGAGTCCCGAGGAGAGACCGATCGAGAACACGTCGCTCAGCTTGCGGGCCGTTCCGTTGCAGTCGACGTATGGGATCGCGCTCGCGTTGCCGGTGACGCGATCGAAGGGCGCCACGAACGCGAGGGACTGCGTATTGACGCCGTCGACGACGACGATGCCGACGCTGGTTCCGACGATCGCGTAGGTGCCGTTACCGGCGATCACGATCGAGTTGATCGTGCCGGGCATCGTGAGCTGGGCGATATGCGTGATCGACCCCGGCAAACCGTCGACCAAGTTGAGGAGGGCGCCGTTCCCGCTGCTGTTGCCGCCGATCAAGGCGCGGGTCGAGTCCGCCGGATCGTAGGCGATGTTGCCGTTGCCGCGCAGCACGGGCCCACTCCCGTAGCCGAGCGTTGTGTCGTGGGCATCGGCGTTGAACTCGTAGCCCGAGCCCTGGGCCGTGATGGCGAAGGTCTCGAGCGCTTGTGGCCCGCGGGTCAGCGCGTTGCTTTGGTCCGGCGAGAGGCGGACGATCGAGTAGGGGCCGGGCAACACGCCCTTATCGGTGTAGTTGGAGCCGAAGAACGGGACGAAGCTGCCGAACTGGGGCGGGGCGTTCTGAAGCGACGTCAGCGCGACGATCGCCGGTGGACTCGCGGCGGGCCCCACGGTCAGGGCAACGCCGGAACCGCCGGTCGTCGAGGTATCGAGAATCTCGACGCCTGAGACGTTAGGGATGACCGGGACGGGCAGCGTCAGGCCGCTGGGGACCGGCGACGGCTGTTGGCTGACGTCGTACGGGGCGCCGGACGGCACGAGCGAGGCGGTTAGGGCGCCGAACAGCGCCTGGACCAGCGAATACCCGCCGGAGGGCGCTTGGAGCAGCGCGACGCCCTCGGTCAGCTGCGACGAGAACGCCAAGCCGCCAACTGAGCTTTGGAAGAAGACCGGCGCCGGCGTCGACCTGACCGGCTGCGCGGGACACAGATTCTCGTCGTTGTTCTGGAAATGCGTGACCTGCACGCCGTTGAAGCCGTTCCCGTTACCGCCGTCGGGCTCGTATGCCAAGCCCAAGGTCAAGGAACACGGCGAAGCCGAAGGCGCGGGAGACGAGACGGGCGTGACCGTCGGCGTGGGCACGGGCGCCGGCGTACTGGAACTGCCGTGCTTGCCGCAGGCGGCAAACGAAAACGCGACGACCGCAAGGCCGAATCCGAAAGCCGCGGGTCGCATCAAATTGAGTCGTGCCAACGTCCAGAGTCCCCTTATGAAAGTGGAGGCGAGCCGGATACCGGCCACGCCGACCGGTGTCTTCCGACAGACCGAGGCCCGGGTCCCTCTCGGGCCCGGGCCTTCGTCCTATCGAGCTCCTCGAAGTACGGCGCGTCTACGCGGAGCGTTTCGCCATTTGGCGGCCGGCGTGCTCGTGGACGACGTGCGTGTACTGACCGTTGGTCGACGCGATGCCGCGTTTCACCTCGGTCGTCAGCATGGTCCCCGCCCCGAGCTTTCGCGCCGCGTATTCGCAGGCGCGCCACGGGTCGGTGTGGTCCCCGCAGGTGTAGAAGTCGACGGCCGCATACCCGGACTCAGGCCAGGTGTGAATCGACAGGTGCGACTCGGCGATTACCACGACTCCAGACACGCCGTGTGGCTGGAAGCGGTGGAAGGCGACTTTCAGGATTTCGGCGTTGGCCTCCCGAGCGGCGCTCGTCATGATCGCCCGGACGGCGTCGACGTCGCTCAGCAAGTCGGGGGCACATCCCGAAAGCTCGCAAATGATATGGGTCCCGCGTGATTCCAATTCTTCTCCTTGGGTTTGGTTGGGAAATCCCACCTCCAGGCTACGTCGGCTGGCGCGTGCGGTGCACTTGCGTCCCCGACCTATCGGAGCGATCTTGCCGGCTAAGTCCGTCCCCGGATCTTGCGGGCGTCGCTCCGCGCAGGCACGTAGGGCGTGCCGTCCCCCCTTGCCGCTTTTACGGCGCAAGACCCGAGTTACCTTAAGGATGCCTTAAGGAAAGCACTCGGGTCCGACGCACATGATACCCCCCCTGCCCCCCATTGTAAAGCGAAAAGGCCCCGCTCAGCGACCTAGCGTGAGGGAGATTTCTAACAAAGACCTGAAGTATCTTGACTATCGTCAGGACCAAGCGTAGCGTAGGGGACGTATGGCAACCGAAATCAAGGCTGGAGCGCCCGAGGCGCTGATCGACGACTATCGGCACGGTTTTCACGACGCGGAAGACGCGTATGTGTTCAAATCGGCCAAGGGTCTGAACCGAGAGATCGTCGAGCGGATCTCGTCGATGAAAAATGAGCCCGAGTGGATGCTCAAATTCCGGCTCAAGGCCTACGAGCTCTTCCGCTCCAAGCCGATGCCGGAGTGGGGCGACAAGGCCCTGCTCGAAGAGATCAACTTCGACGACATCCACTACTTCGTGCGCGCGGGCGAAAAGACCGAACGCTCGTGGGACGACGTTCCCGACGACATCAAGCGCACGTTCGATCGCTTGGGCATCCCAGAGGCCGAGCGCAAGTTCCTCTCCGGCGTGTCGGCCCAGTACGAGTCCGAAGTCGTCTACCACTCGGTCCGCGAGGACCTCGAGAAGGAAGGCGTGCTGTTCTGCGACATGGACACCGCGCTAAAACTGCACCCGGACATCGTCAAGAAGTACTTCGCGACCGTGATCCCGCCCGGCGACAACAAGTTCGCCGCGCTGAACTCCTCGGTCTGGTCGGGCGGCTCGTTCGTCTACGTGCCGCCGGGCGTCGAAGTGAAGACCCCGCTGCAGGCCTACTTCCGGATCAACACCGAGAACATGGGCCAGTTCGAACGGACCCTGATCATCGCCGACAAGGGCTCCAAGGTTCACTACATCGAGGGTTGCACCGCGCCCCAGTTCTCGACGGCTTCGCTGCATAGCGCCGTCGTTGAGCTGATCGCGATGGAAGGCGCGTCGATCCGCTATACGACGATCCAGAACTGGTACCGCAACATCTTCAATCTGGTCACCAAACGCGCGGTCGCCCACAAAAACGCGACCGTCGAGTGGGTCGACGGCAACATCGGCTCGCGCCTGACCATGAAATATCCGGCAATCTACCTGATGGGCGAGGGCGCGCGCGGCGAGATCCTCTCGATGGCGTTTGCCGGCGAAGGCCAGCACCAGGATGCCGGCGCGAAGGTCATCCACGCGGCGCCGCACACGACGTCGGTCGTCACCAACAAGTCGGTCTCCGCGCACGGCGGCAAGACCACGTATCGCGGTCTCGTGGAGATCTTCCCGGGAGCGGTCGGCGCCAAGACCCGCGTCAAGTGCGACGCGCTGATCATGGACGCGCAGTCCTCGAGCGACACGAAACCCACGATGAAGATCGACGAAGCGCGGGCCACGGTCGAACACGAGGCCAGCGTTTCGAAGATCGGCGAAGAGCAACTCTTCTACGCGATGTCGCGCGGCCTCAGCGAAGCGGACGCGACCGCGATGATCGTCAACGGCTTCTTCGACTTCTTCGTCAAGGAACTGCCGATGGAATACGCGGTCGAGCTCAACCGCCTGGTCAAAATGGAAATGGAAGGCTCGGTCGGCTAGAACGAAGCGCCCGAACCGCGAACGAAAGTAGGGCCGGCGAGCGATGAAGGCCGCCGGCCCTTCTTTTTATCGTGACGCTTTCGTGGTGCTGGGGCGCGACGTTTGTCGCGTCCCGCCGTGGCAGGCAGCTGAAACATCCTCGCCGGGAAACGAGTAGCGACAGCGTGCTCCTTGCTTTAACCGGGGGCGCTTCCCCCGATCCCCCACGCGGTGAACCGTCTCTTCGAAGGGTCGACTGTTGAGCATCAATCGGCGCTATGGCGCGGCATTTCTCCTGAGCGTCGGTCTCGGCATTGCGAGCACTACGCTGGCGGCTTCGGCAAAGGCCAATCTCGACTCGGTGCCTGGCGCGCTGCCGAAAACGATCGTCCCGTTGCTCTACGACATCGACGTCGTGCCAGATCTCGGGACGATGAAGATTCGCGGACGCGAGACCGTGACGATCGACGTGCGGCGCCCGACGCGGCGCGTCGTGGTCAATGCACTGCAGACGACGGTCACAGCGGCCTCCGTCGACGGAATCGCGGCGTCGTCGATCGTGACCGGTCCCCAGACACTGACGATGAGCTATCCGAAGATACTCGCGCCGGGCAGGCACATGCTGCGCATCGCCTACGTGGCGACGGTGCAGACCAGCCCTCAAGGGCTTTTCGTGCAGAAGTACGCCGACCAGGCGACCGGCAAGCCCGAGCAACTGATCGGCACGCAGTTCGAATCCACGGATGCCCGGCGCATGTTCCCGAGCTGGGACGAACCGATCTTTCGCGCCCGGTATCGTTTGACGGCGACCGTCCCCAGCGCGTGGTCCGCCGTTTCGAACATGCCGATCGCCAAGACCGTCGCGCTTTCGGGCGGCTTGCAGCGCGTCACGTTCGGAACGTCGCCGTCGATGCCGTCGTATCTGCTCGTGCTTTGCGCGGGGGACTTCGACCGCTTGGACGGGTCGGCCGGCGTGACGAAGATCCACGTCTACGGCCCGCGCGGAACGGGCCCCGAACTCGTCTACGCCCGCGATTCGCTCGAGCGCCTCGTGCCGTACTTCGAATCGTATTACGGCGTGAAGTACCCGCTGCCGAAGATCGACCTCATTTCCATCCCTCAGTTTTTCGGCGGGGCGATGGAAAATTGGGGCGGCATGACGTTTAGCGATACCTCCGTGCTCTACGATCCAAAGGTAGAGAGCGAACGCCAAAAGCGCGATATCTTCGACATCATCGCGCACGAAACGTCGCATCAATGGAACGGCGACCTCGTGACGATGCCCTGGTGGGACGACCTGTGGCTCAACGAAGGGTTCGCCACTTGGATGGAAGCGAAATCGACGGCCGAGCTCAACCCGGCCTGGGACTGGTGGCGCGGCTTCGATAGCGCGACGGACGGCTCGCTCGTGGCCGATGCGCGCCGCACGACGACGAAGGTTGCGGTGCCGGTGCACAACGAGACCGAGGCGAACACGGTCTTCGATCCCGAGATCGCCTATCAGAAGGCCGGCGCGTTCCTGCGCATGATGGAGGGCTATCTCGGGCCCGCCACGTTCCAGCGCGGCCTCCATTCGTACTTCGTCGCCAACTCGTACGCGAGCAGCACCGCGCCTGACCTCTGGCACGCGCTCTCGGACGCGTCCCACCAGGACGTCGCGAAGATCGCTCGCGGTTGGATCGACGAACCGGGATTTCCCGTCGTCGGCGTGCGTTCGCACTGCGACGAGGGCCGGCGAACGCTCGAGTTGACGCAGCACCGCTACGCGTCCTTTGCCGACACGAGCACGACGGTCTGGGCGATTCCGCTCGAGATCGAAGCCGGCGATGGGAAGACCACGCCGTATCTCTTCGATTCCGCGAGCGCCTCCGTGGCTGCGGGCGCGTGCGATGCGCCGCTCATCGTCAACGGCGGCAATCTCGGTTACTACCGCGTGGCTTACGACGACGCAGACCGCGCGCTGCAAGTGCGAGACTTTCAGAAGCTTTCGGTTCCCGACCGCATCTCGCTGCTCGACGACGCGTGGACGTTCGCGCTCGACGGGAAGGACAAGCTCGATCCGTATCTCGCATACGTGAAGGCCGATACCGGAGACGCCGACGTTCACGTGGCCGGCGTCGTGCTGCGCAATCTCGACCGCACTGCGGAATTCGAATTCGGGCAGCCGGGCGAGGCCGCCTTCAAAGCTTCGGCCGTCGCGTACCTTCGGCCGCTCCTCGCGTCGCTCGGCGGCTGGGACGGCCCGACGAGCGATGCGGAAACGACCCAGTTGCGGTCGTCCGTGCTCCGCTCGCTCGATACCATGGGCGATGAGCCGACCATCGCCGAGGCACGCCGGCGCTTCGCGGCCGGCTTGACCGATCCGGCGACGCTCACTCCGCCGCTCCGAGACGTCGTGCTCGGCATCGTCGGTCGTGAAGCCGATGCGCAGACCTACGGGCAACTGATCGCGGCCGGGCGCGCGTCGCACAATCCGCTCGAGGTGCAGACCTACTTCGCCTCGGCTTTCAGCGCCAAAGATCCGGCGCTCGCCCAACAGAGCCTCGACGCCGCACTCACCCTGCCGCCGCAGTATTCGTCGTTCGCACCGGTGATCGTCGCAATCGTCGGACAAGATCATCCGGCGCTCGCGTGGTCGTTCCTCAAGGCGCATCAAGACAAGCTCTTCGGCGGGTTGAGCGAATTCGACCGCATTCCGTACATTACCGGAATCGCCGAGAGCTTTTGGCGGGGCGTTTCGGTCGACGACATTCACGCGTACATGAACGCGAACGTTCCCGCGGCTGCCAAGGCGCAAGTCGCCAAAGCGATGGAAGACGTCGACCGGCTCCTCGACGACCGCACGCGTCTGCTACCCCAAATCGACGCGGCCGTAACGACGACCGGTAACGCGAGTCACCAATGAGAACGGCTCGCCCTTAGCGCGGCGCGGCCGGGCTCGCCCTTAGCGCGGCGCGGCCGAGCTCGACGCCGCGGAACAGAAAACGGGCTCCGCGGGTATTCCCGGTGAAGGTGTGCAACATACCGGGTCGTCGATAGACCCTGACATTCGTGCATTACTTTTCGCTTTTGCCAAGGACGTTACCAACGTGACCTTACGCCTCTGGTCCCGGATCGCGGCCGCAGTCGGACTTTTCGTTGCCGTGCAGAGCGCGGTGCCCGCCGGCGCCGCGTGGAGCGCTTTTACGTCGATCGGAACGAGCAACGTCTTTTCCGACCCTTCGTGCGCCGCCGACGGGAACGGAACGGCGGTCTGCGCGGCGCTGGGCTCCGGAAGCACGCCCATCGTCGCGCGTTTCAACGGCACGTCGTGGAGCGGCTGGACCCACCTCAGCGGCGTCATCACCGCAGCCCCGAGCTGCGCTGCCGTTCTTACCGGCGAAGTGATCTGCGCTTCGCGGAACACGGATCTGCAGCTGATCGCATACCTGTGGAACGGCAAGACGTGGAGCGCATCGCTCGCGGTCGCAACCGGCCTCGATTCAGCCCCGAGCTGTGCCGCATTGTCGGGCGGAAAAGCCGTATGCGCCGGGCGTTCGTATGAGGACGGGATCGTCTCGGCGGTGTATAGCGGGAAAAGCTGGGCGGCATCCTCGTGGAGCAATCCCGCGGTCGTCGTGGACGCGGTGTACGGGCCCGTCGAATGTACGCCCGATGACGTGGGTGACGCGATTTGCGCGTACCTTAGCCTCGGCTCGACGACCAAGGTTCGCGAGTTCACCACGGCCTGGAGCACGGCCATCAATATCGCTGGGTTTGCGACAAAGCCGGCAACATGCACAGACGCCGGCGTAGGCGGCAAGGCCGCCTGCTTCACGACCAGCACCGACGGCGCACTATACGGTCAGCAATTCCTGGGAGGCACATTCACCGCTGCCCACTGGACCGGCTGGGGGTCGATCGGTGGATCCATCAACACCTTCTCTTGCGCGCAAGACGGTCAGAAGGCCGCACTCGTGAACTACGCATGCGGCGCCGTCGCGCTGACCAATGACGCCTTCTACACGAACGAGTTCAACGGCTCGGGCTGGAGCGGTTGGGAGCAGGTCGGCACGACGACGTTCATCGGCTCCCCGTCGTGCTTCGCGCTCAATACCACGACGAAGCCCGGCCGCATCATGTGCGCGGCTACCACCGTTTCCAACATCGCGGTCACGACGACGGGACCCTGATTCCACCCGCGGCCGCCGACCACCAGCGGCCGCGAGGACGCGCATGGAAGTGAAACGCGGCCTGTTAGTAGACTAGGCGTCCGATCACGTTTGTCGCGGTTTCGCAGAACCAGATCGAACCGTCGGGGGCTGTGGCGATGCCTTGAAGTTCGAGCGACGACGACTCGGGCCCGACCGGATATTCCGTGATAACGCCGCCGGTCGTGATTCGTCCGATGCGATTCACGTAGTCTTCGGTGAACCA
>Ga0116229_10014586_pt1 | contig 10894 bp, 10 predicted proteins | sample S1TSphgellanicum_3_FD_87313 | JGI IMG/M metagenome (GOLD analysis project Ga0116229, IMG submission 87313) | Host-associated microbial communities from peat moss isolated from Minnesota, USA - S1T2_Fc - Sphagnum magellanicum MG | ecosystem: Host-associated > Plants > Peat moss > Unclassified...
ACAACAACAACAACAACAACAACAACAACAACAAGACAGTTTCCACTCATCAGCAGCAAGCAGCTGTTGTTAGATGATCAGCTGAAACTGCACTAGATCATTAATAATAATAATTCCAACTATGTCCATGCAGATGAACTCAATATAGATTTATGGCTTACTATCCACATGGTCCAAGTACTCAGGTTCTGGTCCTGTATCTTATGTAAAGCTGCAGTTGTGGATTCAAATCTAGTTGCAATACAGCAGCAGGATGTGTGGATTCTCTAGAAACCTAGCTTGAATGTTTTCTACCTAGAGCTAGTCAACTTGAGAAATTCTGCTTTTAGGTAGTACCTTATGTAGCTTTTGCTATAGTCTGCTCGCAGTTGTGTACAAGTGCCATCGCCTGACTGAGACGTGCAGTATTTGTTGTTTGTCACATCCACACACTCGAAACTCTCCCCAAGTAAAGGCCAGCATGAATATCGGGAGCAGTTACCCGAGCCGCTGCATGACTGGACTAGCTCTGTTTCAAATCCCCCGGCAAACATTAAATTATCTGAAGATTGTCATCAGATTATTGTGTACATGCCTGATCTTCGACTGCGGCATAATTTGTGTATACAATAGTATTCTCAAGCTTTTAGATTTGCTAGCTGATGTGTGTGTGTGTGTGTGTGTGTTTGGGAGAGAGAGAGAGAGAGAGATCCCGCAATAGTTGCAGTAATCTCTTTGCTTACCGCATGTTTGAGCGTCATTCACCTCCACTTGCTTAGCAACTAACACCACTTGCATCTCTTTCTCATTGAGGAAGTCACTCCCTGCGTCCCCTTGCACCCCCGGCGCTGCTGCGATTAGAGCCCATATTATAAGCGCCGCCACCAGAACTCCTTGTATTACAACAACTGAACCTGCTGCACACGACCACCTGAAGCTGCTTCTTCCCATTACATCCGCGCTTGCTAAAAGTTTTGCTATTCGGATCCCACTGTCTAGCTCCTCAGGCGCAGCTTGATCACACCTGGAGAAATCGCTTGATGTTTTCAGCTCCTGATCAGCTTCGACAGCTACCTAGTCGGAAACTTTCATAACTACACCCGGCCGCAATCTTATGGCCAGCCATCGACAGGAGAATCTCGCAAGTCGCACTGATCGAGAGACGTCATATCTCCCTCCAAGAAGCTCGCGAGCAGGAGTTTCGGCTTCTCATCCTTAATTGGACCCTTTGCAATTGTTCGACGCCGCACGGAACTGCAATTTCTCGCCGCAGTATAATAACACAGATTTCTCTGGTACCTGAACTACTACTAGTTCTCCAACTTCTCTCATGGACCTGATCTACATGAGATCACCACTCTCGATCCAGTGCGCTCTTTTCTGATCTCTCAGAAAGAAGAAATCATCAAATTGTGCAGCTGCTAAAGCTTGTAGCTAGATCACAAACTCTGCTGCAACAGCTAGTATCAGCTGCTATGGAGATCTGACCAGCTGGACTTACCGCCTGCGAGAAACCGTGAATGGTCAGCATGACTTCGAAGTGGCCTTGGCCAGGGCCCAGGCCAAGAAAGTTCTGTGCAATGCAAGGAAGAATCACAAGCAAAAAAATCCAGACCTGTGGACTATGGTCTGTAGGAAGAGCGGACCCACTAGTTCGACTCGAGTACTTAAAGTAATCTTCAAGTTTCCTCCTGCCTTGAGTTGATAGACTTTCTTCAAAAAAATTGCCAGAGCGAAACGCATGAACAGATCATTATTCTTCCCACTAGACAAAGTAGAGGCTCCTCTAGATTCCACCGCCTGGCTGATTGGGTAGATAGAGATCAGTCTCGACAGTCTAGGGAACCTTGAGAGCGTAGATCTAGATAGCGAGTCTTGAGATCCTGGAGAGTTCTAGACAGTCTAGAAATCCTAGAGAGTCTATAGATTCTTGATCTAGAGCGAGAGTCTAGAGAGTATAGAAAGTCTAAAAGTCTAGAGAGTCTAGAGAGATTACTCTATCTTTAGTTAAGGACTCTCTAGACTCTCTCTCTCTCTAGATCTAGCTTTAACTAGATCTAGACTCTCTAACTAGATCTAACTAGACCTAGACAGTCTAGACTCTGGAGACTCTCTAGGTCTAGACTGTCCCCAGAGTCTAGACTGTCTAGGTCTAGTTAGAGAGTCTAAATAGACTTGACGGTCTAGATCTACATAGAGAGTGTGGAGAGTCTAGATCCGAGCAGGTGCAGGAGCATGTGATTGCAGGCTTTTTCATATGAATTTCTTGTAGGAGCAGCCCTGGAGAGCCTAATCTGATGAGCAAGCAAGCAAGGAAGCAGATGCAGATGTGGGTCCTCCTTGAAGGAATAGTAATACTAGAACTAATCCTTGCTGGAATTTGGCGCGTTTTGGCACTAAATTTATCTAGTTTTACAGGCAGGACAAATAGATTGCTACCAACCATTTGTGCTATAAATGGATGTCACAGCTAACTGTGACAAAGAGCCCCCTTGTTACTAGGGACGGCAACCTCTATTTTCATAGATTTAGATTAGGAGTCATTAGCTGCTGCTGCTTGGTGAGCACTCAAGAGGCTCCTATTTGTTCATGATTGAGGAAAAAAGTCAATTCACCCACCTTTCATTCTTCAGTTTTCCAAATCTCTTTGGTGCACTAGCAACTACACAGATTACTGGTACCTACCTTCATGGTAAATTTCTACAGCCCCAATTTCCAAATCTTATTTGTTTCTTGCTGTTGTTGGTAGTTGAGTTCTGATTTATAATTATCAGCCTTTGGTAACTTACAATCAGAGATTTGGCACTTAGTTGAATTTTGATCTTTAATATGATGTTAAACCTTTTGTATATTAAACATAATTTGAGACTTAGCCTCCAGGAGGTTACTCTTTATATATATATTTTTTAAGACACACGTGAGATAAAAGGGTATTTTTTAATGCTATGAAATAATAAAAGTGTTAATGAATTCTTTTATTAAAATTAAAAATATTCTCATAATTCAATTCTTGGCACCCTACATTGAAATGAATTTGTAAATTTATTTATTTTACTAAGTTGTACCCTATATTTTTTTGCACCTCATTTGAAATAAAATTAAGAAGTAACCTCCCCCTTAAAACTTAGCAATTATAGAATGTTCTAGAACTTACTTCTTTCTTTCTCCAATTCCAATTCTTTATTGCAGGAATGCTTTATGTAACAAAGTTTGGCAGTTTACAGCATGTTGACTTTGAAGGCTTCTGGGCCCATGGGGAAGTTGTAACATAAATAAACTAAGAAGTGACACCTACCCACTTAAACATTAGTTGAGTTTAGGAAGTGTGACTCCCATGGCAAAGCCTGGCAACCGCCAAGCTATTGCCTCCTTTTGGGTGTGTACTCTATCGTGTTTGTCTGCAAATCCACGCACTGTAAGAAAAAATAAATGGCCACATTCTTCAACTGTCTATCTGATCTATTTCCAGAATCTGAAATAAGTACGCAAATAAGTTAATAAGTGAAAAGCTCAAAAAAATTTAGGGAAAGTACATAACGTTACTTACAGTTTTCACAGAACTGAAACAAAAATGGCAACCAACTTGCTAAACCTCTTTCCTTTTCTAGTTTTTAAACTCTGTTTTTCTGAACTTTAGTGTAAATTAGTATTCATTACGTTTTGAAAATCCCATTGTGTTCTCTTTTCTCTTTTTTCCAAGTACCGATGGGGCTAGTGATGGTCACCTCACTTTCTCTCTTTGGGATTTCACTACAGCCTTCACTACACAGTTTTTTGACTTTTTATATGATGATGCTGAAACCCTGCCATTTAAAAATAAACCAAAGCAAAATAAACCAAAGCACCCAAACAGGGGGAATACAAAGAACAAAATGGAAGGACAAGAAGACAAAAGAACCACCAAAGAGGGCGAATCACAAGGGGAACATCAAGTTCTTGAACCCCCTCCTATCGCAAGGAGCATATAAAAAAGGAAAGGGAAGGGCCTTCTGAGAAGATGCTTACCCTAGAAAAACCCTCACCACTACAATAGTGTGTCTCAAAATAGAGATCACTTGCGCACACTATAACACCACTGACACCCTCTGTTTATAAAATACGCACAAAACTGAGATAAGAAAACCTCCAGTGCCCTTTGCTCCTCACTTGATGTTGGCACATCAATGAAGAAATCTGTTTGAATGCTGATGTAAATATCTCTTATAACTTTTTTTAATGGTATAGCATTGTAATGAAGACTTTATGCTCCTCCAAAAAGAGAGACCTTTGTTGAACAATTAGGTTTGTCAATAGGACCAAAGTACATTGTCTGATGATGAGGAACTTGCTTTTTGTGCGAATTTACTAAATGTCCCCATGGAGCATAGAGTTGTTTATATCCACACTTTTTTCTTTTTTGAAACGCAACGGCAGACCTGACAAGCAGTTGCGAGCCCCAAGTCAAGCTCGTTGGCAGAGGGCCAGAAGGAGTTTCACGTGCACTCCACTGGGTTTCAACCCAGGACCTTTTTGAGGTCCCAGCATCCCAGAATGGGCTATACCATTGAGCCATCATCACCCCTGGGGTGTTTAGATCCAACACTTTTAGGGGAGGCCAAAATCACCTCACAAGTCAAGGGAACCAAGGCATGACTCATTCATGCAAATGGACATGGAAAAGTGCAGAGGAGTCCAACATTTTTGCACTATGAGTTGTGTTTGATAGCACAAAATGGAAAATTATGCATAAAGGACAAAGTGAAAGGAAAGATTAACTAACAACTCAACCTGTGTGAAAGGAGAGATCCTTATAGTGATGATTTGAATCCAACAAAAGACATTTTTCAATTTGACGCACTTGTATTCAGACATGTATTGTGATGTTGAAAGGAATTCAACAACCAATGCAACACATCCAAAATCACAGTTCTTCCAAAATATGGGTAGAATCCAAAAATGATGTGACATGAACCATGTCAACATTGTTGAGGTTTTGGATCTGATGCTAGATGATATGTATTTTTAAAACTAAACTTGTGATTGTCATAATGTGAAAAATGAATAGGAAAAAAATAGCACTGGTGACTTGATAATAATACACTTATCTGTAAAGTCACCTTGTCTTCACTCTGTCTTTCTGTTTGGGCCTCCTTTCACACCTAAACCCCTCTTTGAGTGGTTTCCGGAAAGTGAGGAAATCTTATCAAATTTGTATTCGGGTATGAAATGTAGAAACTCAACATTTAATGCAAAAGGATAAGAGTAATTATAGTAGCTGTACAGGTAGGAGCAGTGAAAATATATGTACTACCAGTGGAGGTGCTCAGCAAAAAGGAAAACCGGATGAAACTCAGTTTACCACAAAATTTGCTGGTATTCAGAGGCCCTCTTTACACTACAGTGAGTGCCCGTGACCATGGAAATTCAATAATCATTCAGGTGTGGGCCTGAGTTCTCAAGTGTAGGCCCGAGCTCTCAAGTGTAGTGTAAAATGAAAATAGGCTTTGCTGAGGTACCTTAACATTTTAAGGTCAAAAATCTTGGAAGGAAATGCTAAAATTCCTCTCAATATTTTTCTCAAAAATATATATATATTAAAAATTTTGTAATCGATGCTTCAAAAAATCATTTGAAATTTTTGAAATTTTTTGCATTTTTTAGTTCATGGCATAACCAACTTTTGTGCCCATCTAACAAAATGTTAAAATAAATTTGAAGATTTTTAAAAGTCATGGTCTAACTAAGGTCAAGCAAAGCCTACCTCCAATATAGGTGGGCTTGGCCTAACCTCTATTAAACCATGAAACATTACCCATAAGCTATCATTTAACATTTCATGTTAAGATTTCATCTACTTTCATTTCCTTGGTTCCCTAGGTTTTCAAGCTTTGTGTAAAGTGAACTTTTTACTTTCACAATCCTTTTCCTCCCATCAAAGATTTTATATTTTAATAATCACAGACTTTCAATCTCTAGTGTAAAGGGGGCTTGAGTATCATCCCCCTTGAATGCTAATGTCCGTTTTTGCAGGGTTTTTTTAATCTCACCCTGTTTATGACCAAGCTCAGGGTTTTGGTGCTGTGTTTTCATTAGTTTATGGATAAGTCTAATGTCTTTAGAGATTTCACCTCTAGAAGCGAAAAAAACTTGTAATACATCCATTCTATTCGTGTTCCAAGGTGAATGATTTATCTTCATTCTCTATCCTTAAAAATGTAAAGTGGAAACATTAACTGTGTGTGAAGTTGGAGCCTGTGGGTCAATGGAGCTGGTTTGCTTTTTAAGGGGCATGTATATGGTGACAATTACCAATCAAAATGCTAGGCTCTTGAACTAATGTATACTAATGAACGGGATAACCATGAACATAACCAACAACAGGACCGTTACCATTCTCTCATGGATAATCCTTCTGCTAGACTAATCTTGAATGATCTATTTAATGACTGGTTCTAAGCAGTCAACTGAAAGGTTGTCAACTGGAGGTGAGGGTGAGGCCGTCTCATTGGTTTCAGCACTCGACTCTGGCTGGTTTTGACTAAGACTAAAACAAAACCAACCGTTACGGTAAGAAATTGATACACCAATTATGAGTAGTACTAGGAAGCCTCCAACTATTGAACCCACTATTTTTCCTACAAGTTGCCCAGTATTTGATGTACTCTTGTTCATTGTTATGCAATCACCACAACAGGCCAGCTCTGATAGTGTGCTCGTGAAGTCTGTCTGGGGACAACATCCTCCATTACCGCCACCATCTTGGGTCACTGATGGACATGATTCAGCAGAAGCGTTGCTTTTAGATGTCTGTCACAAATTACATCAAGAAGAAGTAGAAATTAATCATATGAGTTGGCAGCCCATAACTGTTTGACAGAAAATTTCTTCCCCAACATTGTTTTACTTGATTTTGGAAAATGTAAAAACCCCAGTTCTAAAAGACTAGAATGAAGTTGTATCTCAGATCATGAAACCCTGGACAGAAAGCGCTAAACATTGATTCAGATGTTTGAATGAGTTATAACTTACCTCCAAACTACAATTGAACTGAAGAGTAATTGAATTGTTTAGAGGAACATTATTCCCAACCAGCCTTTGCTGCAATGCTTCTTCAACTGATTGTTTAAGCATTCCAAGCTCTACTATGAACACATCAATACCCGCCACACCAAGTAGCTCCCCATTGGAATCAAAGGCTGCATTTTCACCACCCAAAAGTCGCTGACTTAACATCACCGAATAGGTTCAATATGATGCCATGCTAGCATTTCAAACTCCACTTCAGTCATGCAAGCAACAAGAAAAAAAATTCAGCATTTCAAGATTATAATTATTGTATCAATAATTCATTAGAACTTCTATTATCTGCAGCATGGCATGAATGTGGTTCCAGGCAAATCAACTTTGGGTTTAGATGATACAGTTAATATTGAAATCACAGCCCTAAGGGGATTTTACCTGGATATGTAACAGTCATGCACAGTGATCCTTCAAAGAAAGAAGGATATACATTGCTCCAATAGGGCTTCTGGTTTACTGCAACAATATGGGTATTGGCAAGGAAAGAATAGAAGGATTTTATTGCAAATAAAGGGTTGTCTAAATTTTGGGATATGACCTCAAATGTTCCATCAACTTCACAAATTTGGCTCGGTAGGTTTGAGCCTCTCTCCAAGTACGGGTCATCATCTGTTGTAATTGTTTGCAACATTTTGTACACAAATACTTTGGTTTTGTTGGATGAGATCTCATTGACTGGCAGGGTTTGGTTTGGATTCCCAGTGGTAGCAAACTGGCCATCTGTCAATACAATAATAATCTGCAAATCAGAATCATTGTTGGTCAACATTGCACATCATGATAATTGCACAAATCTCTCATGGCTTATAAGGGATATTGCCACTTCTTTTGTGGTTCTACTCCAATGTTTGAACATATCAAGGATTGAAGTTTGATCAATGTCTTGTAACTTTTGTCACGTTATGGATGGTGACTCATTTACAACATGGATAGCATAGTGGAGATCGTACTAGTTGCAAAATTGAAAGTGCATTTAATTTTGCATTGTAAATATGTGAATTATGCATCACAATGTTGTTTCTAATGCCTAGTCAGTTCTTTCCAAGTTCATCTTGCTTTTTGATACATAATTTACCCATATGAAAATGCAACACAAAATCATTAAAATTCCTAAAAAGAAAATAATACTTGAAGACTTTCTCTTGCTGGCAATTAGGTGTTCACAAAGTACAATATATGTTGATCTTTAAATTTGACATTTAAGGGGTTGTTATAGATTTAAGTTATATAACACATATGTCATATTAGGTGTATTGTGATGGCTAGAACTACATATAAACACAAGTTTATCAAATCCATGATGATTGAAAATCAAAGTAGCATGGTTGTAATTTGAAGCTCTATATTGCAATTTAATCTTGTTAATGCCTACAATATTTGGGTTAGAAATTGGTTAGTTAATTTGGGGTTTCTTGACTAAGTTCTATGACTGTTGTTCTAATGATACTACTGAAACACAAGTAACACAATAATACCTAACGACTTAATTTATTGATTTGAAATTTCATAGAACTTGTACCTTCAGATATTTTGGAGTATTGGTAGGGAAATATGTGAGCGCAGCTTCAATAGCAAGTGTCAAATTTGATGGTCCAGTTTGATCGGATGCTCTTATGTTGGTCAACTTATCTTTCAACCCTTGTAGTTCTGAGGAGGTGCTGTCATTTTGTAAATACACCTATGTGCAAAATCCAACAACAGTAGCCAACTTGGGTTATGCAAAAATTAGAACAAAGTTCATCAAGAAACAATTCTTGCAAAAGATAAGAAGGAAATGACAATTTTATACTTATGAGCTTAATTGCAATTACAGTGTCATCATGGGACACACTTGTAATTTGCCAATGGTCGTGCAACAATAGATTAAATACTAGGACCTGTGCATATTTTATCATTATAATTTTTGGAACTTATGGACATGGTCAAAGCAGGACATTTTGATTTGCTGATATATTATAGATATAATTGATAGAATTCTAGAAAGAATACATTTGATTAAGGAAGTTTTATCACTCATGTTTGATATCAACTTGCTCACAAATGAGAATCATCTGGTATAATTATTCAAGTCAAATGAAGCAGTCATTTACTTAGTATCCTCAATAAAATTGTGTTTTAGAAAGGCATGTGAAAACCTTACTGCATTTGTGTTAAGTGGCAAAGCTTGGGCGTTGTCAAATGTGAGAATGTTTACATAGTCTCCTTGTAAGAGAGTTCCCAAGAGAGCCATGGAGATGTTCTGGGAAGCTTGCAAGTAGGAGTAGCTCAATAAGAAGGGTGTCAATTGATTGTCCATTGTAGCTGATACATCTATTAGGACAATCACATATTTCAACACAGATATGCCAGTGAGGTACCTGAACAAATATATCACATGAACTTATCATTATCAATAGGTGCAACCTTAAAGGACATGTGCTGGGTTGATTGCTCCATCTCTACAATACAAAGTTGTTCTTCATCTACCCACCTTGTTCAAAACCCTAGAAATGGCAAACATATTATGGATTTCAATTCGAACACATGTATGTATCTATGATGTGAAATTCACAAGTTAGCCATAATTCAATTGCAATGAAATTCAATTGAAATTACTTTGGCAATCAAGATAATTTACCAAGGTCGAGTTCTTGGGTCATACGTAACACAATCATCAGAGCTCTCTTCCTGCATGTTTGATTCAAACAAAGTTTAATTAGAATTGCAAGAATTTCAGTTTCACATCATGTCATGCAATATAATAATATATTGTACTTAATGCATATGGAGGAAACCTATGGTCCGTTCAATTATCAATTTTTGTAATTTAGATGCTAGAGCTAGGCAATTGAACAAGTCCATTAAAATTTCCTTTTGAGAACCAAATTGTCTAGATCTTAAACTTCAAATAAACCATCAAAGACTTAGAGAGTAGTAGTGAATCTTCACCCTTCCTGGATAAGCCCGCCAAGTCCCATCAACTGAACCAAAATATACCAAGCTGAAAGTGGATGCATTTGACATAGTTGCAAATGTTTCATCCAATGGCCTTTGTGTGCATACAGCGTTTGTGATCTCACTTTGTACATCATTGAGAATTGTCATTGGAGGCAACCTGACACCAACACCAAGGACCTGTATTTATTGATTCATCAAAAACATCATGATGCTCTTTGGTGAAGTAACAAAGTTCAAGTAATTGGTACCAAGCTTACGAAGTGAGGATGATGGTTGCAAATGAGACAAGTAGTTTTGGAGTCAGTAAATTCAGAACTTGTAAGGTTTGAGGATTTGAAATTTCTTCAATGAAAATTTGGTTCAAGGAAGGACTCCTTCCAATTTAGATATCAAATCTGTACCATGTTCAAATTTCAGACTACAAATCTTTCTGTGTAGCCCAGTAAAACCTTACGGTGGGGGCATTCCCCAAATAAGAGGCATGGGACAAGGTGGTAGCCGAGTCTGGCCTCACATTTTGAGCAATGTCCCCCACTCATGTGCGCTTTACCCATGGTAAAGCATGAGATGAACATTATCATAAACATAAGCTGATCACAAGGTCCAAGGGTTCTTACTTCTTACACATACTCCTTAAGAGTACCTGTCCTCAAGGATTTACAACTATAGGTAAGCATAATGTCCCTCTGGCCATTCTTGTGGAATATATGTAAGATCCCTCTTCTTTTCTAGGAGGGATATTCATGGATATAAGCTGCCCTCCAAACATAAATTAGGAAAAATTTTAAGAAACTGCAAGGGGATGGATTATAGGGTCTGGTATGGTTGCAGGTTGCAGGGAAATCAATCAATCTCTCAATTTACTAAACGAATTGCAAAGCAATGATCAGGAAGAATCCTTAATATAGATCTAGATCCA
>Ga0116229_10014587_pt1 | contig 10890 bp, 8 predicted proteins | sample S1TSphgellanicum_3_FD_87313 | JGI IMG/M metagenome (GOLD analysis project Ga0116229, IMG submission 87313) | Host-associated microbial communities from peat moss isolated from Minnesota, USA - S1T2_Fc - Sphagnum magellanicum MG | ecosystem: Host-associated > Plants > Peat moss > Unclassified...
CAGCCTCGCGTGGGAACGCCATCTGTTCCAATTCGCCCTTGCGGCGCTCGCAGCGCTCAGCGTCGTCGTTCTTGGCAAGCGCGGCATCTGCCGGTACCTCTGCCCGTTCAACTCGATCGTCGCCACGCTGCGTCGGACGTTCGCGAGCGTCAAGGTCGAGCCGACCGCGGGAACCGCAGCGTCTACTAGACGAACTCCCTGTGCTTCCGCGTGTGCCGGATGTTCCATGAAGGAAGATCCGCCGCGCGAAGCTTTCTTCAAAGGAATCGTTGCATGAAATCGTCGCGCCCCATCCAGAGTTTGCTCGTCCTGTGGGCGCTCTGGGAATTCGTCAACGCCTCGCTCTCGACGTTCGCCGGTCCACTCGGGGCGACGTTCGTCGGATGGATCCCGAAGGGCGGCTGGACGGGCGACCTCTATGCGATGACCCAGCAGTACGGGATGGTGTTGTTTCTCCTGGGCGGCGTCTATCTGCTCACCGCGACCGATCCGCTTCGCTTCCGCGCCTTCATCTGGATTCCGATCGCGGAACAGATCATCGGAATCGCGTACGCGACGTACGGTCTGGTCGGTGCCCACACGATGACGGGGCAGCAACTCGCGACCCAAGTCAGCGTCAACGTCGTCGTGGCGGTGCTCTTCTACCTCTTGCGGCCGTCGTCGACGGTCGGCGGAGCCGGCGAACTGCGCGGGGCGAACGCGTAGCTGCGACCCGCCCTCCGCGCGCGTTCCCGTCGTCCGACGCGTCGAGCCGCGCAGCGATCGGCGTCGACCGGCGGCCCGTGTTTTCCCTGTAGCGGTAGCCGGACCGGGGTCATGCGAGCCTTTGGCGGATGAGCAACTTGGCGAGTTTACTGCCAAGAGTTCAAGAGCCCGGTGGCATTCAAGGTATCGATGGCGAGCTCGATTCGCTCGCGCGCACCCGCTTTCAGGTCCGCGAGGCTGTCGCCCAGCAGTGCCCGCATTTGGTGCGGAATCCACACCAGTTCGATGAAGCGTGCGGCGGCGGGCCACGCTTGGGCGACCGCGTCTGGATCGTCGGTACGGGGCGCGGAGATCGCCTCGGCAACGCGCCGGACGCCGGCCTCCCAGCCGATGCGATCGACGTGCCGCGCGAGTTCCGGCATCCGCGGGGCGACGGCGATGATGACCCGCATGAGCGCGACCGCCTCGGGTTGCAGCGAATGCTCGAGGAGGGAGATTCCGACGCCGATCAGCCGCTCGCGCAGCGGCTGACCGGCATCCACCTGGCCGGCGGGCGCCATGGCCTGGTCCACCGTGCGGCGGATGAGCGCCGCGAATAGCGCTTCTTTATTCGGATAGCGGGCGTAGAGACTCGCCTTGCCCGCACGAGCTAGGGCGACGACCTGCTCGCAGCTGGTCGCTTCGAACCCGCGCTCGAGAAATAACCGCTTCGCAGCATCGAGGATGCGGTCTCCTACGTCCGCCTCATGGCCAAGCGGAGGGCGTCCGCCACGCCCGTGGCGGTCTCTCGCGATGGCCATGTTGCGGCCGTCCTCGGCAATGTCGTCGATTGGGGGAACTCCTAGCACGTGGGGAGGTTCTGATAAACTGAACGGTACCGTTCAGTTGTCTGCATCTGATGACACGGTTTCGATGAGGAGTGATGCAATGGCAGTCCAGGAGTTAACCGACGTAACGTTGCCGAGCAGCAAGCCGATCGTCCTTGCCGGGGGTACCGGCGACCTCGGCGGGCGGATCGCCACGGCCCTTGGACGCCGGCGGGTCGCGTTTCGCGCGCTCGTACGGCCGGGCACCTCGGCCGCCCTCCGTGCGGGGCTCGAAGCGGCCGGGGCGACCCTGGTCGAGGTCGACTATGACGATGGAGCCGCGCTCCGCGATGCCTGCGGCGGCGCAGCCTGCGTCGTGTCCGCCCTCAATGGGCTCGAGCCGGTGATGATCGGCATGCAGGGCAAGCTGCTCGACGCGGCCGTCGCTGCCGGCGTGCCGCGCTTCATTCCGTCCGACTTCTCGCTCGATTTCACCAAAACACGCCCGGGCGATAATCGCAACATGGATGTGCGCCGAGCGTTCATGGCGCGGATCGACCACGCGCCGATCAAGGCGACGTCGGTGTTGAACGGCGCATTCGCCGATTTGCTGACCGGCCAGGCGCCGATCGTCCTGCAAAAGCAACACCGGATTCTCTACTGGGGCAGTGCGGACCAGCCGCTCGACTTCACCGCCAAGGACGACGTCGCGGATTACGTCGCGGACGTCGCCCTCGATGCGGCCTCACCCCGCTTCCTCCGAATCGCCGGCGCAACGGTGAGCCCGCGTCAGTTGGCCGACATCATGACGGACCTCACCAAGCAGACCTTCAGGCTGTTCCGCCCCGGCGGGATCGGTTTGCTCGGCGTGCTCATCGGCGTCGCGCGAACGCTAACGCCGCGCAGCGACGAAGTGTTCCCCGCGTGGCAGGGCATGCAATATCTGCGCGATATGGCCAGCGGTCGCGGCAAGCTCGCGCCGCTCGATAACGACCGGTACGGCAAGAAAAAGTGGACCAGCGCTCGCGACGTCCTCGCATCAGCCGCCTGAGTTCGCGGGCTGCGGCACGGTTTCTCACTCGGAACGGGAGGCAATGCGGAGACGATGAAAGTTAGAGAAGAACAGCTCTAGTCTGAATGTGGCTGAAGGGTGCGAATTTTTTTGAACGGTTACGCGGCCCAGCCTGACTTCGAAGCGACGATCAGATTTCGAACCACCGAGGCGGGAGGTCGAAAGGGACCTGCCAATCTTTCACGATACCGTCCAGATCTTCGGTTCCCGTTTGATGAGAAGTACGTCCACGGGTGTCGGATACTTAGCGATCTGTGGGTGCAGCCGGGTGAGGCGGTGACCGCCGGCGTGGAACTAAGAGGATTCGAAAGTGAGCTCATGGAGCTAGTGGCGAGAATCGCTCCGCGTTTGACGTTCTTCGTTCAGGAAGGCCCCCACATTGTGGCTGACGGTATCGTCAATCACGTGCTACGTGCAACTCAGTAGGCCATTACATGCGGCTTGACCTCGGCAACATCGACGAAGACCAGGGCTTCACGGAGGCGATCTGAAATTGGCGAGCTTTGGCCTTTCGTACGTTCGCGCGTTACCCTGGTCCTCGCTGTTTATCTGCGCGTTCGTCGCGGGGCTGAGCAAGGGCGTTCTTGACGGTTTTCACGTCGTTCCACTTCGCGAGGGACTGTTATCGGCGGTGTTTCTGCTGGTGCGCGCCGGCCCAAGCGTGTGCGTTTTCATCGCCATCGCCACGCTGCCGTTCGCAGCGGAAGAACTGAGCCGCGGGTTTGTCAAGCTGTGTCTGCGCTGGTGGGCTCCATTCGCGCTCGGCGCGGCAACCATCGGCTTCCTGTTTGGCGCCCAGGTGTACGCGGTCTACGGCCAGCCCGCACTTTGAGTTTCCGCCCAGCCCGCGCTTTGAGGTTTCGTCCAGCCCGCGTTTTGATTTTCTGCCCAGCAGAACCGGCGCTGCATTCGATTACCGTGTACTCCGCGGCGCTCAAGCCGCGGATCGCACGTGCCATGCCTGGCCTGGCGGATGGGCGCGACGATCCCGGAGCCGATGCTGCCGGAAAGCCGACAATGAGCCGCCGGCATTCAACCTGAAGGTGCGCTAAATGGATACCGTTCCGCAAGCGCCGCTCATTCTGATAACGGGTGGAGGTCGTGGAATCGGGGCGGCGACTGCGCGGCTGGCTGCCGCGCAAGGTTACGATGTAGCGATAAGCTTCGTCTCTGATGAGTCGGCCGCCCTCGCGGTGGCGGCTGAGATAGAAGCCGCTGGGCGTCAAGCTCTAGCCGTGCGCGCAGATAGCGCGGATCCCGAGCAGGTCGCTGCGCTCTTCGCCGCGATCGACCGAAAGTTCGCCCGCATCGATGTGCTGGTGAACAACGCCGCGGTACTTGCGCCGCAGTCCCGGCTCGAGGATCTCGCATTCGAGCGGCTGCAGCGCATCTTCGCGGTAAACTCCATCGGCCCGATCCTTTGCGCGCAGCAGGCGGCGAAGCGCATGTCGTTCCGTCACAACGGGCGGGGCGGCTCTGTGATCAACATCTCATCGGCAGCCGCCCGGCTCGGCAGTCCGAACGAATATGTCGACTACGCCGCGTCGAAGGGCGCCGTCGAGACGTTCACCACCGGCTTCGCCAAGGAAGTCGCGCGGGATGGGATACGCGTCAACTGCATCCGTCCTGGGGTCATCTACACGGACATGCATGCCAGCGGCGGAGAGCCGGGCCGTGTGGATCGCGTTAAAGACTCGGTCCCCATGGGAAGGGGCGGACAACCTGAAGAGGTCGCGCGGGCCATCCTCTGGCTAGCGAGCGCCGAGGCTTCCTATATCACCGGCGCATTCCTCGATATCACCGGCGGCAGGTGACGAACTAGGAATCCCTCCATTCGATCACGATCAGGGTCGCAGCGTCTCCGCCGATCGACCGCTGGCGGTGTGCGAGATGGCCTTCGAAAAATACTGTCGCCGGCTTTCAAGCGAACCTTGCGGTCGGCGAACTCCATCGCGATCTCCCCGCGAAGCACGTAGAGAAATTCCTCGACGGCATGTTCGTTGAACTGCTCTTCGCCTTCCGGCGCGGGGTACATGATGAACGGGGACATGTTCTTCTCGGCCGCTTGCCGGCGATCGGGACGAGGTTCAGGCGGCCGCGTCCGCTACTCGACGCGCGCGCGCTCGATACAGATGCTCCGGCTTTCCACGGCCTGGCCGAAGATGCGCGACATCGACGTCAAACGCTCGCGCGAGCTTCAGGACGGTTGCGATCGATGGGATGCTGACTCCGCGCTCGACCTTCGAGAGAAAACTCTTGGTCAGGCCGGTGCGCTCGGCCAGACCGTCCAAGCTGAGTTTCCGCTGACGGCGCATCGCATGAATGCGCCGGGCGACTCCATCGAGTTGGCCCGGCGCGCTCACCGGCGCGCCCAATCGGATTTTGCCCGTCTCATCGGTACGTGCCCCATTTTCGTGCGAGCATGCCCATGTGTTTGCTAGCGCGAGATGGTGCTCGCTGCGTCTTGAATCGCACGCTTCGGTCGGCGCGATCCCGTGTGGATCCCACGGCGCTGGACGGACCTGACGTTGCGAGCGGCCATACCCTCGAAAGACAAAAGCGGCGCGTCGCGTGCACAGATCTTCGCTAACGTGCCGACGATCGTCATTCGATGCGGCTCCGCAATCGAGGGACGTGCTGCGCCCACGCCTGGCTCCGGATAGCGGCGATGCGCGTCGTTGGATAAGAAGACGTTAACGTGATGGTAATCAAAGGTTTAGTTTGTGAGATGCAAACTGATCTCGTTGTTAGCTGAAACCTCCCGACCAGCGTCGTTCAAACTTAGTCGTTTCGCGTCCAGCGAATGACGCATCTTCTCGGGAAACAAAATCTAGCAGGTCAAATCGTGGTAAGATCGAACGCTGTCGCGCGCCGAGCTATGAAAACTTGTTTTCACGGCAATGGCACTTTCTTGGCGCGACTGCTGTCGAACGCGTCGATCTCGTCGATTTTCGACGGAGCGCGTCTGCTTCTTGGAGGTGCTTCCTATTCGTACTTCCGTGATCTCTGTACGCTGCGCCGCTGCGCTCACCATCTTATCGTTCTGTTTTGCAGCGATGCCCGCGCCCGCCGGCGCGACGACCCCTCGTCCGGCATTTTCGCAAGGTCTGGTCGGCACCGGCGTATCGAAATTCGAAGGGGACGTCAGCGCTTGTTCTCAAATTCGTAGCGCGGATGTGGCTGCCGCCGCAGACACAATTCGCGCCGCGCGCGCCGTCGTCGTTGCGCCGGATCCGATCGAAGTGAAGAATCAGAAGACCGATCCGGTAGCGTTTCATGCTTGGCTGGAACGCAACAAACCGCGCGGCAATCCGCATATCACCATACATCAGATGACGCCGGTGGAATTTGCAACGTTCCGCGCCGCGTCTCTCGTGAGCAAGGGCCGGATCACGGTCGCCGCTGCGATCTCGGCATGTCCGCTTCAGGCTGCCTCGGCCGTCAGGGCAAACCCCGACGGGACAGTCTGCAATTCCAGCTGCAACGGCCCATGCACTGCGGTAACGTCGCAGCATAACGCCACGAACGGAACCTACAACATTCTGAGGGACGCTTCGATTTGCTCCGGTAGGCCGAGCAGCACGCAGTCGTATTACAGTAACGGCACGCCGCTGAATGCCGGGACGACGTCGCTCGTGACGATTACTGGATATCCGGGAGCGGCGTCTTCAATCCCGGGCGTGCAGTCGTCGATTCCGACCTCATCCGGCACCGTCGTGACGACCTTGCCTGGGGGCGAATATGTTCCGCAGAAGGGCTGGGTTACGTTGCCCGGGGCCACCTACAAGGGATCTCAACTCTCGGCGTACATCAGCAGCAACGATTCTTTCGCGGTCTCCCTCAGTGCGAGCGACATGGTCACGTCGAGCGTCACAGCATACGACGGTGTGGCAAACGACGGAGTTCAAGTTTCCGCCGATTTCGCGAACACCGTCTATGCGTCGCCCGTGGTGCAGGCGTCGGTAACGTCCGACGTGCTCGTTTGCGTCGGATCAGCCGGTCTGTTCGCCGCGGCTATGGCATCTTTGCTGAGTACGCCCGTCGATGGCCCGCTCGGAGTCGCGGGTGCCACGGTTATTTTCTCGGAGATCGTCGCGCTCGGTGCGTGCAGTGCCGCGTTCGCCGATTTTAACGCATCGCCGGCCGGCGGCGACATTGCACTGGACGATGACGAGGACGAGTTCTAACATCCTCGTGCGTCACGGACGGGACCGGGTCGCTCGGCAAAGCGGCCCGGTCTTGGTGCGCGGCGGCCGACAGTAGGGCCGCACGCTTGCCCCGTGCCGCGCCTGTGGACTAGGAGCGGTTCACTCCTGGGCGAAAGCCTCCGGCATGCCCCGCACGCCGCTGTTCAGTTCGCTGCGCCATTTAGCGCGCAAAGCGTCAGCCGGCGAGCGCGCATCGGGTGGAGTCGATCGCCGCGCTTTCCTTACGATGACGGCTTCGCTTCCGATGACGTTCGCCGCCTCGGGCTTCGTGCAAGCGGCGGTCCCGGGAGCCGGCCGCCCTCGGATTGCCATCGTCGGGGCGGGCATCAGCGGGTTGACCGCGGCGCTCACCCTCCACGAAGCGGGGCTTTCGCCGCAGGTCTTTGAGGCCAGCGGCCGCTCCGGCGGGCGCATCCACACCAATCGCGCGGGGTGGTTCGGTGACCAAGTCGCGGAGTGGTGCGGCGAGCTGATCGACACGTCCCACGTCACGATGCTGGCGCTCGCCAAGCGCTTCAACTTGCCGCTTACCGACGTGCTCGCGGGCGTCCCGGCCGGCGCGCAGTACACGATCTGTTTCGAGGGTAAGTACTATCCCGTCGAACAGGCGGCGATCGATTTCAAGCCGGTTTTCGCGAACCTGACGGCGCAGCTGGCGGCCGCGGGCGACCTCGCGCCTTATGACCGGCTCACGCCCGAACAGCGCCGGCTCGACGCGATGAGCACCTACGAGTGGATCGAGCGCTACGTACCGGGCGGCCACGGGTCGCGCATGGGGCAGTATATCGAACGCGCCTACGTGGCCGAGTTCGGCCGCGACACCCGCGAGCTCTCGGCCGTTAACCTCGTCTATATGTTGGGCACGCAGCGTGGAGCCGTTCCCGGCGAGGACGGCTTTCATATTTATGGCGACTCCAACGAGCGCTACCACATCCGCGGCGGCAACGAACTCCTGACCGACGCGATCGCCGCGCGGCTACCGGCCGGCATGATCCGCCTGGACTCGCGCCTCGAAGCGATCTCGCGCGCGCACGGCGGCCCGGTCACGCTGACGATCGCGACGGACTCTGGCCGCGAGCGCCACGTCTTCGATCGCGTGATCCTGACCCTGCCGTTCACCCGCCTGCGGCACGTCGATTACCACAGCGCCGGCTTTAGCAGCGTCAAGCGTTTGGCGATCGAGCAGCTCGCCTACGGGCGCCACACGAAGATCCACGTGCCGTTCAAGGAACGCTTCTGGCACGGTCGCGGCCCGTGGCTCGGCGTCTCCGACGGCACCGTCTTCACCGACCTCAATTTCCAGAACACGTGGGACACCACGCGCGGCCAGCCCGGCAAGAGCGGCATCCTCGTCGCGTACCTCGGCGGGGCCGCCGCCGTCGCCGCCGCCGCTGACGCTCCGTACACGACGACCGTGGAGTCGCCCAAGACGCAGCGCTCCGTCGCCGCGTTCCTGGGCCAGATCGACCGCATCTTCCCCGGCATCGCAAAACAGTATGCGGGCAACGCCACGGCCGGCAGCGCGTTTATCGATCCCTACATCGGCGGCAGCTATTCGGTCTGGACGGTCGGCCAGCTCACCGCCTTCGGCGGCGTCGAAGGGCGCCCCGAAGGATCGATCCACTTCGCCGGCGAGCACACCTCACTCGAACAGCAAGGCTTCATGGAAGGCGGCGCCTCCACGGGCTTACGCGCGGCGCATGAAGTGTTGATGGCGGTAGGGCGGCAAGTTCGAACGTGATAAGTCGGTAGCCTTCGGGCTCTTCCGCTCCGGCGGAAGTGGCACGACCGGGTTAGGCGGAGGCGCTTCGCACGTGGCATCGGGCGGCGCCCCGAAAACGCCGCGACGGAACGGGTCGAACAAGACGTTCCAAGGTGATCGCCAATCACCTCACTTCACGTAAGGACCAACCCGCAAAATCGCCGGCGTTATCAATCGGGAATTGGTTATGATGCGCACGGCCGAAGACTTGCCGGGTTCGTACACCGGGATCTCGTCGGAAGTGTCGCTAGAAAGTCGAGGGAAGTTCGCGACGTACACGTAGCCGGCCGCGTCAACGCCAACACCCGTCGGCTGCGTGATCACGCTGCCGGTCAGGGTGCGCAGAGGCGCGAACGAACCAACTTTGGCAGAGGGCAATTCGAAGACCGCGCCCGGATTGTCACCGTGCGGCGAACCGCCTGCGAAGATATGGCCGGAACTGTCAAGGCTGATCCCCGTGAAGCTGTAAGAACCATTGGGCGCGTCCCCGGTGGTGATGATGTGCGGAATGACGTTGCCGCTCGCGGTCATAGAGACGAACAGCACCTCGGCATTCCCGGCGCCGTCGGTCTGCGCGATATACAGATTCTTCTGCGCCGGATCGAACGCGAGCGAATACGGTCGATTGAAGTAGTTCGACGTGATCGTCCGCACCGGCAACGCCTGGCCATTGGACCCGGGCGCAAACACGGCGATCTTCGACATGCTCGTCTCGAGCACATAGATGGTGCCGGCGTTATCGACGATGACGTCTGAGGCGCCGTTGGGACCCTGACCGTAGATGCGGCGGATCGGCGCGACGTTACCGTTCGTGCCGGCCTTGAATTCGAGCACCGCCGAAGAACCGGTGCTATCGAGCGGTTCGGCGACCCACATGTTGCCGTACTCGTCCGCAAACACGGAGTTGGGCTGTTCGAAATACGTCTTGCTGCCGGTGATATCGACTTCGGCGGTGTTATCGGCTTTTGCGCCGACGGGGAACGCGAGGATCGCCTCCGGCTTTGTCACTTCCATCACGTATACCGCTTCGTCGGCGGACGGGGGCGAAGTCGGCGTGGCGGTGGGCTTGGGCGTCGGCGTGGCGGTGGGCTTGGGCGTCGGCGTGGCGGTGGGCTTGGGCGTCGGTTCTGGCGTAGCGGCCGATGCGATCGACGTGACCGCGACGCTCTGCGGAGCAGTGATGCCGGTCGCGCCGCCCGCGATCGTTGCAATCGGCTTGGTCTGGCTACCCGCGCCGGGCCCGAACACGAGCACCTCGGCCGGTGACGCGTTGGCCACGTACACGAAACCCGACTCGTCGACCGCGACGCCGACGGGCTCTAATGGAAGCTCGCTACCTTTCGCGTAACTGCCGAGAATCGCGCGCGGCGTGTGCGACCCCGCAGCGTAGACCCAGATGCCGCCGCTCTCCGAGGACCCCACGTAGACCGCGCCCGTCTTGTCGACCGCGATCGACGTCGGGAACTGCAGCGGTAACGTGAAGTGGTCCAGCGGCGCGACGTCGCCCGTGGCGTCGGCTGCATAGATCGTTACCAATGGCGAACCGCTCGCGCTGCCGTCGTTGGCGACGTAGATCTTACCCGTCGGGCCGAGAGCGATGCCCACCGGCCCCGCGAGTAGCGTTTTCGCGCCGTCGATCTCGACGCTCGGCGCGACATCGCCTTTGACGTCGGGCGCGAACTCCGTAACGTAGCCGTCTCCGGCAAGTGGTTCGTTGATCACGTACAAGGTGCCCGCAGATGAGACCGCGATCGCCTTGACGGCGAGTTTGGTGTTCGGACCCGTGATCGTCGCGAACGGCGGCTTGTCACCGTTGATCGGCGGCGCAAACTTGGCGATGGCGGGCGGATCGGTTAACGCGCCATTGATTACTTCCCCGACGAACGCGACGCCGTTCCGGTCGACCGCCACGGACTGTGGGAACAACAGGTCCGTCGCGTCTCCGACAAGGCGCTCGTCCGGGGCGACGTTGCCCGTCGCGCTGCCGCCGAAGCCGAACACTCCCCACGGCACCTGGCCGCACCCGCAATCGTTGACCATGACGAAGGGACCGTGCAACGTACTGGCGCCCACGATGAGGTCGCGCGGCTGCAAAGCGGAGCCCGCGCCGCCGGACTGCACTTGGGGCGTGAAGCCCCCGCCGTGGCCGCCGCAGCCGGCGGCGGCAATCATGCAAACGAACGCGGCAATGATTCCGCGGAAATAGACGGGCGATCGCTTCACATGGACATTGTACCCCACTCGCATCTCAAGAGCGTCTGGAATGCAGGTCCGCGTTCGTTACTGGGGCGCGTGTCCGCGCAGGAATCCGTCTAGGACTTCTTGAGGTCGCTGTCA
>Ga0116229_10014589_pt1 | contig 10890 bp, 6 predicted proteins | sample S1TSphgellanicum_3_FD_87313 | JGI IMG/M metagenome (GOLD analysis project Ga0116229, IMG submission 87313) | Host-associated microbial communities from peat moss isolated from Minnesota, USA - S1T2_Fc - Sphagnum magellanicum MG | ecosystem: Host-associated > Plants > Peat moss > Unclassified...
ATAAAAATAGCACAAACGATTCTTGAGTATTCCGAGCTCCACGAGAGCTTGATTGCAGAGGAAACAAAAGGCAGAAGCAACAACAAAAAACACCAACCCCAATCCCCCTTTCGCAACAACTCTCCCTCTCTCTCAACTGTGCACGGCAGGGAGCCTTCTTCGCCCTCTTTCCTTCGCACCTGCCCTCGGAGAACGAAGGAAAGAGAGAGACGACGACGATCCCCGACAGATCATCCAAAAATCTTCGTTTTCCAAATTTCATTCACAGGGGCTCTTTCATTACGTTACTAATCTATCCGCAAAGTCGATCTTCATCCATATTCTTCATTCATCTTCTCAGCAGGCTGTCATCCTCATCCATTACCGTCGCCTCAACAAGCGTTCGTCCTTCTGCTCGTTCGTCAGTCCGTCCGTCCATCCATCTCCTTTCTTCATCCATATTTTTCATTGCTCCACGTTCATCCTTCATCCTCATCCATTCCCATGGCCTCAACAAACGTTCGTCCTTCAGATCGTCCGTCCGTCCATATCCTTTCTTCATCCATGTTCTTCACTGGTCCGCGTTCATCCTTCATCCTCATCCATTCCCGTCGCCTCAACAAACGTCCGTCATTCCGTTCGTCCGTCCGTCAGTCCATCCGCAGTCTTCATCGATATTCTTTCATCGCTTCACATTCATTCTTCTATTTTTCAGAGCCTGTTCTTTAACCTCTTTGTTTAATAAGCTTTCCTATTCCAGAGACTTGTCACTTAATGGTGTTTTTTTAATGAGGGAAAAGAGATAATTGCAAGTAAAATGCAAGAAATATATGCAAATACACAGAAGTATTTTTTTAATATAATTATTCTCATCACATAATTATGTTATATCATTACACAACATGAAAGGAATATTTTAAGCAATTTTGAGGAAAATATATTTATTTATTCAAAAAATCTATTTTGTTAATCTATTTATTTATTCATGAAAGGTCCATGGATTAGTTATGAAAGTGGTTGTGAGAATTTTATTTGGATTGTGTTTTGACTTCCATGGCCTTTTTTCTTAAATTATGTATATGTAATATAATTTATTAATTAGTTACAAAACAATGTCACAATGTTCGTAACTTAATCTAATTCATCCTTTTTTATTTATGATTCATATTTATGTATTTTCGTGTCACGAATCAAAATCCTTTTTGTTACACACATTACATGTCTTATTATTTATTGTCCTTGTTTCTATTTACATGTTTATGGTAAGGATTATGTTTAAGCTTCTTGTGCTTTATATTCATAATTCTTGTGCAAATACGGTAATAGTTTGATTAGATTATATATCAAGTTTATTCATTTGGTAATATTGACATGTCAATTCCAAGGGACATACCATATTCCCTTATCAGATTTAGCAATAAACTGTTGATTAATTAATTAAATCTAAAATCTTAACTTCGACACTTGATTTTTTTAATTCTGAAATTTTAGCAAGTAATTATTATAAATAATAATAAACACATTCTTGTTACATTTTTTTTTAATTGTTAAAATAATCAAACAAGTCAAAACTTGTGGATCCTTCATTTTAGAAAAATTATGAAAAAAATTGCACAAGTAATAAAAAAAAATTCAGAAATTCGACAAAAAGAAAGCCATTTTTAAAAAATCATGAAGCAATTGTGCTTCAAGTTCCACCATTATGATGTGTGTCTAAAACCTCAAACATATGATGTAAGTTGTTTAATTTGTGGTTCAAGGTTTGATGGTAACTTCATATATATTTGGTTCAAATTTGTCCATTATCTAAAGACCTTGCCCAAGTTGAACTAATGAATATATTTTTATTGAGCATAGTCTTGGCTTAGTTTCTATTGTGTGGTAATTCACTATGGATTTTTCCTAACTATTGTGTATGCTCTTGAGTTCAAGGTAATAGTGTGAAAAATCTCTTGAAACATGCACAAATTATGTCCATGGACTTCAACATAAATTGTATAACATTTTAAATAAAGTACAAAATCATTTATGAAAGATATAAAATTTTCATATAATAGTCCATGAAGCTTGACTTCCCATTTGTGGATGAATTCACCCAACACCAATCAATTTTCCATCAATATTGAAAAATTCATCAAGTATTCACATTATTCATTGAATTTTTGCTTTCAAAAGTTTTTGGGATGGTGAGTTTTATGTAAGCTTCCATGACTAAATCCCCAAACAAATAGAAATAATAAATACATTTGGTGCAACCTCTAATTTTATTTAGTAATCAAAACTAGTTTGAAGTATAACATCCCTACAACATAACTTCAAATCTTGTTCTACTTGTTTCATGTTATGATTACAATTTCATTTGGATATTTATTTGCATATTTTGTGTTTTATTGATCACCCCTACACTTGTCATGTGTTATTGATGTTATTTTTCTAATTCAAATGATTTTGAAAGTTACTAAAACTTAACACACAATGTTATGTACAAAAACTATGATAACTAAAGAATTCCAAACATGCACAATAGCTAGGACAAATTATAATAAAAAGAAACATAAACCTACGTTTAACTATGCATAAGGGATAACATGAGTTACATTTGCCCACTTAGATGATTGTTTTAAAAGTAATGGGTTTGCCTACTAAGATGATGTAGTAAATTGTGATTAGTTGCAAAAGGGGATGGATTAGAAAATCCATGGTTGTTATGGTTGTCCAAAATATTCGTGACAAAAAAGGTGATGTACTAATATGTAAAGGTGTGGATAATAATTATTTATGAGTATATCATTTTGAATGCATTTCAAATCTTTCAAAACAACAACAAAACAGTAGTTATTTAGTGCTTTAAAAATGTTTTTGAAAAGTTTATATATTCATTAGATTCATTCCACATGCTTCCACATGTTTCTATAATGTATAAAAACATTGTCATAAAACAAAAAAAACGTGGTTTTTTCACACAAAATGAAGGAGTACATAACATGTGTGAGAGGTAAACTTTGTCAATATAATGTACAAATATGTGGTGTTTATTAAATGGCATATTTGCATTTTGAAAATTGTTGAAATGTTGCATAGTTTTGTCACTAAAACATGAAAAACTAAACATTGTTTACACTTGTTGTGGCTCCTATTAATGTGACCACACCTTAAGCTAAGGCCACCAAATATGCACAAAAAATATTCAAAAAAATTTTGAAACATGAAATAAACAAAAAAAACCTAAAGGTGCAATTAAAATAACACACCCCATTCCGAGCATAACCAATAGTTATTTTTACATATTTTGAAGTGGTAAACTAATTAGTTAATGTTGAGATTGTGTGAAATGTGTGAAATATAACATTATAACATTACAATGAATATAATAATTATAAAGTACCCAAAAGCATTTATTAGGGACTATAACCTATGCTTAAAAACACAATTGAGACATTGAAACCAATGTAGTTTTTTTATAAAAATCAATCAATCCCAATTTGTCACATTAGCTTGTCAAAAATCACTATGCACTAAACAAATTCAATATTCAAATGTAGGTGTGGGCCTTTAAATATAAAGTCATACCTCAAACTAGGGTTGAACACATTGAAAATAATGGGAAGGGACTACCTCTATATTTGTTTAGATCATATGTGTCAATTAAAGCTTCCATATATGCTAAATTAAATGATTTTTTATTAATTATAAAAATCTTAATATATTTTTAATGACCTATGCTAGGGTAGGTTATGGGATGTCATTCATGACACACACATTACCATGATCGAATAATTCCCAATGTGCATGATGAAAACCATAACAAATTATAACAAATACATGCATAAACTTAAGTTCAACCACACAATGATAATCTAAAACAATGCAACATAATATGCTAAAAAATATTCAAATAAAATTTTGCACAAATGTGAAATACATGGACCAATTGGGGAATGGTGCATATCAACCTTTTGTTTATATTGAAATTTCACCAAAATGAAAAATGAAAAAATGATATGATTTTAAGGGTTTCAATCAGCAATTTTTTTATATTTGGTGTTCCATGTGTAGCCAAAAATATTAATGATGATTAAAAAAATATATTTCATATATGGTTTATACCTATATTTGGCTAAACCTCAAGATAATTACCACTTTTTCTAGATCTTCCTATGGATGATTGCCATTTTGGTTGCATAAAATAATTCTTAAAATAAACAGTAATCCATATATGAAAACATTGGGGAATTATTATAACTAAAGGTGTTTCGAGGAATACAACGTAAGGTTTGAACTCTGGATACCAACATGTGATTATATTAGGGCATTTATGATATTAAACCAAGTTGTTTATGGTATGACAAGCATTGTGAAGAATTCAAAATAAAAAGAAATTTAAAAAATAAATAAATTGCTACCTCCTTCAAAAGACATCTTCAAGAAATTTCATCTGTCTACAATTTCTTTTTAAATAGATATTTATTTATTAATCTTCGTGTTTTTATTAAAGTAAAAAATATTGTGGATAAAATGAACATAATATATTTACATGGATAGAAGTTTTTCAAATTCTTGAACCATCCCTTGATCTCCAATCAATATTGGTTACCTAGTTTGTACATTAGAATCTTAGGACTTATGTTCTATGAATATAGACATTAAAACTTTATTGTTATAACACAAAGAAAGTCCTCCCAACCATAGAAGACACACAAACTCTTTTCACCCTTGAGCTCTTGTATCCAACATCAATTGTAAATACCATTATAATGAGTGAAGTAAATTTTATTATCTTAAATTAGGTTTCTTGTTCATTATACTTTCACTAAACCTAAACTAGGTTTTTCATTCGTTATACTCTCATTAAACTTAAACTAGGTTTTTAAATCACGTTTTTTTATCTTGCTCCTACATCTCCATGGGTTAAACCCCACAATTTCATAACAATGTTTCTGCTTTCACTTCCTAAGGCTCTTCATTGAGAAATTCATTGTCATAATTGTAGTACAAATGTAAATGAATTTTCTTTCATTCATTTGAACTTGTTCTCTTATGAAGTGATATTGTATGTCAATATTTTTGTCTTGAGAATGAAATTTAAGGTTTGCTAATAACATTATTGTTTGTTGATTATTAAAAGACAAGGTAATATGGTTAGGATTATCAAAATAAAAACTACAATTTTCTCAAGCAAACAACTTTCTGCCAATGTTTATGACATTGTCATACATTTGATTTGTACTTGATAATGCAACCAAAGGTGAAAGCACATTAAAGGGGGGCCAAAAATGTTGTCACATTGTATTTTTTTTAGGGGTGTCAATGTTTGAACTTCAACCATGGTAATATTGAAGCATATTTTTCCAAACTTTTTGCATAATATGGTAGATTATAACACAAAAAATTCAATTGCAAGGAATTTTTTTTTCCAACTTATATTGTGCGATTCCGAAATATATTTGTGACAAAAAAAAATGTACGTTACTATAAACTAAAAAAATGCAAATTTACTCAAAAAATGATTGAAATGATTTTTCATCTTTATGAAATTTGTAGAATCTATTAAACATTGTGGTTCCATATGATTACAATAAATTTGTGAGCCATGTGAAAATTTTGATAATTATCATATCACAAATGGGTGTTTTTGGGGACAATTACCATAACTATTTGGTAAATTAACATTTTAACCAACTATCACTTTCAAATGGAAGATGACAAAATATGTGAGGTGGGTCATTTTTAAAATTTTCATTTCAAATAGTTTTTGGTTGACTAATTCAAACCCAAACCTAGTGTAGTCTAAAAACAAAATTAGGCTCTATTTTATTGTATATACCATGAATATATTCATTATTCCTTGAATTTTATGCTTTAAAATTTTATTTATTTATTCAAATAATATTAAATATCATTAAATTTGTGAAAATCAAAATATCAAGCCCAAACACCAAAAATGAAACCCAAAATTAAATGCAATACGTTTTGCAAAAATATTTTTTATATACATGTTGTGAAAATGCCCAAAGTGGCCCCCCCATAGTGTGCTTTCACCCCCAACTATTGTTGTTTGCATGTCCAACTTATAACGTCTCTAACAACAAAATACTAATAATAGGTCAAGATGTTCATCTTCTTGTGTTAGGATCGTTGCCCTAATCAACATTAATGTAACCATACAAAACAATTATCTTTTGATTTTGTATATTAAAGTGTATTATCTAATGTACATTAATTGTATCTTAAGGCAACTTTAGATGAAGGTCCAAGGTCCATGGACTAATGAATTCAAGCAATCTTATTGGTTGAAAGCTTTAAATTGGTTAAAGGCCTTTAAACGAAGGGCCAAGACCAAAAAGTGGCAAATTGATGCTAAACCTACATGGCACATGTTTTGGAAGGAAAATCAATTGGGCCATACCAAAAAAAATGCTAAAAGGAGAGCTCTTAATTTGGAAACCAAGAATCAAGCTAGGGACCAAGGTATAGTCCAACTCAAGGATTCAATTTATTTCAAACTGGTTCCTAGTAAATTGGACCTTGGACCCTCATCTAAAGTGGGCCTTAATATTCTTTTAGCAACTTGCCAATGTTTGCACCAAGGTTCACAAAGAATTAAACCAAGCAAGTTTTATATATTTATATGCAAACAAATGCATACATAAAACATCTAACAACTTGTGAGTATGGAACTCCTATTAAATTTTTTCTTCTTGTTTTTGAAGACAACCATCTTTATTTAACTTCACATTAGACTCACCTAGGTTACATATAAATTTGCAATATGGCATTGCAAATTTAAGTAAACTTTATAATAAATATTTCTTCTATGACATTCTAATCCAACCATCCTCTTGATTTCTAATCATTTGAGTTCCAATACAAAAATGAATATATTTTAAGTTTGTCATTTCAAATTCAAATTCAAAAGTCTTCTTCATTTGTTGTGATAGGAATATGACCATTGCTCACTAGCATTGTATTATCAATGTAAAGAACAATCATAGCAAACTTTCCCTCTTGTTTCATTGTGTATAGATTAAAATCAACATCATTTCTTATACACCCAATAGAGATTACATATGAGTCCATCCATTAGTACCAAGCCCTATAATACTACTTAAGTTGTATAAAGCTTTTTAGAGCGTGCACATTTTTTGTGAATTTGTTCTTTCTTTAACTCCTCATGCATATATATATATATATATATATATATATATTCTCTTCTAATACTCCATGTAGGAATTTAGTTTTAACATTCAATTGATGGACTTTGTAATCAAGTTAAAATAATAATAACATGAATAGAAGAAAGTTTTACAACCAATGAAAAGATGTCACCATAATCTACACCCTTGACTTGTGTGAAACCTTTTACTAAATGAACTTTATATCTCTAATGCTTCCTTCAAATTTTAACTTGGTTTGAAAATTCACTTATAATTCATCATTTATTTATTGTTTGATAGTGTTGTTAATGTATGGAAATTTTATTCGTCTATATTGAATGCAATGTAAATTCAATAGCCATTTTCCAATGAGTTACATCAAGTTTAAATAAAACTTTTTCATATGTGATTGGCTCCAACTTATAATCTTGTACTATTAGTGCCTTGGTTTGGATTTTCTTGAGGTAGATGGCTTCTTTCCCACATTCTATGTGATCAATCTATTTGGTTTAATAATCTTTCTCAATGGTCTTGATGGATATTGCATGTTTATTCTATATTAGGTGATATGTGATTATTGATATAAAACTTTTCAATTTCTCCCATTGAATTCAAACTCAAGTGTGGTATAGTTAAGTTGTAGTCTATATTTTTGGTTGTATTTGTTGTGTAATAATATGTTTACTACCAAGTTAGGAGGGGATTAAACTAGTAAAGGGATTATTTAAAGAATGTATTAAACAACAATTCATTTAAATTTGTTTCATTTTGTTCAATTGAATGTTCATATTCTATAGTAGTTCATTTTTTCAAAGACCACATCTCTAGAGATAATAATGGTTTTGTTTAACAATTTTAATAAATATTTATAGGCTCGTTTTCTTCATAATAGCCAAAAAGTGTATATTCAATTGTATGATGCATTAATTTCTTCCTTACTAAATCTTTTTGCACAAGAAAAAAATACATCTAAACATTTTCGAATGAATTTAACTTTGGTTTTACACTAATCCATGAATCAACATGAATCTTTGTGTCATCAAGTGCCTTTGTAGGAATCGTATTCTAAAAATAGTTTCTTGTCAACAAAGCCTTGTCCCCATAGGATTTAGAAAGACCAAAATTGTGCAACATACAAGTTACAACATCCATTAGAATCATGTATTTACTCTCTACAACCCCATTATTAAACAAGAGCTAATCATCATAACCAAGGCCAATTTTTGAAATATTAACAAAGGTCAACTTTTGAAAGGATCCCAATTAATATGTACACTTATATACACCTAGATTATACAAATGATTATAAAAATGTTTTTTTTCATTTAATAAACATCTAATTTTTCATCTATACAAAACACACAAGTTGCCAAGTTGTATGACAACATATTGTAAACAATTTTGAAACTTTGAGTCTATGGACCTAATGGAATACCTTTCCACATTTACAAAAAGGATAAACGAATGATATGGACAAACGTTACATTAAGTATACATGTTGAGTGTAATCATATAATAAATATACAAATCACATCCATTTGAAAGTGGAGCTAAATCTTTTCGATAATATGTTGAATATGGGAATATATTGCATGCCTTTCTTTTTGTTCAATCCTTCAAAAAGTTGTAGAACTTCTTGGATTCCCGGTCTTTGATTTGGATCTTCCTATAAGAAACAAATGTCATAAAAGTTAGATGTTTATTATGTAATAGTTAAACATTATAATCAAACCATGGCAAAATGTTCAAATAAATGGACTACGTGTTCATATCTAAATTTGCAATGACACAATGTGAACATATATCCTTCAAAAAAGAATGTTTAAACCAACTTATATTTTTATTCAACAACATAATTTTATTGACTTTGAAAATAATATATTCCTTTGAACTATACATATCAATCATGCAAATGGTCTAAAAGAATTCCAAGTGAGATTGAATGTACCATTTTCATGTGTAAACCTTATCAAGAAGTCTTACATTCAGTGGACAATCTAGTTTAATGTATTTCAAATTGTTTCAAGTACTACATCGAATCCATGATTTGGGTTTTTCAAATTTGTTTGACAACAAATTGAATGATACACATAAAAGATTTGGCACAAAAATTACCTTGATGCACTGAAGGGAAATTTGCAAAAACAATTTGGCTTCATTGCAGTCAAACCCAATGATTGAATTATTGATCACAACATTGAAAATTTGTTGGAATCCATTTTCTTCCACACGAACCTTTTGTGCCCATTGGATAAATTTGTAAAGGTAAACTTCATTTCCATCTAAAATGAATGGTGATCCATTCAAAAGTTGAATCAACAACACTCCGAAGCTATACACATCACTCTTTGTTGATGCTTGCTTTTTTTCACGAATTTCTGGTGCCATATATCCGAGTGTTCCTGGTGTAGAAGTTGAAGCTAACTACATCTGAATTTGAATTTTCCAAACAAATCAATAATTTCAATAGATGTCACATGCATTGAATGTACATGTTGAAGTTCATAAAACCCACACCCAAAATCCCATCTAATACCAATAGGAACCCATAATTTTTTTTGAATCTTTTTCAATCACAAAAGTTCCAAGCCTTGTGTCATTACTCATGCACACATAAAAATAAATTTTGTATATAAAATGTAATTTCTTGAATTATTATATTAAATTTTTTTCAAATATTCATTTTAGATTGTGAATGTTTATCATATTTGTTCCATGACCTATAATAATGCAAATATGAAATTAGCAAGTTGTGCCCAAAAAGACTGTTCAAATTTGCAAGGTTCACAATCGCAGTAAGATATAGTGTGCATGCACATAACCAATTAAAAAAAATGGTGGGGCACATACCACATCTTCATCCTTGCCATCTAAAATTTTTGCCAACCCAAAATCAGCTAATTTTGGGGTGTAATCTTGATCCAAAAGGATATTTTGTGGTTTGATATCAAGATGGACAATGATCGGATTACATTTATGCAAATGTGCCAATCCTTGAGCAACCCCTATAATGATGCACATTCGTCGGTCCCAACCCAAAAGGTTGTCTTCATGGAGCCATTTGTCAAGAGATGAATTTGAAATGTATTCATATACCAACATATGTTTTGGGCCTTCGATACAATAGCCCAAAAGACGAACCAAATTGAAATGTTGAATTGATCCCAAAGTGCGCACTTCAGATATGAAAGATTTTTTTGCACCTTCATTGTGGGAGCCGTTCCATTTTAAAACTTTAATGGCAATCTTGGTGTCTTTCCAACAACTTTGATAAACCTCACCAAAGGCTCCTTCCCCCAAACTTGTTCCAAAATTCAATTCATTGTATGTAAAAGATTGAATATTTGAATTGAATGGCAACAATTTTATTGTGGGTTGGTATTCATTTACCATCCATTTCAACATTTTTTGAATTTGTAATATCAAATGATCATTTGGTTGAAGATGATGAAATTTATCCATGATTTCCAAGGTTCCTTGATAGTCATCCAACCTGTATTTCACATCTGCATGACTCATCAAGGCGAATGGATCGTTTGGTTCAAGAACATCAACCTTGTCAAGGTCTTCCAATGCTCCTTGATACTCTTTCAGCATCCTTTTGACATCTCCACGAATCCTCAAGGTGAATGCATTGTTTGGTTCAAGAACATCAGCCTTGTCAAGGTCCTCCAAGGCTCTTTTATAATCATCCAACATGTATTTGACATGTCCACGAATGCTCAAGGTGGATGCATTGTTTGGTCCAAGAACATCA
>Ga0116229_10014591_pt1 | contig 10888 bp, 12 predicted proteins | sample S1TSphgellanicum_3_FD_87313 | JGI IMG/M metagenome (GOLD analysis project Ga0116229, IMG submission 87313) | Host-associated microbial communities from peat moss isolated from Minnesota, USA - S1T2_Fc - Sphagnum magellanicum MG | ecosystem: Host-associated > Plants > Peat moss > Unclassified...
GACCTCATTTGGCTTTTAAAGATGGAACTGTACCATTTTGGACATTTGGTGGAAGTATGTTTAATTTTATATTAAACAAAAAAAACAAAATCTTCTATTTATTATTTTAGATGCTATTGCAAGTGAAGATCAAGTACGTATTACACCATCAATTCGAAGTCAAAAAGGTACGAAAAATAATAATTTATACAATTCTAAATTTTTTTTTCATATAGGTTGGATTTGGACTAAAAATACAATGACAGCAGATACTTGGCTTCTTGATGTAAAATTACGTGTAACTGGTCGAGGTCGTGTTGGTGCTGATGGAATGGTAAAAGACTTGATTTTTTATTTTAATTATAGAAAATTTGAGAGACTAATGTGATTTATTAGAATAACCTTGAAAATCTCCTTTTTTTTTCAACCAACTAACAGTTGACAAGGTTATTATCTACTAATCCTCTATGTACATATCTATTTAAACTTGACCTTTTCAGTTAAATCGATTTGATTATTTATTTTTCTTTTAGGCTATTTGGTTTACAGAACAACAAGGTGTTGAAGGTCCAGTATTCGGTTCTAATGATCAATGGAAAGGTTTAGGTGTATTTCTCGATTCATACGATAATGATGCATTGGTAAGTTCTATCAAAAGTATTATCTATCTTTAATAAATAATCTAAAGGAAAAATACCTGAATTCATAGACTCTTCAACTTGTAAGTTATATATCACTGTGCTTCATGTACTTATGTTGTTTATCTAAAATATTTTTATTTATTTATTTAAAACTAATTTTTATGTGTTCTATACTCTAAATGTCATCATTAGTCTAAAAACAGATAATAACATCTGTTTCTTAATCAAAGATGGCAATAAAAATACTCGAAAAATTCTTTTCTAATTTTGTTTGTGTTGTTTTTTCTCTTAGCAAAATAATCCAATCATAGCTGTTATGGTTAATGATGGTACAAAATCATATGATCATCAAAATGATGGTAGTGGACAAGTTCAAGGAAGTTGTATACGAGATTTTCGTAATAAACCTCACCCTATTCGGGTTATAATGGAATATATGAATCAAGGATTAACAGTAAATTATTAAATAAATATTTAAAAAAAAACATAAAATCGAATTTTCTTTTTTTTTAAAGATTTATATTAATAATGGTGTATCACAAGATGATAGTGCAATTGAATTTTGTACACGTCTTGAGAATATACAATTACCAAAAACTGGTTATCTTGGTGTATCAGGTGCAACTGGTGGTCTTGCAGATGATCATGATGTATTAGAATTTATAACAAATACATATTTTGAGAAAGGCTCGGGACCCAATCAGGCAGCAAGTGAGGAACAAGCAAAAAAATATAAAGAAGAATATGAAAAATATGAACAAGAACTTAAAAAACAACAAGCGGAGTTTGTATTTCTTAAGACAATTTAATGATTTTATGTTTTATTTTTTTAGGTATCAAAAAGCACATCCAGAATTAACAACACCACTTAGTCAACAACAATTAGTATGCATTAAAAGCTTTTTTTTTAAAATTATTTACAATTTTTTTTCTTAGTTTGAAAGTGAATATGATCGTGAATTTCGTACGATCTTAGAAGGTCAAGATCAAATTCGTAATTCATTAACAAATATCGATAGAAAAATGGCTGAACTTTTGGGACGTGTTGAACGATTCTCTCAAAATATCGGTAGTCCACAACAAATAGTCGGTCAAGCACAAGTAACAAATATTCAATGATAAAAATCTATTTTCTTATTTTGTAAATTTAGGGCGTACCTGCTGATGTCGCTCGAATTCAAGATATAAATCGTGTGATAACTTCTAATACTGAGATGACAAGAACTATTCAAAGTTTTGCGTATGTTTACTCAGGTCGAAGCGTACGAGCCGATTCCGGTCGGAATATGGAAGCAGAGATACAGTGTCTAAATTTGACGATTTTCCGGAATCTTCAGATAGGAATCGAGGGCTTTCCGGCAAATTCCTACCGGAAATTCACTGGAGCTGGCCACCGGAATTATTGACCTAAATAGAAAAAAACGTTTTTTTCTTTTGTAGACAAGTATTGACTGATTTACAACAAAAAGTTAATCATCTTCAGACAAATATTAATAATCCAAAAGCTGCTGCTATAGGACAACAAATTGATGGAACGGCAATAAATGAAGTTCGAGAAATAGTTCGAATGATTAAATCGGAAACAAATACATTATTACAAAAATCTGTAAGAGAAAATTTCGATCTTTAGGAAAAATTATTTTTGATTTTCTAGTCAAATCCAGTAACATGTCCAATAGTAACTGGTGGATCATGTATAGGTTTCTATACATTTTTAGCTGGTATTGTTATACAAGGTTTTGTTTTGATTGGATATTTAGCGTTTAAGTAAATATAAAAAATTCTTTTTTTTTTTAATATTAAAATTAAATTTATCATTTTTCATAGAAGTCGTCAAGAACGAATATCACGAAAATATTTATAATGATTTAGCAAATAATAAAAAAATTTCTTTCCTTTTTGTTTTTGTTTTCATGTGCAATTTCGACAATCGATTCAAATCAAAATAAATACCATCTGATTAATTTTTTTTTAAATTTGTTTTTTTTTTAATTGACATTATATTTATTTTAACATTGTTATATTTATTGTTTTTTTCATAAAAGTGTTAAAAGAAAAAATAATTTTTGTTTTTAAGAATAAAAAATAGAGAATTAAATCAAAATAGCTTACTTATTCCAAGTTAAATTATTTTTTTGTTGTCTTTGTGTTTATGGAATCTCTGTTATCTTTCTTTTTCCTTGTTGGTTTTGTCGATTTATTTATTTATTTTTTTCTTCAATTGTTAGCAATGACACATTGTTTTTTATTACATGTTTATCTTGTGATTTAATGCTTCTTGGTTTTAATAAAATAAATTGCTCATGATATTAGAAACTATTTTAGATGTATTTAATAACAAAAAATTCTTCAATTAAAGGAATATTAATTTCATCGATTTCTCATCGATTATCTCGTGGATTAAGTTCAGAAATAAATCCTGCAGAAAAAGATCACCAAGAAAATGAGGAAAAAAAAGCTAAACAACAAAAATATCAAGAATTAGAAAAACTTCAATTTCGTCCATTATATTTAGATGCACAAGCAACAACACCAATGGTAAATTTTATTTATTTGAATTCGTTTTTCAATATATTCTATAGGATCCACGTGTACTTGATCAAATGTTACCATATATGACACATTTATATGGAAATCCTCATTCAAGAACACATGCATTTGGATGGGAAAGTGAAAAAGCTATTGAAGATGCTCGAGAAGTAAATTTCAATAAATAGTTTTTTTTTAGTTAATAGAATATTTCTTTTAGAAAGTTGCAAGAATAATAAATGCTGATCCAAAAGAAATTATCTTTACTAGTGGAGCAACAGAATCAAATAATATTGCGGTTAAAGGTGTTGGTCGATTTTATAAAGAAAAAAAGAAACATGCTGTTACAACACAAACTGTAAATTTCATTTCTTTGAATTATTTAAATTCATTTTTATTTTTTTAGGAACATAAATGTGTTCTTGATTCAATGAGAGTCTTAGAAAGTGAAGGTTTTAAAGTAACATATCTTCCGGTACAAAAAAATGGTCTTATTGATTTAAAAGTAAAATAAAATTAATTAATTTTTCTTTGTTTTTATATAGAAATTTTTAGGAACTTGAATCCGTTTTAACACCAAATACAAGTTTATGTTCAGTAATGATGGTAAATAATGAAATTGGGGTTCGTCAACCAATTAAAGAAATTGGTATTTCTAAAATTTTTATTTTTTTTGATATTTATTTATATCATTTAAGGTAAAATATGTCGATCAAAAAAAGTTTTTTTTCATACTGATGCTGCACAAGCTGTTGGAAAAATTCCAATTGATGTCAATGAAATGAATGTTGATCTTTTATCAATTAGTGGTCATAAAATTTATGGACCAAAAGGTGTTGGTGCACTTTATATTCGTCGTCGACCACGTGTACGTCTTGATCCTATTCAAACCGGTGGTGGACAAGAACGAAATATTCGTAGTGGTACTGTTCCAACTCCACTTGTTGTTGGTCTTGGTGCAGCTTGTCAAATCGCCCAAGAAGAATTATCTGTAAGATTTTTTTAAAAAATCGATTTTTTTTTTTTATTTCAAAATAAATTTTAGAATGATTCAAAAAGAGTTACACAATTATCAAAAAGATTAATTGATGGAATTACTAAACAATGTTCACATGTTATTCTTAATGGTGATCCTGAAGCACGTTATGCCGGTTGTGTTAATTTATCATTTGCTTATATTGAAGGTGAATCATTATTAATGGCACTTAAAGATATTGCTTTATCATCTGGAAGGTAAAGAAGAGATTTTGTTTTTGATGAATGAAAATATTTGAGATTTATAGTGCATGTACATCTGCATCACTTGAACCATCTTATGTACTTCGTGCAATTGGAGCTGAAGAAGATTTAGCACATTCATCAATTCGGTAAGAAATTTTGTTTTTGAATTTTAGAAATAAAATTTATGAGAATTTTTTGAAAGTTTTGGTATTGGACGTTTTACAACTGAAGCAGAAGTTGATTATACAATTGAAAAAACTGTTGAACATGTTAAACGACTTCGTGAAATGAGGTTAGAGATTTAATAATAAAATAATTATTTTAGAATTTTTAATTTAGTCCATTATGGGAAATGGTTCAAGAAGGCATTGATTTGAAAACCATTAAATGGTCACAACACTAACATTCATTTACTTTTTTTTTGCATATTAATCCTATTTTTTCCTAAATAAAATATACCGGATTGTATTTGTCATGAATTCCTTTTGATTTCTTTATCTATTATATAGAGTTAAAATGAACGATCCGATATGTCAATTAATGGAAGATATTGAAGGTTTATGTAAACGTTGTTATCATCTTCAAAAATCAAATAATGATATGTATGGTAAGGAATTTTATAAGATATGTTTGTGATTTTTTTTATGGGGAAATTTTAGATTATATAAAAGAAGATCAACAATTACAAGAATATATTGATGAAAATGAGAAAATCATTGAAAAATATCATCGAAAAATTAATGAAATATTTCAATTAATACGAGACCAAGGAGATAAGATAGATTACTCACCTATAGCAATTGATTATAAAAAACTTGAAGATGAAGAAAAAAGATTATGTGATGAAAAGAAAAAAAAATTAATAGAAAATCAAATGACTAATGAACAAATCATCTCTGATGATAAAGGTGTTTATTTATAACCCGTTTCTTTTTTTTTTAAGTGAATAAAATTTTGTTATTTTTAAATATTTATCTCTTTCTTTGATTTATTAAACTGATAAATGACAACAACATGAATGATTGAATATTATATGTCCACTATTTTTATTACATCAGTCAAAAAAAATTTCTTTTTTAAACTGATTATTCTTTCCTTTTTTTTATTTCTGGTTTAATTCTCGAAAATTTGTGATAAGCGTTCATTAATTTTACGTGCAATATCACCTTCACTATTGATCATTTCATAATGATGATTGCCATTTAATTTATTTGGGGAGTAAAAATCTAAGAAAAAAAATTTTCTTCTTTTTTGAAGAAAAATTTAAAAAAAATCAAACCATTAGATAATTGTCGCCGACCATGTAAACGCCAAGTATTGAATGTCCATCGTTTATGACGTATCGGTAATTTAACAGAATGATCATTTATTGACATTGATTGTATAGGATATACAAACAACATAATCAATGCTATAACTGCAACTATAAAAATTGTTTTTGAAGAAGGCATTTTAAGAGTCGAATTGAATTGATTTCAAAGAAAGAGTATATGATGTCTGTCTTTGCTGTTGAGAATTTTTCTTTTCTTAACAAACTAATCCAACGAAGAAGAAAGGAAATATGACAGATAGGCAAGGTAAAAATTATTACACATGACTAAAAATATGGTAATCAACACCGAATTTGTGAATATTATAATTGTTATTCTTTATTTCCTTTGCCTTTATTTAGACAAAATATAACAATCTAACTATCACTGATTGATGGTTCTTTTGGGAGTTGATACTTTTTGTTTTTGGAGGTTGGCTCTATTATAATTTTCTTTTTAGACATCCTCTTTTATTTTTCACCTTTATAATCTAGTTGGTGAGACGGATTTAAGCGTAGGTGGATGTTTTCAATTTTTTCCTATAAGGACAATTCAAGATCATTTGAATATTAACAAAATTCTCTTGCTTTTTTTTTGGTGCCACAGAACATATGCATAAAAAAAAGAGGTTCGAGCGAGGTTTGAACTCGCGACCTTCTGCGTGTAAAGCAGACGTGATAACCGCTACACCATCGAACCGATGGTATTTACAGCGCGGACCATAAGTCAGATGTTGGTCAAAGTTTTAGCATAGAGATAAATACATCTTCGTTACTAATGTGATGTATGCAAAAGTCATTCTTCGAAAACCATGACATTATTTTATCAAGACCTTTATTTAATCCATCTGTCACTAGAAACAACAAAATCAGGTCAGATTAAAATAACAAATATTAACATCATGTTTCCGATCTCAACTAGTATATAAATGAAACATTTTTTTCTTCATATCTCAGCCATTAAATACAAAGTAAGTTTATTATAATTCATTAATCCTGAAGAAAAAAAATCAGTTTGAATTATTATTACATACGACTAAACAATCATGCAAATTCAATCGGCTTTAATTGGTATTATTTTAAGTATAATTATTTCTGGTTCTATGTCTGCTAATGATGCTTCATCTGAACAAAAATTTGATTTTCCCGATGCATGTCAAATTGGATTTCAAACTGGCGACTGGAGCGACTGTGCAAATAGTCTAAGTACACTTATATGGGATACTCATACATGGTACGATGATCAACCGATTATAATATGTAAACTTAAATGCACACCTAGATTTAAAGGCCGTGTAAGTAATTTTCGATGGGTTTGGGATGCAAAATTTGAATGTGGAGAACATGATCCAGACATTATAGGTGAAGCTCATGGATTTAAATCTCGACGAAGCGCCATGAAACGTGCTATTGCTGAAAGTATTGAAAAAGCTATTACATATGGTAAATTCACACCAAATGATTTCAAATGTGATTAATCATTGAAGAAAAAAAAAAAAGACATCGAATAAAATGTATTTCTTCTTTTTTTTTTGCAAAATAAAATAATAAATTCATATATATTTAAAGAGCATCTAATTCATATTATATAGTCACATCATGAGTATATGTAACGACATTTGTTCTTTGTTCATTTAAACATGCATACACATACCAGAGAGTTACATCTATGGTTTCTTTAGGTGTGGCACTGTAATCGATGATGTATGGCCTTGGAGATAATCAATGCCTAGTGTTATTTTAACAGAAAAAGAAAAAAAAAACTGAAGCCTGATTATGTTATTTGTAGTTCACAAACGATCGTCTCGAACATTTATGTAAACTTCTCAAGTGTTATAGTTCATGATTTATTGTTAGTCATTTGAAATTGATGTAAAAATCGAAAGAAAACAACACTTTCTTGTACTCCTTGAATTGACTAAACAAAATATGTTTTCAAACAATCGATAGAGCACCTCGGGCACAATTGTGCAGCTGAAAAAAAAAGACATTGAAGGTTGCCGATAACGTATTCAAGAATGGTATAATTTCCTTTTCTTTTATATTGGAACAAACGAGAAAAAAAAAGTAAAGAATGAGCAATCGTGCGAAGGGAAAGAAAAAGAGAAAGTGAAGCAACACACATATTATTCACGAAAAAAAAACGAGAGAAGACAGAACAGTCCGGAATCTATTGCTTACATTTTATTTTTTTAAATCGTTTCGATATTTAGTCGATAGAATTTCAAACGCGGATCGCTAGTTCATTTTTCTTTATTATAAATGCTCAAGTGGGCTGTAACACCACGTATTAATGGTGAATTTTTTGAATATGATAATATTCATAATAATGAAAATTATGAATTACTAACACTTCAATCACTTATTGAACAACATCAATTACCATGCCTTGTTCGACTTATTAATGATAATAGAAATCAATCAATTAATAATTATTGTTTATTACTTTGTGAAATAAATGATCCATATTTAATTGTTTCAAATGAAACTGAACGTTTTTCTGTTCCACTTTCATTTGATGGTATGTGAAAAAAAAAATTGAATAAAATACAAGGTCTAAAAATAGATTTTAAATGTACAAGGCCTTCCATTAAGTCAAATTGTTTAGACCTTGAAAAATCAATGATTTCTACTTATAAAAATAGAATTTAACATTCTTATTATTTAGGTCTATTTGCATCAGTTGATCATGGTGTCACTCGTTATAATATTCTTCAATCAATTCGTTCACTACAATCACATTTAAGATCTTCCTCATCATCATCATCACCACCACCATCTGAATTTACACAATTTACAACATTAGAAACATGTACAGCACATAGTAATTCAACTGTTCATCATATACGTCCAGGTACAATTCTTGAACCATGTTCAAAATCATATATATCAACTCCAACGTCATCTCCATCTCCATCATCTTCATCATCATCAACAACATCAAATCGTTTACGTACATTATTTGCTAATTTTCCACATTCCCTTAATAAACATTTCTTACCTAATTATCAACAATCACGTGTAATAAAAAAACCAATATCATCAAATGATTCTTTTGAAGTTAAATCAAATTTACATGATGAAGTTTTTACTTTAAAATTAGATTCTTCTGGTCTTTTTGTTCCAATATATCGACAATTACCATCAACTAATTCTCATTATCGTTTATCAAATCAAATTCAAGGTTTATATACTACAAATTTATTAAGTAAATTAACTAATCAATATCCGCTTATTACTGAACTTATTACAAGTCGTACATTAGAAGAAAATGATCCAAGAATAGTTGGATATCCATTTCGACGAATAACATTACATCGTCTTGTTGAAAATCATTCACGTATTATTGCATTCGATATGAAAAATTATACATTTATTGAAATTGATACAAGAAATTCCACTGATACGTATGCTATTGTACATGATAAAACATTATTTCAACGTTATCAAGCCCAATTACGTTGGTGTCATCAACAATTATCATCATTTCGTTCACAAGTTAAAACAATTCTTCATTCAACAAATGGTACACCAATGTTTATTCAAGTAACACCATTTCATGGACAACGATATCATCAACGTCGTAATTCATCATCAATTGTATCTTCACCACTTATTAAAAATATACCACAAACAATATTTACATCACAAGAATCAATATCAACAAATCGTTTACGTATTAATACACCATCATCATCGAAATTTTATACAACATCAAATCATGTAAAATATGAAAGAAAACGAGATAAAGGTAAAACAACTGGTTCAAATCCAGTGACAAGAAAAGATGTACGAGTTTATTTTAATGATCCAACAATTCAAAAACGTTTTCAAACAAAAAATTTATTTAATAAAAACCAGTCAAATTATGAAAGGAATAGCACAGAAAGTGACAGTATTAATGATGGTGATGAAGAAAATGATGATTCATTTCAATGTACAGCATTATAAAGATGAATATATGTACAATTTATTTTCTTGAAATTTGTTAATTGGAAGAAAAAACTTGAAATTTATTTAATAAATAAATCAAAGCGAAGAAATAAAATCTCTTGATATTTATTATGCACTTGAACTACACATATTGATAATAAGTCATTAGATAGAAAGCAGATATGTTTCTCTAATATTCTTGAATCCCCTATTTGATTTCTTTTTTGAACAAAGGAAAAATGTAAATGAATAGATTACTTCATCTCTGAGAAATGTAATCAGATACGATTGTGTGTTTTTAAACTCTATGTTCAATCAAAAATGTATTTGTACCAAAAAACAATCTTCAAAGTCTATTTAGTTTTAGTTGGTTGTTTTAAATATAGACATAAGAGGACGAATTAGGGATATTTATTTATATTTACTTTATAAAGTAAAGATAAAGATAATCTTTATATTTATAAAATAAAGAAATAAAGAAATCTTTATTTTTTAACTCTTTCAGGATCGGTTTAATTTTATAAAAAGAACATCAGGACGCATATATGTGTCAGCGGTCCTGAAAGGGTTAAGTGACTTTATTAGATAAATTTTTCTTTATCGCGATATAAGCAATGCAAATTAGACCTGCTTGTTTTATATTTTTTTTTCGGATGACCTCGCCCATCATTAAATGTTTAGTGAATAATAATAAAGAGAAAAAAAAATAGTTTAATCTTGTTCGTTGCATATACATACATTCATCTGCGTGTATATATATACATCTTATATAACTAAATATTTGACAATGGCCGAAAAACTCACTGTAAGAATTTTATTTTTTTGACTGTTTCAATTATTATTATGCAGGGAAATGCAAATCTAGTGTTCTAAACGTCTGAAGGAAATTTCAGTTTATTATAATTGATCATATCTTAGTTTTAATTTAAGTAAATACTTTTATGTTTAATTTCCGTTTACAAATCGATATTGTTAAATAAAATGATTATCAAAATTTCTTATTAATCTCTCTCATTCTGTTAAAATTCGATTAAAATTATTTGTAGAAAGTTCTATCTCATTACAGAAGGGAAAAATACAACAAGTATGACATCAACTTAAATTTAGAAATAACTAACAGTAGATTCTCATAGAAATGAATTATCTAATGCTATTTAAAAACATTAGGAATTAGTTTCTTAAAGATTGAAATATTTTCTAATAGTCATTCTACTTTATTTTGGGTCAAAAAATAGTTTTTTTCAAAGTTTACTTCTAATATTTTCTTTAGGATGAA
>Ga0116229_10014592_pt1 | contig 10888 bp, 10 predicted proteins | sample S1TSphgellanicum_3_FD_87313 | JGI IMG/M metagenome (GOLD analysis project Ga0116229, IMG submission 87313) | Host-associated microbial communities from peat moss isolated from Minnesota, USA - S1T2_Fc - Sphagnum magellanicum MG | ecosystem: Host-associated > Plants > Peat moss > Unclassified...
GAATCGCGAACGGAAGCACGCTGACCGCCAGCGACAAGTTGAACGCGCCCACCTTCACCTTGGCGACGATGATCGACGAGATGATGATGAAGAGCAGCTCGCCCGCGAAGATGTTGAAGAACAACCGCGCCGCCAACGTCACGGGGCGCACCAGTTCGTCGAGCACGTTGAGCGGAAGCACGAAGACGTTGGGCTTGGCCAAGTGGTTGTACGCGCGCCAGCCGTTCTTCTTGATCGCAAAGAACTGGATCATGAAGAAGATCAGCAGCGCGTAGGGAACCGTCGTGTTCACATCCGCCGTGGGCGAGCCGCCGAAGGGCAGGCCGAGCGCCTTGAACGGCAAGATGCCGAATTGGTTCAGCGTGAAAATGTAGACGAACAGCGCCAGAAAGAACGGCACGAACGGCTCGCCGTACTTGCCGAGCAACTGGGTCACGGTGTCGGCCGTGTAATCGATGACGCCTTCGAAGACGGCCTGCGTGCGGCCGACCCGCGGCGAGCGGTAGCTGGCGCCGACCCAAGCCAGGAAGATCAACGACACGCCCATGGCCAGCCACGTCGTGAGGATCGTGTCCGCGTGGACCGATCCGACGATGGGCCAAACCCAGGTAGTGTGTTCGCCGATGCCTTCTTGCACGTACTAAGAACCCGTTCGGATGAAGCGCGCGACGATCGTCGCGTAGCAGGCCAGGGGCGTGAAAAACCCGATGAAGTAGGTCGCCATTGCCCACCAGGGCCCATGGAGGCAAAACTCCACCGGTACTATACCGAAAACGAGGATTCGCAGGACACTACTAATGACGAACGCGCCCACGCTTCGGTGATCCAATAACCGCTCGTTGCTCCGCATACTCAGATATGCGTTCAGGAGGCCGCAGACGGCACCAGCCATCAGAGCGACCGCCGCGACCGGTGACGCTGGCACGATGAGGAGCGCCGCCGGGAGAGCGAGGGCCAAAGACCAAAGCATCATCGGCCTCCGACGGGCGTAATACGCACGCAATTCGGCCTCCGATACCGCGCTTCCGAAGTTTGGGTTAGCGGGGTGCGAACCCTCCTCGACATTGGGCGCAGCCCCCGCTTGGGGGTTCACGCCGCCCGGAATTCCTCGGGGACGGCGCCGCCGCGCAGCCGCGCCAGCAGCCAGTCCACGATGCGCCGCGAGGCGCGCCCGTCGCCGTAGGGGTTGTGCGCGTGGGCCATCCGGGCGTAGGCGACCTCGTCGTCGAGCAAGCGCCGGGTCGCGGTCACGATCGTCGCCCGGTCGGAACCGACGAGCTCGAGCGTGCCGGCGGCAATGCCCTCGGGCCGTTCGGTTTCGTTGCGCATCACGAGGACGGGCTTGGCCAGGCACGGGGCCTCCTCTTGAAGGCCGCCGCTGTCGGTGAGCACGAGCGTCGAGCGGCGCACGCTGCGCACCGTGGCGTCGTAGGCCATGGGCTCGACCAGGGTGATGCCGGGCACGTCCGCGAGCAGCGAGAGCGCGACGCCGGCCACGCGCGGCGAAGGGTGCACGGGCCAGAGGATCTGCGGCTTGGAGGGCAGCGCGACGATGTCGGCCAGGGCTGCGCAGATCTCGGGCATGTGGTCGTGGTTCTCGCGGCGGTGCGCGGTCACGAAGATGAGCGGCCGGTCGGGATCGAGGCCGGCCCATTCGGCGGGCGGCGCGTCGAATTCGCGGGCTGCGGTTTCCAGAAAGGCGTCGATAACGGTGTTGCCGGTCACGAAAACGTCGGCCGCGTCGACGTTCTCGCGCAGGAGGTTGTCGCGCGCGATCGGGGTCGGCGAGAAGTGATAGGCCGCGATGCGCCCGGTCAGCCGCCGGTTCATCTCTTCGGGAAAGGGCTCCCAGCGGGTCGAGGTGCGCAAGCCCGCCTCGACGTGACCCACGGGCACGCGGCGGTAGAACGCCGCGAGCGCCGCCGCGGTGCTCGTCGAGGTGTCGCCGTGCACGAGCACCACATCGGGTTCCGCGCGTTCGAGCACGCCTTCCATGCCCTCGAGCACGCGCGTCGTGATGCCCGTGAGCGTTTGGTCGGGACGCATCACGTCGAGATCGAAGTCGGGTTCGATCGCGAAGAGCGCGAGCAAGTCGTCGAGCATCTTGCGGTGTTGCGCGGTCACGCACACCAGCGGCTCGACCGCCGGCCGCGCGGCGGCCAGGGCGCGCACCACCGGCGCCATCTTGATCGTATCCGGCCGCGTGCCGAACACGGTCATCACGCGCAACGGCCGCATCAGATCACGCGCAAGTGGGCGGCCGCGCCCGAGAGCAAATAGGCGACGGCGCCGAGCGCGAAGGAGACCGCGTAGATCAAGAGCACGGCCTGCTTGACGTTGAGCCCGAAGCGGAAGACCAGGATGTGATGCAGGTGCCCGCGGTCCGCTTCGGCGATCGAGCGGCCCGCGCGAAAGCGCCGCCAGATCGCGACGGCCGTGTCGACCACCGGCAACGCGAGCGCGACCAACGGCACGAGCAGGCTGACCGTGATCGCAACCTTGGCCGTGACGATGATCGAGACCGTCGCGAACACGTAGCCGATGAAGAGCGAGCCCGTATCGCCCAAAAAGATCTTCGCGGGATTGAAGTTGTAGGGCAAGAAGCCCAGCGACGCGCCGACCAGCGCGCAGAGCACGAGCGCGGGCACGATGTGACCGTGACCGATCGCGATCGCGAACAGAAACAAGCCCGAGATGCAGGTGACGCCCGCGAGCAAACCGTCGAGGCCGTCGAGGAAGTTGATCGCGTTCATCATGCCCAGGTACCAGAGCAAGGTCAGCGGCGCGCCGAGCCACAGCGGCACGTTGACGTACTGATGGTCGAACGGATTGTCGAAGCCCGCGATGATGAAGCCGTAGCTCATCGAGATCAGCGCGACGACGATCTGGGCGATGAACTTGTTGCGCGCCTTCATCTGCATCACGTCGTCCCACACGCCGACGAGCAGAATCAGCGTGCCGCCGAAGAGCAGGCCGAGGATGTCGTGGATGTCGTCGGCGTTGTGGAAGAGCGGCGTCGTCTTGAGCGCGAGGCCGATCGAGACGAAGAGCGCGAAGGCGAAGGCGAGATAGACGGCGAGGCCGCCGAGTCGCGGCTTGGGCTCGTCGTGCATGCGCCGTTCGTCCACTTGATCCATCACGCCGGTCTTGATCGCCAAGCTGCGCACGCGCGGCGTGGCCAGCAGCGAGGTGACCGTCGCGGTCAGGAAGGCGAAGACCAGCGTACCGCCGGCCCCGGAGAGCGCGTTGATCACGATCCGGCTCGCGCGGTCTCGAGCGATGAGAAGGGCACGAGCGCCACGCCCGCCTCGGCCAGCAACGCCTGGGCGAACGGGTCGGGGTACGCGGCGGCATAGACGATCCGGGTGACGCCGGCGCTGATCAGCAGTTTGGCGCAGTTGACGCAGGGCTGGTGCGTGCAGTAGGCGGTCGCGCCCTCGAGCCCGACGCCGTGCAAGGCGCCCTGGACGATGGCGTTGGCCTCGGCATGGGTGGAGCGCAGGCAGTGGCCGTTGACCAGTTCGCAGCCGACTTCGGTGCAATGGGCAACGTGACGGGGCGCGCCGTTATAGCCCGTCGTGAGGATGCGGTGGTCGCGCACGAGGACCGCTCCGACGCTCGCCCGGGGGCAGGTGGCGCGCGTCGCGACGGTTCGCGCGACCTCCATGAAATATTCGTCCCAACCGGGTCGCATGCAACGAGTTGACTTAGGCGTTCCGCTCCGCGGCACCCCCGCCGCCGGCACCCGCCGGGTAGCCCGACGGCACCGACGAAGCGCTGCCGAAGAGCCGGTCGCCCGCGTCGCCGAGGCCGGGCACGATATAGCCATGCTCGTTCAAGCCCGTGTCGACCGCCGCCGTGACGATCGTGACGCCGGGGAAGGCCGCTTGGAGGTGCGCGATGCCCTCGGGCGCGGCGATGGCGCAGATCAAGCGCGGGGCGGCGGCGCGGCGGGCCGCCAGCACGGCGCAGGCGGCGGCGGCCGAGTGGCCCGTGGCCAACATCGGGTCGAGCACGAACACCGGACGGCCGGTCAGGTCGTCTGGCAAATTGGCGTAGTAGGGCACCGCGGCCAGCGTGGCGGGGTCGCGGAAGAAGCCGAGGTGCGCCACCGCCGCACCTTCGACGACCTGGAGAAAGCCGGGCAACAGGCCGAGCCCGGCGCGCAGGATCGGGGCGACGACGACGTCCGGCGCGATGCGGCGCACGGCAGCCGGGCCGACCGGTGTCTGGACCGAGCCGGCAATCACCGGCAGATCCCGCGTGGCCTCGTAGGCCAGGAAGCCGCCCAGCTCTTCGAGCGCGCGGCGGAAGACTGCGCCCGGCGTGGCCGCGTCGCGCACGAGCGCCAGGCGCTCGGCGACCGCGGGATGCTCGACGACGCGCACGCGCTCCACCGTGCATCGCTTCCGCGCCGCCCGCAGGCGACCCCGCGAACCGGACGAAGCCTCCCGACGCACCCGCCGCCCGAGGTTTTCGCGATGCCCGTTCTTCGTTGGTCTGCTCCGTTGCGCGCGGCATTGGCCGTCGCGCTCGCCTGCGTGGCCGCAGTCCCCGCCCCGGCCATGTCGGCGCAGAGCCGTTTCGTCGGCACGTACTACGCGGTGCGGGCCGGCGCCGACAGCCTTCAGGATCTGACGCTGACGCTGCAGCCTTCAGGCGCAGCGGAATTGATCACGCGCTACCCCGGCATAACCAAGACCGCGGCCGGCGTGATCGTGTATCCGTATCTCGAGAAAGGCACGTGGAAGGCCGCCAAGGACGGTTCGATCGACGTCGATCTCACGCGCGCCGGCAAGCTCCTCGACGTCGGAACGTGGGTCGACGTGCTGGCCGACAACACCCGCGTCGGCCTGCGCTTGACCGGTCCGATCCTGGCGACGGTGCGCGATCGGAACCGCTCGTTCGGCAGCGCGGGCCTGCTTTTCAGGAAGTCCGACTGCCGCTAACGTAACCCGCCGGCGACGCTACGTTTAGGGCACGTCGTGACGGGCGGTCAGTTCCGTAACGCGCGCGCGGAGCACGTCTTGCTCGGTGCGCGCCTCGATGTCGTCGAGCGCGGCACCGATGATCGCACCAATCTCGCGCGCTTCGGCTTCGCCCATGCCGCGCGAGGTGATGGCCGGCGAGCCGATGCGGATGCCGCTCGTGACCATCGGCTTTTGCGGGTCGAACGGAATCGCGTTCTTGTTGACCGTGATGTGGATCTCGTCGAGATACGCCTCGACGGCCTTACCGGTCAAGTTCTTCGGCGTGAGATCGACCAACAGGAGATGCGTATCCGTACCGCCGCCGACGAGGCGCACGCCGGCGCGCTGTAATTCCTCGCCCATGGCCTTGGCGTTGATCAACACCTGGCGTTGATACTGCGCGAACGAGGGCTGCAACGCTTCGCCGAAGGCCACCGCCTTGGCCGCGATCGCGTGCATGAACGGGCCGCCCTGAATGCCGGGGAAGACGCTCTTATCGAGCGCCTGCGCGTGCTCGGCCTTCGTTAACACCAAGCCGCCGCGTGGACCGCGCAGGGTCTTGTGCGTCGTCGTGGTCACGTAGTCGGCGAGGGGCACGGGCGAGGGGTGCAAGCCCGCCGCAACCAGACCCGCGATGTGCGCCATGTCGACCAGAAACGCCGCGCCGATTTCGGCGGCGATCTCGGCGAAGGGCGCATAGTCCATGGTGCGGGGGTAGGCGCTCGCGCCCGCGATCAGCAGCTTCGGCTTGTGTTCGCGCGCGAGCGCGAGGACTTCGTCGTAATCGATCAGTTCGGTATCTTTGCGCACGCCGTAGGCGAGCGCGTTGTAGAGCTTCCCGCTGAAACTGACTTTCGTGCCGTGCGTCAGGTGGCCGCCGTGCGCGAGCGACATGCCGAGCACGGTATCGCCCGGCTTGATCGCCGCCATGAAGACGGCCATATTGGCTTGCGCGCCCGCATGCGGCTGCACGTTGGCGTGTTCGGCGCCGAAGATCTGCTTGGCGCGATCGATGGCCAATTGCTCGGCCAGATCGACGTATTCGCAGCCGCCGTAGTAGCGGCGCCCGGGGTAGCCTTCGGCATATTTGTTGGTCAGCACCGAGCCCGTCGCTTCGCGCACGGCGCGGCTGGCGTAGTTCTCGGAGGCGATCAGCTCGAGGTTTTCCCGCTGGCGGGCTTCCTCGAAGTGGATCGCCGCGGCGACCTCGGGGTCGACCGTGTCGAGGATGGAGCCGGACAGAGCGGCGTTTTCGAGCGTCTGCATGAGAACAGACTTCGCCTACGCCCCGGCCGGGCCCGCCCCGCTCATGGCCGCGGGCGATCCGCCGGGGTCGTGATGCGCGCGCGCACGCTCGCTCAGAGCGGCGCCGGCGTCTGCGCTCCCTCGACGAATCCGCGCGCGAGATCGGCACGCGCCTTGGCCTGTTCGGCCGGACCGTAGGCGAGTTTCGCCACGCGATGCGAGTGACGGCCCCCGCTCTCGAAGGGCGTTTCCAGGAAGACGTGCACGAGGCGTTCGATCTGCTCCCAACCCGAGAGCCGCTCGGAGACGGCGAGCACGTTGGCGTTGTTGTGCCGGCGCGAAAGTTCGCAGGCGAGTTGATCGAAGACGGCCGCACAGCGCACGCCTTCGACCTTATTGGCCGCGATCGCGATGCCGACGCTCGAACCGCAGACGACGATGCCGCGATCGAACGCGCCGCTGGCGACGGCGAGACCGACGACGAAACCGTAATCGGGATAGTCGACCGGCGTCGCATCGGCGGCGCCGAAATCGTGGGGCTCGTGGCCGAGCGTGCGCAGCAGCGCGACGATGTCGTCTTTGTAAGCGAACCCGGCATGGTCCGCGGCGAGGGCGATCTTCATGGTGAGGCCCTTTTCCGCACGAACGGGAGCGCCGCCCGCAAGCCCGAAAACGCCGGGCTGATGAAGATAGCCGCTTCGAGCGCATCGTTCGCCGCCGATCTCGCGGCCGGCGCGCTCACGCACCTCGAGTGGTTGGATCTCTGCGCCGCGGAACTCGAACTCGACGGCGTGCTGCTCGACCTGCGCCACTTCCCGCGCCGCGACGACGAGTATCTGGCGCAGGTCAAGAAGACCGCCGTCGATCTCGGGCTGACGGTTGCGGGCGTAGCGACGGAGGGCGTCGAGGATCTCGCCGTCGCGCTCGACGCCGCGCTGCGTTTGGGTGCGCCGCTGGTGACGCTCGCGGCCTCGCCGGCAAGCGACGACCCCGACGCGTGGGGCGCGTTTTCGGCGGCGCTACGCGAAGCGCTCGGCACGGCCAAGCGGCTCAACGTTCCCTTGGCCCTGCGCAACGCGCCCGAAACGCTCTGCGCCTCCGGCGCCGACCTCAAGCGACTGGCCAAGGACGTCGACAGTTCGTGGTTGCGCTTCGCGCTGGCCGCGACCGAACTCGCCGCGGTCGATCGCAGCGACGCGCTGCTGACGAAGACGATTCTCGGCGTGTGCGACGTCGACGACGTGGCGGCGTTCGCCCTGCCCGGCGACGCGCTCGCGCAAACGCTCGTCGAGGGATTACGCGGATTCCGCGGTTTCGTGACGATCGACCGGCGCGACGAGCGCGGCGACCGCGCCGCATTTCATCGAGCGCTGGCGCGCTTGCGCATCGAGTTCGCTCGCGAAAAGGTGTGAGGGGAACTCGACCACACTGCCGTCTGCATGCCCGGGTAGAGACCTGCTTTTAGCAGGTGGGTGCGGCCCGGGCGCCGGTTTGGTGGGTTGCCCCACGCCGTCGTATCCGGAGCTTGGCTCCCTTGGTGTTTACGTTGGTCCTACACCTAGACAAGTACGCGTACGAGCGCAGTCGAGCTTCCAGACTCCATTGTCTCACCATCGGTCAAGACTTGACAGAAGCAGCCGTTTTGCCTAATGCAGTTTTGCCCAAGACGGGGCCGAACGTCGCGAGGGCGCGTTCGCGAGCGATAAAGTGATCCACGACGGGTTCGGGATAGTCGCGCCCGAGGCGCACGCCCGCGGCCTCGAGTTCGAGGGGCGAGACGGTCCAGGGCTCGTGAATGCCGCGCGCATCGAGCTTACTCAGTTCGGGAAGCCAGGTGCGTAGATAATCGCCGTCGGGATCGAATTTACGGCTTTGCAGCACGGGATTGAACACTCGAAAGTACGGTGCCGCGTCCGTTCCCGTCGAGGCCGACCATTGCCAGCCGCCATTGTTCGCGGCGAGATCGGCGTCGGCGAGGCGTTGCTCGAAGTGACGTTCGCCCAAGCGATAGTCGAGCAACAGATCCTTGGTCAAGAACGACGCGGCGATCATGCGCACGCGATTGTGCATCCAGCCCGTTCGTTCGAGTTGACGCAGGCCCGCGTCGACGATCGGATAGCCCGTGCGCGCATCGCGCCAGGCGATCCAATCCCGTTCGTCGTCGCGCCAGCGAATGCGCTGCGCGGCCTCCACGAACGGACCGCTCGCGACGCGCGGAAAATTCGCGAGGATCTGCTGATAGAATTCGCGCCAGATCAACTCCGAGATCCAGGTATCGAAACCGGTCGTCGAGCCGCGCGCGGCGTCGCGCGCTTCGAACGCGCGCGCAAAGCAGCGGCGAATGCCCAGCGTGCCCGCGCGCAGATGCGGCGAGAGTTGCGAGGTGCCGTCGAGCGCCGGAATGTTGCGCGCCGAGGCGTACGCCGCCGCCCGCTCGGCGAGAAACGCATCGAGCAATGCAGCCCCGCGCGACGCGCCGCCCGCGGGATACGCGCTCGAGCGCGCGTGGCCGAAGAGTTCGGGGCTCGGCACGCCGAGTTCGGCGACGCCCGCCGCCTCGAGCGCGCTCGCGCCCAGCGCCTTCTTCGCCAGCGCGCGCAGCGAATCGGCCGGCGGCCGCGGGTCTTCGCGCTGCCGTTCGAGCCAGCGGCGCTTGAAGGGCGTGAACACGACGTATGCCGAGCCCGAAGCCTGCCGCACCTCGTCCGCCGCGAAGTAGGTCAAATCGTTCAAGGCGACGACGCGCACGCCGCGCGCCTCCAAGCGCGCGGCGACGCGCTCGTCGCGCGAGAGCGCGGCCGGGTCGACGTCGCGGTTGTAGTACAGCGCGTCGGCCTCCACCCGCCGCGCCAACTCGCTCAATTCGCCGGCGAAATCGCCCTGCAGCAAGACCAGCTCGCCGCCGCGCGCGCGCAGGTCGCGACGCAACTCCGCGAGCGCATCGAAGAAGAACGAGACGATCGGCGGACCGACTCGGTCGGAGCGCAGCAACGAAGGATCGAGCACGAACGCGCAGACCACTTCGCGGCTCTCCCGCGCGGCGAGGTCGAGCGCGACGTGATCGTCGAGTCGCAGATCCCGGCGAAACCAGACGATCGAGCGTCGAAACCGGATAGCCATGTTTCCCTCGTTCCCCAAGCGGCGCCCGCGGCGCCCTTGACTCCATAGGAGCCGTGCGTGCTATCGCGTAAGACGCCGCGGGTGCATTTGTCGCTCGACGAACTCCGGCTGCCGCTCGTTCACACCTTTACGATCGCGCGCGGTTCCGAGACCGACGCACACACGCTGATCGTCCGGCTGCAGCACGGCGAGCACGAGGGCCTGGGTGAAGCCGCGCCGAGCGCGCGGTACGCCGAGAGCGTCGAATCGGTGGCCGCGGCGCTGCGCGCGCACCCGCTGGGCGACGATCCGTACGCGGTCGCACGATTGCTGACCGGCCTGCCGCCCGCAGCCCGCTGCGCGCTCGACGTGGCGCTCTACGATTGGATCGGCAAAGACCTCGACCGTCCACTTTGGCAGATCTGCGGCCTCGACCCGGCGCGCACGCCGGTCACCTCGTTTACGGTGGGCATCGATACGCCCGAGCGGATGCTGGCCAAACTCGACGAGATCCGCACGCACCCGGTGATCAAGGTCAAGCTCGGCACGGCCGACGACGTGGAACTGATCCGCGCGATGCGCGCACGCTACACGGGCGCGTTGCGCGTCGACGCCAACGAAGCCTGGACGCCCGAACGCGCGGTCGCGGTGCTCGGCGAACTCGAACGCTGCGACCTCGAATTCTGCGAACAGCCGATCCCGGCCGGAGCGCCCGAGCGGCTGCGCTGGATTCGCGAACGCACGTCCGTGCCGCTGGTCGCCGACGAAGACGCGCGCGATTCGCGCGATCTGCCCGCGCTGCAAGGCTGCGTCGACGGCATCAACATCAAGCTGGTCAAGTGCGGCGGCCTGCGCGGCGCGATTTCCATGATCTGCACGGCGCGCGCGCTCGGCCTGAAGATCATGCTCGGCTGCATGGTCGAGAGCGCGGTGCTGACCACCGCCGCGGCGCACATCTCGCCGGCGGTCGATTGGGCCGATCTCGACGGTCCGTTCTTGACCGCCGACGATCCATTCAGCGGCGTAACGTATGCCGACGGCAAGCTGATCCTCAGCGACCGGCCGGGCCTCGGCGTGCGCGAGCGCGCCGCGGCGTGAGCGGCCGGCGGCGCTACGTCATCCTCGCCGACGGCGAGTTTGCGGACCGCTCCGCGAAGACGGCGCACGGCGTGATCGCGTACGGTAACGACGACGTGGTGGCCGTCATCGACGCGACGCACGCCGGCAAGCGCGTGCGCGACGTCGTGCCCACGCTCAACTCGGACGCGCCGATCGTGGCCGGTCTCGACGCAGCGCTGCCTCTGGCGCCGACGGCGCTGCTCGTCGGCGTCGCGCCGCCCGGAGGCGCGCTCCCGCGGGCTTGGCGCGCGACGATCGCCGCGGCACTCGAGGCTGGGCTGGAGGTGGTGAGCGGACTACACCAGATTCTCGGCGAGGATGCGCAGTTCGCCCAGGCCGCCGCGCGCGGCGGCGGCACGATCCGCGACGTGCGTCTACCGCCCGAAGTGCCGCTCTTCTCGGGCGAAGCGTACGGCGTCGAGGCGCGGGTCGTCTTGCTCGTGGGCACCGATTGC
>Ga0116229_10014594_pt1 | contig 10887 bp, 7 predicted proteins | sample S1TSphgellanicum_3_FD_87313 | JGI IMG/M metagenome (GOLD analysis project Ga0116229, IMG submission 87313) | Host-associated microbial communities from peat moss isolated from Minnesota, USA - S1T2_Fc - Sphagnum magellanicum MG | ecosystem: Host-associated > Plants > Peat moss > Unclassified...
AACATTATCAGACAGAAAGGCTTACAGTTTGAGGTTGTGAACTATACCAGATCCAAAAGCTGGAGATGGAGTCGACGCACCCAAGCCCCCAGAGGAGGCTCCAAATGGTGTGGGCTGTGTCACCCCAAACACACCGGTTGCAGTCCCAATTCCTAAGAGGGACATTCTGCATCGAAAAGTTGGACATGGAGTTGGGGCACCCAAGCTCCCAGAGGAGGCTCCAAACATTGTGGGCTGTGTCACTCCACAGAAACAAGTTGCAGTCCCACTTCCTAAGAGGGAAGTTCCAGAACGAAAAGCTGGAGATGGAGTCGAGGCACCCAAGCCCCCAGAGGAGGCTCCAGATGTTGTGGGCTGGGTCACCCCAAACACACTAGTTGCAGTCCCACCTCCAAAGAGGGAAGTTCCAGATCCAAAAGCTGGAGATGAAGTCAAGGCATCCAAGCCACTAGAGGAGGCTCCAAATGTTGTGGGCTGTGTCACCCCAAACACACCAGTTGCTGTCCCACTTCCAAAGGGGGAAGTTCCTGTCTGGCCTCCACACCCTGGTGGCCTTGCAAAAGTCTTTGCACCAAATGGAGTGCCCGACTGATTCATTCCGAATGGGTTTGTAGTAGTGCCAACTGGATTTGAGGCTGCAGATGTTGCCCCAAATGGAGAGCTGCTTGATGGTGCCCCAAAGGCTGAAAGACAGACAAACAGAAACAGATATCAGCTCAAGTTGATTCAGCTAACATCCCTGATAATGCCTAACAAAAGAAATGTCACTGGAGAAGGTCACTACAAACCCTAGACTCAAAACACCTTCCTTTACATTGAACAACCTCATTTCCAGTAAAACAATCGCCAAGAGCATAATATCCAAACATGTACAAATACCTTCTTTATATCTGACTGCATCCTGGAAGCAGAGGTAGAGGATGTAAACCAAGATAAATCTAACACTGCAACAGCCTATGATCTTGAAGGAGGGAAGACTTGCATCTAACACATATCATACTTGTGTGATGAACAAATCATCTCATAACTCATGCACTGGCAAGGTCCATTCACAACCATCTATTGGTGGAAATATTGGACAGAAGAATTGTCAGCATCATTGACAGAGATGACAATTTCTATTATCCAGAGAAACAATCAGATGCATTAGCCAGTGATGGATGCATGCATGGGTGCACAAAAAGATTAGCATAACAAGCAGAATATGTATATGCAGCTCGATTGACCAGAGAAGACAGTCACCACCTATGGAGAAGCATAAGGAAGAACAAGAGCAAGAGAATCAGAACATCACACTGCAAATCAAGCACAAGAATAAAAAGCATCTAGAGAATATATAACACTAGCATTTACATAGTGTAGAATGGGACAACGAGCACTTACGACTGACGGATGATTCAAACATCACAGCCCACTGATGTAACGTAGAAATGTAAAGATGGTTTCAAGCGTCTCTCTTCTTCGCCTCAGAAACAAATATCGCTTCAGAAAGGCTGTTTCTCTATTACTCTTTACTTTGATAACAAAAACGATCTCGAAGTTCAGAATACGCAATGGCAAAGAACTAAAAACAAAACTCAGAAAGAGACACAAGCAGTAATGAACAGTCTTCTCACTTGTTCAGGGGAACAACAATTGCACAGCAAACTAAGCTTTCGTTCGAGAGAACAAAATACAACAACAAAAAGATATGCAACAGATCGACGATCCACAGAACTAAATAGGCTTCCACAAGTCAGTCCTCTCTCGCTTCCTGTGTCCCGCAATCAAAGGCTCACAAGTCCAACCAAGGCTTCCACAAGTCAGTCCTCTCTCGCTTCCCGTGTCCCGCAATCAAAGGCTCACAAGTCCAACCAGGCGATGAAACAAAAGAGGGAAAGAAACAAATGAAGAGGAGTATAATTGCACCTGATCATGCAGCCACTAGAGATGAGTGCGTCCGCGTCGCGTAAAAAGAACGCAGGATGCACGCGGGGAGAGACCTGAGCGATAGCGTCGGTGCGACAAGCGAAGGGAAGAGTTAGTGCAAATGCCGGCACACAGTAGAGCGCCTTGTTACGCAAACCTGCTATTCTAGGTGACCTGTAATTGAAGGGTGTATTATTCCAAGTGCTAATTACATGTCGTAATGTCCTTAGTAAATTAGCACATATAGTAACAAATTTGGGCTCTGCACGCTTCGCCCTACCAGTGACAATGATTAAATTATTTTGGGTGGACATAACTACATAAACCAGTTCCAATGAAACATTGTCACTGAAAGTAGGGTAGAGTCTAAAAGTACAAGTGCTAATTCCATCTCCTAATGTCACCTATTGCTCTCACCTGTTGGATTAGTGTATTCTGTGCTTCTAGGTGACTGTTATTGAAGGGTGTTTTATTCCAAGTGCTAATTACACCTCGTAATGTGATATGTTTCTCTCGCTTGTTGTCCAGGGTCCTTAGTAAATTAGGACATGTATTGTAACAAATTAGGTGTTAGGGTCTATGTGACAAGTGCTAATTTACATCCTAATTTCATCTATTTCTCTTACTTTGTTGGGCTACCTAGTGTATTCTAGTAAATTAGTGTAGGAACAAATTGGGCTTAGGTCTAAATTACAAAGTGCTAATTTTATCTTCTAATGCCATGTATTTTTCTTCTCACCTGTTGGATTAGTCTATTCTAACACATTAGTGTGGGAAAAAAATTGGATTAGGGTCTAAATACATCTCATAATGCTATATATTTGTCACCTCTTCTCCTCACCCACGTTTTTTTTCCATTTGGGGGGAGGGTAATTGGGTGTTGGATTTATTTTGTTCCTATCATGTTCCCAATGGGTTCCTGACATGTTCCCCCAAGTTTCCAATTTGTTCCCTAATAGCTCCTCACTTTATCCCATATCCTTTGCCCTTAAGTTCTACTCTTGTAACAACTAGCCGAAATCATTAGATCATAACATATCTATTTAATGACTGCCTGAAACTTGATTTTTTGTTTTCTGTGATGGACTAATCAAAGATGCAAATCACCAAAAGAAAAAAAAATTAAATCTTAGCGGTTCTCACAACAAATTAATATGAGTTACAATATAGTACTCCATCTCCTAAGAGCATCTCCACCCCATTACCCACAAACACCCCCTTATTATTAAATCTTGCAGCAGGATAGTGCAAATCCTGCTGCTCTGCTCTGCTCTGCTCTGCGGTATTAATGGTCCATTTTGGAGTGGTCATTTTAACTCCTTTCAAAACTTTTTCAACTATGAATTTGGAGAGCGACTATTACTCGTCCACATGTGAAGACATAAATGGTCTTTCAGTGTCTAAAAGGCCTCTGTTTGGGCCCACATTATCCATGGAGGGGGGAGACACTTAGACTTGTCTAAGGTAAATCCATGTGGCCCACATTATCCAGAGGCCCACCTTGTGGTGTACGCTAGGTAAAGTTCACAAGGGGAGGTCACCGACAAGTTGGGTGTGGTACCGCCCATGGTTAGCACAAGTGCTGAATTTCAAAGAACCCCCCCCCTCTTTGGCAGGGCCTTTCTTGGCGTGTGAAGAAGAATTATTGGATAAATTTTCTCTTAATCAAACCGAAAACAAAAATGGGAGAAAGAGGATGCATGGAACAAATTCTTGAATTATTTTCTATTCTTTTAGTGTAATTTGCAAGGACGCCTTAGATAGTGGAATTGACCTCCACAAGGTGGACCTTCAAGTTAAGAGACACCTAAGGTGGACCTCATTGGGACACACCTTTAGTGCAGTAGGTGCCTTCATATGGACCCACCTTGTGCTTTAAGAAGTTAGGTCACAGCTCAACAAGTTGAAGGGACCCACACTTGGGTTCGCTCTTGTACAAGCCCCTTATTTCAATCATCTTGTGCTTTTATGTTAGGTAGAACTCCACAAGTGGCAGCTTCTTGAAGTGTGGGGCCTATGTACCACTCCACACAAGCCCCTCATTTTGCCTTTAAAGCTTACCTTACACATTAAGCCACTATATGTAAAACCTTGAATATAAGGTGTCAAATTTGTCACTATATTAGCTAATGTTGAGCTTGTCCCATTTGACCTTGGAGAGGCCATCATCCTCTAAATTAAAGATATTGAGATGCAACCAATCATCAGCAATGTTTTTGCCAAATATTTATTTATTTTTAAAAATGAGGTTTGACAATTTCGAATTTAATTTTTCATACTTTCAGCAATTGAAAAATAAGTATGCAAAATGTTCCTTGAGTTGTGTATTTTCGATAGTAACCAATTGATGAAACAATAAACAAAGTTTCACAAGTTAAGAGAGTTCACTTCTCAACAATTTAAACAAATATCAAATAGCATTTCTTTTTTTTCCAACAAGACCTTTCTGAGAATTATTTTGAGTTCAAAATCAATCATTAGGTATGGTATGTTACCATGTAATTATGGATTTTTAATTGAATTACAAGTGATAATTACATTATTAATCACATTTTTTTTATCATTTGTTACATATTGTCATTAATAATATAATTAAGTCTTGGTTTGAATCTTGGTCTATTTGACTTTACACACCCATGGCATTATGGTAATGGTGGTAGGATTTTTACATATGCACATATTTGGAGGTGTGTGGCATAAGTTTTGAACTAACAGTAGGCTAGTTGGACCAATGGATACATATGGAATTTTTTTGTTCATTTCATGGTGTCAAATTCATTCGTGTAATTTTTTAAAATTTCATGGTAATCATTTTCATGGTTATAATTTTCATGGTATTTTTTCAAGATTACATGTGCAAGTTTTGAATTTTTTATGGTTATAGGTATCAATTTTTTAGATCATAAATGTCATTTTTTACGATTATATGTTCCATTTTTCATGGTAGCAAGTGTATTATTTCATGGTGACATGTTATTGCAAAATGTGTAACCCACAAGTCAAAAGAGGCAATAAAACCATTTGCACAAGTATAATTTTCATGGCGATTCATTTCATGATGTAAAATCCACTAATGTAAATTTTCAAATTTTCATGGTAATATTTTTCATGGTTCAAATTTTCATGGATATTATTTTGAAGTCACATGTGGAAATTTTCAATTTTCAATGGTTGCTAATACTATTTTTCTTGATTAAAGGTGTCATTTTTCATGGTGACATGATACTACAAAATTTGCAACCCATAAGTGAAAGGAGGGTATAATACAATTTGCACAAGCATAATTTCATGGTTACTTAATTCATGATGTTCAATTTATTGATGTAAATTTTCAAATCTTCATGGAATGAATTTTCATGGTTACAATTTTCATAATAAGGGCTTTTGAAGTCACATAAGCAAGTTTTTAATTTTTAGTGGTTACAAGTTCTTTTTTCATAGTTACAAGTTTTGCATTTCATGATTACATATGAAAATTTTCAAAGTGACATGCTACCATGAAATTTGCAACCCACAAGTCAAACAAGAGAATGGCACCATTTCCACAAGCCTAATTCATGTATTCAATTTGTAGTGTCAAATTTGTTGATCTAAAATATTAGAATTTCATGGAAGTAGTTTTCACGATAAAATTTTAAACTAGGTCACATGTGTAAGTTTTCTATTTTTAATTGTAACATATTCTTTGTTTCATGGCTATAAATTCCTTTTTATATGGTAGGAGATGTAATTTCTAAAGGTGAGATGTTACCATGAAATTTGCAACCCACAAGGCAAATCACATAACAATACCATTTGCACAAGTCTAGTCTCATGGTTGAGTGTTTACAATCCACAATACCGGGTAGTTATTCAAGTAGTTTTGCACTACCTTTAAAAAAGCATTTGTGCGCAGAGTCACTTTGGGCACCTTGTAAATTATCTTTCAAAAATTTGACACAATACCACACAATAAATTATTTTCTTGAACCAAAAGGTTTCTACGTGAATTGGCAAAAAACCCTCATCCTTTGTGTTTCTTTTAGGTTGTTGGGGACATATGTGTTTTTTTTTAAAAAGGTTAAGGCTTCAAATTCAATGGTGGAAAATGTGACTTTGTGATAATCATGAGTATTTTACTTCAATGAATGGGTTTTATGTTTGTGTTTTAGGAATTTATAGTTATATAGTATAGTTGTTTGAACATGGCTAGCAATTATTTGTATACAATACATCAAATGAATGTATTTCAAAAGGTCTTAACAAGAAATATATAATATTCATGTTAACACAAATTAATAGAACCTTATAATAAACCACATTACTTTTATAACAATGATTGCACTATGATGACCCCAAAAGTGATCTTCTTGAGCTTGAATTGATAGTCTTATTATTGTCACCTTGTGGATGTTGCCTCGATCCAAACACATCTCCAAGTAAGCTTGGAACCTATATTGACCTTGTATTGCCAAGAGACATTCATGGGTGAGTGTCAAATGAAGCTCAAACTTTTTTATCCAAGTCTTCAAAAGCCAATTCTCCAATTTTGTAAGTTTTATTTTGTATCACTTCTCCAATCACTTCCTATAATAAAAGTCATTAACATATAGACAATGATTACATCATTAGTTTACAACTTTACAACCACATTGTTTTGAAAATCATCAACATTGATTTCAATCCATTATTTTAAAGATGCAATGCATCCATTGGTAATGGCAAGGTTGTAATAAATGTTACATGTCAATTTGATAGCTATTGAAATAGTCGTTTTTGGATTAGTTGGCACATAATAAAGTGATTTCATTGTCTTCTGGAAAAAAATTGAATTTAGTATTAATTCCATTTTTCTCTCATGAAAATTGTTTTATTTTAAATATTTAACACATAATGAATTCCATATAAATTCAATTCATGGATGTTGCAAAACATAAGGCTTTGAGTGCATACATGAATGATATTATGAAATTGGTCAATATTTCATCTTCACATACTTGATTTTGAACACCTACATCTTCAACCTCTAATGCCATAATTCAATGAAGCTTAATTGTTGCACTATCCAAAGGTGGCAATATTTTTCTAGATATAAAAACAATATGAACAATTTTCGTGCAAATATGTGCATAACATAAGATAAAACTTCACATCTAATCTAGAGGATGTAAACACATGTGCACATGATGATTATACCAAATCATATGCCTAAAAGTTGCGCAACTTATGTGTATTACTTATTGAGTTATCTCTCATGACGTTGGAAGATTTGTGCAAGAACATAAGATGGAATAAACCTTCCATTTTTTGTAATTTTGTTGACCCTATGAACATTCCATGTAGTAACCATTTGGTCCACATCTCTTTGGAATGCTAATATGAATACATCATGAAAAAAAACCTTGTGAAATTCATCAACAATGATTAAAGTCCTATTGTCAAACATCAAAATGAGAATGTGCTTATGATTAAAAGAAGACTACTTGTGACCATATATATTTGTTGCCAAAATTTCTCAATTTTTTACATCCATACAAAAAAAATTCAATAGAATGTATTAACATCATGTACATCCTAAATATGTAGATTGATGTCCAACATTTAAAAACAACTAAACTTGCAAATTCAGAAGTCCTCAAAATTTGAGTAAAGGAAAATTGCAACCTTCAAATGATCATATATTTAACATCAAAACAACATGAGATTATAACTTTGAACTTAATCCGAAATGAAACAAAATAATAATGGAGATGTATTATTGATTGTGAAATGCATGCCAATTATTTGAACCATTATTTCCCCTACGAAGGTTGGATTAACAAAATCATCAATCAATTGTCCATGACTTGATTGTTTTTTTAATGAATGATCAAAAGAAAATTATATAAGAAAAATAACACAATTTCAAAAATCAATAATATTTGCACCTAGTTGTGCACTAATGAACTTGTTAAGTAAGGTTTGTACATATTAGGTTTAACACATTCCATGTCTTCTGGCACAAATGAATGTTTAGCAACACAATCTGATCGAACTTTTATTGGATGTCCATACTTGGCTATTATTGTTGAATACCCAATAGAAATTGTTTTTTTCTTCTTATCAATAAATGCAACAGCCCATAGCAAGTAATGTGACCCCTTCATCAATGTTCCCCATGCAAGCAAATGTGCCATGGGGTGAATTTATCATATGTTGCCAAACAAAATGAAAAAAATGTTATCTCAATTGGATAGACTCTAAGCATAATTTCTTGCTAAACCCCAAATGAAAATGGCACTTGTTGAAAACATTGATTTTTAGAACAAGGTACAACAATCAACATGCACATCCAAATGTTGGATATAGTTGCAAAACTAAAGAGAACATGCCTCAATACAAACATGAAAATCTTCTCCTAGATGTTAATAGCAATAAAAAAATTTAACTTCACAATGTGTCTAAGCACTTGCAAGTTTGGATCAATTTGAATCTTATTTGAATCTTAAGTTTATAAATCATAGGTAAAATTAGAAAGGAACATAAATCTTCAAACATAATTTATTGAATATTTGTTGATTTATAGAAAAGGAAACTAATCAACATTTGATAGTAAAATTAATTTTCATTATACTTGAATAGTTAAAAAGAAATACTTTGACACATTTATATGAATTTTTTTTTAAAGATGTTGAATACCAAAGAGAAATTTTGATAAATTGCAACATGTGCTTAACAATCCTAAGCTTTAATTAAAAATTGGATTTCAAGTGTTTAAATCTTTTGATTGAAAATGAAAATGTAAAACAAAAAAAACTAGAGTTTGATTGAAAAATGAAATAACATTCATGATATTAAGGTTGTGTTTTGCACTTACAATCCATGTGCCACATGTGCATTAGTTCTGTAATAAAATATTGCCTTTAATATAATCGATCAATATGCCAACACTTCATATTTTCTAGTTGTAATTCATGTAAGGCATTTGTTATTGTTGACCTTAGAACCCTCAATGGAATTAGTCGAAGAATTATTTGAATAATTTTTATCCCCCGATTAGAACCACCTTTTTGCAAAAGCACAGTTATAAAATTTATATTTTTAGGTTAGGGATAGGTATGTGGTGGTAAACTCCTTGCCACCCATGGCTTTTAAGAAGCTTTAACAAGTTGTTGCATTCAATGCCCAAGTTTGTTACTATGTGTGAATTTTTTTCCCTAACGTTGAGTCGACATTCCACACTTGTTAGGATATTGAGTTCCACTTCATTTGACAACAATATTTCATTCTCTTCTCCATGTGATGTTGACCTGTCAAACAAATCATCATCCAATTGGGAATTGGCTATCTCTTAATCATCCAACAAGGAAATACATTAGAAGAAAAAATCAGGCTTCATCTTATAGTGCTTCAAAACATATTAATGAGATTATGAATTTATATCACAAACAATGATTAGTGTTGGAACCAAATCTCCATTTAAAACCATGATGTTTACAAATATATTGTGAATTTAACTATAATTAAAATTAGTGGTAATTTCACTACAATGACAAATTGATAATTTATGATAAGTATAAGATCATTACTAAAATAAAAATGGATATTTAATAAGACATAATAAAGCCAAACCAAATACATAGTAACCTCTTCAGTTGAATTACTTGTTATCTAACATGAAAAGTATAAATTAACAATCATCCAATAATATATACTAAAAGATGACAAAGATCCATCTTTAAAAACCTTTTTTTGAACACCAAGTTGGGTCCTAAATAAGACCAAAGATCATAAGAAGGAATCTTGGGTTTTTCCACTACCCAAATCCACTATGTTTTTAGTGAAATGGGACAAAGTTCATTAATATGCAACTTACATGGTTTTGGTAAAAAATGACTAGTTGATTAAAACATATTTAGTGAAATATTTTTTAGCTGTTTTGGGTAATGACATGTTGCACTAAATAATTTGTCATTAAAAAAAATTGACACGGATATTATGAAGTCCCAAGGTAATATGACGTGGATTGACATGCCACATCATCATGTAACATGTTTTTAAATTATTATTATTATTTTTTTGGGTCACAAATTGTAAATTTTTCATGGCATGCCATGACAAAAACCAGATGTTGTGATTTATATGTATGATTTTTTTTCACAAAATATTTTGAAGATATTCACTACCATCATACATGTTTCGTACATCATATTCATATATGATACATCAATGTATATACACAAAACATACATTAACGCACACATTCACATTACTACAAAATGTGGGTGTATTTTAGTAATCCATGTTCACTAAAACAATGAATTCACTCATAATCCAATGAAATCACTTGGCATATAGGGACACCATTTGTTGTAATGTCATCAAGGTTTGAACCCAAGACTTCATGGAGATGCATCAAGGTCTTCACCACCAAATCACTTCAAGTCTTTGATAAAATACAAAGAATTTTTAATTTGACTATCTTCGACATGAAACTATTTAAAAAAATTTAACATACATTTTTTTTTTCAAAATTTATTCAAATGCTACAAATGAAAACATGATCTTGAAATTTATTCAATAATCTATTCATGAAAATAATTATAATTTATAATTATGTAATATGAAGGGTTCAAAAAACAACTTAAAATAACATGTTATGAATAAAAAGAAATCTACAAAAAACATTTGTGTAAATTCACTTATAATATTCATAAATGAGATTGAATTTAATGTGAATTCAAAAGTGATTTCATTAAATCTTTACAAAGATATTTTTATTTTGTAAAATATATGTTCAATTTTTTAAGAATTATCAGTTTTGTTTTCCTTAATATGATTTTGTATAATTTAAGAAAAAACTTTTGTAATGTTATTTGAATTGTTATCACCCATAAGTAGTTTTACCCATATTTGCCTATAGAAGATTTATAAAGTTAAAAAATTCTTTAAATCTTTCAATAGTACTTTGAAAAAATATCAATTTTAAATTTGATAAATTTTGATTTTTTTGGGAAAAAA
>Ga0116229_10014596_pt1 | contig 10886 bp, 12 predicted proteins | sample S1TSphgellanicum_3_FD_87313 | JGI IMG/M metagenome (GOLD analysis project Ga0116229, IMG submission 87313) | Host-associated microbial communities from peat moss isolated from Minnesota, USA - S1T2_Fc - Sphagnum magellanicum MG | ecosystem: Host-associated > Plants > Peat moss > Unclassified...
CGACCGCGACCGCGACCGCGACCGCGACCGCGAATTCGACGCAGCCGCCGCGCTCGAACGCTTCGTGTTCTGCGGCGCCATCGTCGATTTTCGATAAATCAATTCTCAGGACTCGAGGGATTTGCACATGTCTACGCTCGATAGGCTCTATGTTCCCAACACATTGGCGGCGCGCCTGCTCGACCCGCTGCAATCGCTGTTTGCACTCGGCGCGCGCCTGTATGTCAGTTGGCAGTTCCTGAAGTCCGGCTACCTCAAGGTCACTTCCTGGGACAGCACGCTCTACTTGTTCGAGAACGAGTACCACACGCCGGTGCTCTCGCCGCACGTGGCGGCCGTCGCCGGCGCGTTCGGTGAACTGTTTTTCCCCACTCTTTTGGTGCTCGGCTTCATGGGGCGCCTCAGCGCCATCGGCCTGTTCGCGGTCAATGCCATGGCGGTGATATCCTATGCGAACGTGCTTCTGGCTGAAGGCTTCGAGGCCGCGCTCGGCCAACACATCTTGTGGGGTACGCTGTTGATGTTCTTGATCGTGTATGGTCCGGGCATTTTCTCACTCGACCGGGTCTTGAAGAGGGCGCGATTCTAACGCTCGGCCGGGACATCTGCGGCCAGTGGGAAAGCGCCATCCGCCACGAATGGCTGGTGACGAACGGTCTCGGTGGCTTCGCGTGCGGCACGGTCGCGAGCGCCAACACGCGGCGCTACCATGGCTTTCTGGTCGCGAGTTTGCGGCCGCCGGTCGAACGCACGCTGCTCGTCGCCAAAATCGAGATGAGCGTCGACTGCCCCGGCATGGATGACCGGGGGTCGTCTATCGATTTGTCGGCCAACGAGTTCGCGGATGGCACGATCAGCGGCTGCGGCTTCATCCACTTGGAATCCTTTACCGTACGCGACGGACTTCCCACCTGGCGCTATGCGCTCGGCGATGCCCTCTTGGAGCAGCAAATTTTCATGGCCCCTGGCGCCAATACCAGCTACCTGCGGGTGGAGCTGCTGCGCGCCTCGGCGCCGCTGCGAGTGACGTTCAAGCCCATGGTGACCTACCGCGACTACCATAGCCAGGGCCGCGGGGCGCGGACCTTTACCGTCGACGCGGACGCGGATCGGTGCACGGTGCGGGCCTTCGACGGCGCGCGTCCGTATCGAATCACGATCAGCCAAGGCCAGTTCAACGCTGCGCCCGACTGGTACTTCAACTTCCGGCATCGCATGGAGGCGGAGCGCGGCTTGGACGAGCTGGAGGATTTGCTCATGCCCGGCTCGTTCACGACGGAACTCGCACCGCGGCTTCCCGTGTACCTCATCGCCACCGCCGAGACCGCAGCGCCGCTCGCCGGGGCGGAAGTTCTCGATGCCCTGAAGGCCAGTGCGCAGCGTTTGGCGGCGGGGGCGCCGAAGACCGCACCGCCGTGGATTCGTGTGCTCGCGCAAGCCAGCGATCAATTCATCGTCCGGCGCGACGCATCCGGCTCGGCGGCGGCAAGAAGCATCATGGCGGGTTACCCATGGTTCACCGATTGGGGCCGCGATGCCATGATCGCGCTGCCGGGACTGGCGACCAGCCTCGGACGCTTCGACGTCGCGGCCGATATCCTCAGAAGCTACACGGGCTTCGTCGACCGCGGCATGCTGCCGAACTGCTTTCCCGACCGCGGGGAGGCGCCGGCCTACAACACCGCGGACGCAACGCTCTGGATGTTCCATGCACTCGATGATTACCTGCAAGCGCGAGCCGATCCGGACCTGGTGCACGCCATCTTCCCCACGCTGCTGGCCATCGTTCATGCCCATGTGGACGGCACCCGCTATGGCATTCGTGTGGACCCGGCGGATGGGTTATTGCGCGCGGGGGAACCCGGCACCCAGTTGACCTGGATGGACGCCAAACACGGTGATGAAGTGTTCACGCCGCGGATCGGCAAACCGGTAGAAATCAATGCGCTGTGGTTGAACGCTCTGGACGTCGCGTCGCGCCTCGCGGGACAGGTCGGCAATCCGGTCGAGGCGAGCTTCTGCTATGCCCGCCTGAGCCAGGCCGCCATCAGCTTCAGCCGCTTTTGGAATGCGGCGCGGGCGTGTCTCTACGACGTCATCGACGTCGACGGGGAATCCGCATCCGACGCGCGCGTGCGACCCAACCAGATCATCGCGGTGGCATTGCCCTATTGCGCGTTGCCGCCCGAACAGATGCGCGCCGTGGTCGATTGCTGCGGCCGTGAACTGCTGACCAGCCACGGGCTGCGGTCCTTGAGCCCGCGCGAACCGGGGTATATCGGAATGTATGCCGGTGACCCTGCGCAACGCGACGGCGCCTACCACATGGGCACGGTATGGGCCTGGCTGCTCGGGCCCTTCGTGCGGGCCCACTATCGCGTGTACGGCGACGCGCGCCTCGCACAATCGTTTCTCGACGCCATCCAAACCCACCTGAACAGCGCCTGCTTGGGCTCGGTGAGCGAGATATTCGACGGCGACGCGCCGCATGTTGCCCGCGGCTGCTTTGCGCAGGCTTGGAGCGTCGCTGAAATACTGCGCTCGTGGATTTCCCTGGAACGCAGGATGGAAACGCCGACACCTTCGAGTACGACACTATGAATGACGAGCGCGCGCGATTGCTCGCCCACTTGCCCGGCGAGGAGGGCTGGAAGCACTGGGGTCCTTACGTGAGCGAACGCCAATGGGGGACGGTGCGCGAGGACTACAGCCCCGGCGGGACGGCCTGGGAGTATTTTCCGCACGATCACGCGCGCAGTCGCGCCTACCGATGGGGTGAGGACGGTATCGCCGGCATTTGCGATGCCGATCAACGGGTGTGCCTGTCATTGGCGCTTTGGAACGGCCAGGATCCGATTCTGAAAGAGCGGTTGTTCGGCCTCACCAACTCCGAGGGCAATCACGGCGAGGATGTGAAGGAGCACTATTTCTATCTGGACGCGACTCCCACGCATTCCTATTTGAAGATGCTCTACAAATATCCGCAGCTCGAGTTTCCCTACGCGGATCTGGTCGCCGAGAACGGCCGGCGCGGCACGGATGTGCCGGAATACGAGCTGCTCGACACCGGCGTGTTCGACGAGGATCGCTACTTCGATGTGTTCGTCGAATACGCACAGGTGGAACCCGGCGACATGCTGATGAAAATCACCGTGCACAATCGGGCCGCGACGCCCGCGACCCTGCACGTCATCCCGCAACTGGTGTTGCGCAATACGTGGAGCTGGGCACCGGGCTCGGCCAAGCCGCTGCTGCGGGCCCTGGGCGACAGTATCAGCGGCGGCGATCGGGCAAGCGGCGGCGACGGGGCGGCTGGCCGCGCGATCGGCATCGAACCCGCCGACCTCGGCATGACGCGTCTGTATGTCGACGGCGCGGCGGATCTGCTGTTCACGGAAAACGAAACCAATACCCGGCGGCTGTGGAACAGCGCGGACGCCGGCTATTTCAAGGATGGCTTTCACGAGCACATCGTCGGCGGCCAAGCCGATCGCGTGAACCCCTCGCAGACCGGCACCAAGGCCGGCGTGTGGTTTCACTCGACGATCGATGCGGGCGGCACAAAGGAGTACCGCCTGCGCCTCTCGCGCCGCGAGAGAGACAAGCCCTTCGGGGATTTCGACGCCTCCTTGAGCCTGCGGCGAACTCAAGCCGATGCGTACTACGCCGAACTGCAGCAGGACATGACCTCCGACGATGAAAAACTGGTTCAGCGCCAGGCCTTCGCCGGATTGATCTGGAGCAAGCAGTTCTATTACCTCGACATCCCGCTCTGGCTGAAAGGTGATCCGGGACAGGTACGCCCGCCCGACTCGCGGCTGCGGGGCCGCAACGTCGATTGGCCGAATCTCAACAATGCCGACATCCTCTCGATGCCGGACAAATGGGAGTACCCGTGGTATGCATCCTGGGATCTGGCCTTCCATTGCATCTCCTTCTCGTTGATCGACCCTGAGTTCGCCAAGCACCAACTGGTGCTGTTGACGCGCGAATGGTTCATGCATCCCAACGGCCAGCTTCCCGCCTACGAGTGGGCATTCGGCGACGTCAACCCGCCGGTGCACGCCTGGTCGGCCTGGCGTGTGTATCAAATCGACCGCAAGCAGAACAACGGCATCGGCGACCTGGCCTTCCTCGAGCGCGTGTTCCACAAGCTGATGCTGAACTTCACTTGGTGGGTGAATCGCAAGGACCACCTGGGGCGCAATATTTTCCAGGGCGGCTTTCTCGGGCTCGACAACATCGGCGTGTTCGACCGCAGCGCCAAGCTCCCCACCGGCGGCTACATCAACCAGTCGGACGGCACGAGTTGGATGGCGATGTATGCATTGAATCTGATGCGCATCGCCCTGGAACTCGCCGAGCACGACCATGTGTACGAGGACATCGCCAGCAAATTCTTCGAGCATTTCTTGAGCATTGCGGCGGCGATGAGTGCGATAGGCGACGGCGTCGGCCTGTGGGACGAGCAAGACCAGTTCTACTATGACGTGCTCAATTTGCCCGACGATAAGAAGGTGCGGCTGCGGGTGCGCTCCATGGTGGGCTTGATTCCGTTGTTCGCGGTCGAGACCTTGGAACCGGAGACGCTCGACCGGTTGCCAGGTTTCCGCAAACGCATGGAGTGGTTCCTGGAACATCGGCCGGAGCTCGCCGCTCTCGTGTCCCGCTGGCAGGCGCCGGGCCGCGGCGAGCGGCGGCTCCTGTCGCTGCTGCGCGGGCACCGGATGAAGCAGATGTTGCGCCGGATGCTGGACGAATCGGAGTTCCTCTCCGACTACGGGATTCGCGCCGTCTCGCGCGCGCATCTCGAACATCCGTACGAATTGAAAGAAGGCAATGTCGATCAGTCGGTGCGCTACACGCCCGGTGAATCCGATTCGCGGCTGTTCGGCGGCAATTCTAATTGGCGCGGACCGATCTGGTTTCCGTTGAATTTCCTCATCGTCGAATCGCTGCAGAAATTCGATTACTATTATGGCGCGGATTTCAAAGTGGAATGCCCGACGGGGTCGGGCCATTACCTGACGCTCAACGAGGTGGCGGCCGAAATAGCGCGCCGCCTGTCGCGGATATTCTTGAAGGACGAGCACGGTGAGCGGGCGGTGCTGCGGCATCAGCCGCAGCTGCAGCACGATCCGCACTACGAGAACTGCATTCCATTCTACGAGTACTTTCACGGCGACATCGGCCGCGGCGCCGGCGCGTCGCATCAGACGGGTTGGACCTCGCTGATCGCGAAACTGCTCATGCCGCGGGCGAAAGCGTGAGAGCCGGTGGCCGAGTCGCGCGGCGACCACGCCGCGGCTGACGGCCTGCCGCGGCGGGCGGCACGCGCGGCGCTGCGGGCGCTCGGCACGCATTGGCCGGAGTATCTGATCGAGGCCTGGGCGCTCGGCACGTTCATGGTGTCCGCGTCGGTGTTCACCACGATATTGGAATACCCGAACGCGCCGCTGCAGCATATGATCGCAGACCCGACCTTGCGGCGGGCATTGATCGGTCTGGCGATGGGGTCGACCGCGGTCGGGTTGATTTACTCGCCCTGGGGCAGGCGTTCGGGCGCGCACATGAATCCGTCCGTCACACTGGCGTTCTTGAGCCTCGGCCGAATCTCGAGAACCGATGCGGCGCTCTATATCCTCGCGCAATTCATCGGCGGTCTCATGGGTGTGCTGATCTGCGCGTGGTCGATGGGCAAGCCCTTCGCACAGCCGCCGGTCGCGTACATCGTCACGGTGCCCGGCGCGGCGGGGCCGGGGGTTGCGTTCGCCGCCGAGGCCTTGATCTCCTTCGTGCTGATGCTCGCGATCCTCGAGGTGTCGAACAGCAAGCGATGGGGCGCATATTCCGGGCTGGTCGCAGGACTCTTGATCGCCTGCTACGTAACTTTCGAGGCGCCGCTCTCGGGCATGAGCATGAATCCGGCCCGGACACTGGCCTCGGCATGGCCGGCAGGATCCTGGAGCGGGCTCTGGATCTACTTTACGGCGCCCTGCCTCGGGATGTGGTTGGCGGCACGGGCGTTCCATGTGCTGACGCCGTGGGTCGAACGGACGCACCATAGCGCGAAGGTGGTGCATACGGCGGAATAGGGCTGCGAATATCGGTGTGCACGATGCGGGGCGTAGCATGCGCGCTGCGGCCATCGAGGGTCAAAGTTCGATAGCATGTCTGGGCGGTAGATCTGGCCGATCCGCACATCGCCTGGGTGTACCGACAGCCTGAGGGCAACGGGGGGAGCAGTTGCCCTCAGGCTGTCGGTACACCCGGGCGATTTCTGTCAGGCCGATATACTGCTGGATATACGGCTGGAGAGGGCTAGCCGGAGGAGAGAGGAAGATGGGTCGTGCATTGCGGCTTTGGCCGCTGCTTACTGCTACGCAGCGCTATGAGAAAATAGTCTCGACGCGTAACCGAGGCCACGGTGAGTACATCGAGGCGCCGATCCTGGCGTACCTCGTCGAAACTCCGCAAGGGCGCATTCTTTACGATGTGGGCTGCGATTACCGCAAGATCGCGAGTCCCGAATTGCGGCGGCAGTATTTCGATCCGATGCGGCCGGTGTTCGATGCGCCGCTGATGTCGGAGGACCAGAGGATTCCGCGCTATCTCGAGCGACTTGGCCTTACCGTCAAGGACATCGATGTCGTGTTCTTGGGGCATCTGCACTGGGATCATGCGGGCGGCTTGTGCGATCTGCCGGGTTGCGAGGTGCACGTACAACGGGAGGAACTGGCCGCCGCTCAGGGAACGCAGGTCCCTGGAATTTTCGCCGACGAGGTGGTCGCTACGGAGCAATGGCGCGTAAAAGACGGGGAATACACGGTCACGACCGGCGTCCGCGCCGTGGCGACCCCCGGCCACACCGCCGGCCACATGTCGTTATTCATCGAATTGCCGAAGGGTCCGCCGGTCATCTTATGCGGCGATGCGGCCGATCTGCGTGAAAATTTGACCGACGAGGTGGCGCCCGGCTTTTGCTGGAAAGAGGACGAAGCCCTGGCGCTCGCGAGCATTCGCAAACTCAACGCCCTCGCCCGCGCGGAGAACGCGGAACTCTGGCCGAATCACGATTTCGAAGCGTACCGCAGCTGGCCGGCGTTTCCGCACGAACGGAACTAGGAGCCTCTGTCGGTCTAATGCGCGGCGCAACCTAACGGCTTCAGGATGCGTGTTTTCGACGGCGGATTATTCATGAGCTTGGCGAGCGGCCGTCGCGGCCGAACGAGCAGTTCACCGCCACAGTTGGGGCACTTGCCGCCGAGCACGCCCTCCGCGCAGGCGCTGCAAAAAGTGCACTCGAAGGAGCAAATCCGCGCGTCAATTGAATCCGGCGGCAGATCTTTGTCACAACACTCACAGCCGGGTCGCAGTTCTAGCATCGATGTCTCCGGTCTTAACCCTTGTGCTCGGCCTTCCACTGGGTCACGGCGGCCATGGTGTTCTCGACGTGTTTGTCCGGGTCGAGGGCGGTGTACTCATAGATGATTTTGCCGGTCGGCGCGATCACGTAAGAGGTCCGATTGGCATATTCCGGTTTGATGGCAAGCACGGCGTCATAAGCCTTGGTGATGCTCTGATCCGCATCCGATGCCACGGCGAATTTATTGCGGCATTCGGTTACCGAGAATTTGTTCAACGTGTCGATCGAATCGTGCGACACCCCGATCACGGTCGCGCCCAACGCGTTGAATTTGTCGGTGGCTTCCGCGAACTCGTGAGCCTCGACCGTGCAGCCCGGCGTGAAAGCGGCCGGGTAAAAGTACAGTACCACCGGCCCTTTCTTCAGCGCATCGGCCAAGGCGAACTTGAAGGGCTTGCCGGCGAGTGTCGCCTGCGTGGTGAAATCAGGAGCCTGAACGCCGACCTTGAGTGCGGCATACAAGGGCGCGGCGAATACGGCGCTGCCCAAGGCAAGGATCATGAGACGTTTCATCGGGATTTCCTTCGGTTCAAATGTGGATCGGCGGGAGTCTGCGCCATCGCCCAAGCGCCCGCAAGCGGGACGGCGTCATGGCATACCGACGGCGATGCGGCGAGCCGTCGAACGGTCAGCGGACCCATAGACTTCAGTGTAGGCCGCGGTTATCGGGTGTGATGAGATTTACGGTGGGGTAGTACGTGCGATAGCGTCGTGCATCCCGGGTGAGTATCGGCCATTGCATCACGGCGGCGTGGGCGCCGATGTAGAAATCCGGCAGCACGCTCTGTTTGGTGCCGCGGCCGCGTCGGTAGTCGAGAAAAGCTTTGCCGGCCAGAAACAGTGCTTCGTTGGGGATTTGCGCAATTCCCAATGCTGCATCGGCTATGACCGCATCAAGGTCCTCGATCTTCGCGAAAGCGATGGAAAGCTCGCTATAGATAATCGGGTTGATGGCAAGGGAATCGATTGTCGATGCGGCGTCGAGTTGGGATTGTGACCAAATCGCCCAACGAGGGTCTTCATATAAGACGTCGAGCAAGACGTTGGTGTCGACCAGCACCATGTGTTACCGGCTGCGCGTGAGGGCCATGATTTCATCTGTGCTCATGCGGACGGTGGCGCGACCGCGAAGTTTCGCGAAGCGGCTCACGGGAGCCTTCCTGTGCATGGCCGGGCGGATTACGATCTCGCCATTCTCGAGCTGCGCGAACGTCACAGGGGTACCGGGCTTGAGGCCGAGGTAATCGCGGATCTTCTTGGGGACGGTAACTTGTCCCTTGCTGGTGATTTTCGTGCTCATGAAGTATTACCTCGATGTTCGAGGTAGTACTCTACTGCATCGGCATTGGTGTGTCATCGCCGAATTCGAGAGTCTTTGGCCAAATACACAGAGCGAAAGGACTACCATGCTTGGCATGGAACAGGCGGCGGTCGTTGATTTGAAATAACCTTATCGACTGGTCGACTGCACGATCGCCTAGCGGTCAGCGGGCTCCCAATACCTCGCGCAGCTCCCGACACACCCGCACCACATCGTCGTCGCTCATGGCCGGAAAAAGCGGCAAGGTGACGGTTTCGCGCCCGACGCGAGCCGCCACCGGCGTGTCCTCCTCGCGATAGCCTTGCTCCCGGTAATACTTCAATCCGGGGATACAGGGATAATGCACGCCGATGCCGATGCCGCGCTCGGCCATGATCTTTTGAAACTCGGGCCGCGTCGTGCCCCGCGCACGGAAATCGATCAGCACCTGGAACATGTGCCAGCTGTTCCCCGCATCGCCGCGCGCCGGCAGCACCACGCCCGAGTAACCGTCCAATTGCTCGTAATAAAGGCCGGCGAGCTGCAAGCGCCGCGCGTTGAAGCCATCGAGGCGGCGCAGTTGACCGATGCCTATTTGTGCCGCGATATCGGTAAGGTTGCTCTTAGTTCCTGGAAACATCACGTCCACTTCGCCGGCGGCGTTGCGCTTGATGCCGTGGAAGCGGTATTGCTCGATCAGCTCGGCCGCCACGGCGTCACTCGTCGATATGGCACCGCCCTCGATGGTCGTCATGTTCTTGTTCGGGTGGAAGCTGAACACCACCAGGTCGCCGAAGCTGCCGATGGGTTTGCCCTCAAAGCGTGAGCCGATCGCGTGCGCGGCGTCCTCGACGACGCGCAATCCGTGCTGCTTCGCGATTGCATACAGCGCGTTCATGTCCACCGGCAGGCCGGCGAAATGTACCGGCATGATGGCGCGGGTCTTGGCCGTGATGGCGGCGGGCACGCGGTCGAAATCGATATTGCGCGTATACAGATCGATGTCGACGAATACAGGCTTGGCGCGCAAGCGCGCGATGACATTGGCGCTCGCCGCGAAACTCATGGCCGGCACGATCACCTCATCGCCCGGACCGATGCCGGCGACTTCGAGTGCGATCTCGAGGCCGGCAGTGGCCGACGTCATGACTCGCATGAGTCGATTGCCCCCCACGTAGGCGGCCAGCGCCGACTCGAAAGCCTGCACCTTGGGACCGCTCGCCAATTGACCCGAGCGGAACACCTCGGCGACCGCGGCGATGCTCTCCTCGTCGATGGCCGGGCGGGTAAAAGGTAGAAAAGGCTTCATCGGTGCTCCAAGTCCATTTACGCTTTCGATTCGCAGAATTTGAGTTCGTGAAAATGCGGCGCCTGGCCTCGCCATTCGGGAATATCGGCGGTCAAACCGATACCCGTGAAGCGCGCCGCAATGCGAGAACCGAGATTAGATTTCGGCGGTTCAGAGTCTTTGACGGCCGCGCGCAAGATTTGGATTATTTCTTCCTCCAGCGTCCGGCCATGGCGCGCCGCGCGCCGCTGCAATTGAATCTTAACGCTTTCTTCAAGACCACGAACGACGAATTGAGCCATCGCTGAATCTCCGCTCGTTATTATTTGATACTCGACACCAAAATCACTCCAACGCAGATTAGCGCGATCCCAATCATCTTGGCGGTATTCATGCTCTCGCCCAACCACGCCACCGACACGGCTGCGACCACCACGTAGCCCAAGGACAGCATGGGATAGGCGGTGCTGACCGGCGCCTTGGAGAGCGCGGCGAGCCACACGCACACGCTCGCCGCGTAGCACATCATACCGGCCCAAAACGGCACACTTCTTGACAGGATCGAGGCGCTTAACGTCAGCGTGTCGAGCGAGAAACCGGACACAGCCGCCAGAGGTCGCGTGGCAAGCTTCAACAGGAGCTGCGCCGCGGCGTTCAAGCCGACGCCCGTCAGGATCAACGCCCAGGTCATGGCGCTCATCGCGCGACTCTCTTGGCGATCCTCATGGCGACGTTTGTGGCACCGCCCGTCGCGCCGCTCATCGTCGCGCCGCCAGGATGCGACTGCCGTTTCGGGCCACCAAACGCATCGGCACACCGCGGCTCGTAAGGTCATCGAACATGCTTTTCTCCATCACCGCAAAGGCCCGCGA
>Ga0116229_10014597_pt1 | contig 10885 bp, 11 predicted proteins | sample S1TSphgellanicum_3_FD_87313 | JGI IMG/M metagenome (GOLD analysis project Ga0116229, IMG submission 87313) | Host-associated microbial communities from peat moss isolated from Minnesota, USA - S1T2_Fc - Sphagnum magellanicum MG | ecosystem: Host-associated > Plants > Peat moss > Unclassified...
AATCATCTAGCCATGGATTTCAACACAAAACTTTTTTAAAACAAAGAAGCGTGTGCCTATACAAAAAGTGGCAATGCACACACTAATGGCAATAGATGCAAAGAAGTCACATAATACCTTTTAAAAACCTTTGAGGTCCTTCAAAGTCCTTCAAAGCAACATGTTTGTTACACGTTAAATCTTAGCTTTCATAACAAAAACAACGCCATGTAATTCTCCTACATTGTTCAATACACTCCACATAAAGGAAGTTCTAAATAATAATCATTATGCAAACATGCAAAAATTTGGATTTCATAAAGGTCAACATAAAAGAACATCTTTCATCTTCCACACTCATGCCTACTACCTACACCATAATAAGCTTAACCAATTTGACATATTAAAAAAAACTACAAACTAGTATGTAAAATGTTGTCATAAGGTGGCACATCATGATTAGAAATTCAAGGATACAACTTTCAGGCTTTCAAAAGCACATCCTAATAGAGGATTTAAAACTTTGAAGGCCCAACAATTATTTGTAACAAGTTTTGAAGTAGGATCACAACACATGCCATAGACGTCATGTTAACAAACCTTGATCTAGCTATGATGAGATCACACACAAATATATCTTGCATTTGCACAAACTTGATCAATGCATGCACATATATTAGCAAAAGCAAAATGCATGCAAGGCCAAGCAAGATTTGTAAGTTCAATAGATGTTCAAATTTAGCTTTGTTTATTGATTTATAGGACTATCCAAGGACATTTTCACCCCAAAAAATATGTATTTTTCCATCACTCTTTTGGTAAGGCTCAACATCAAATCCATTTAGTTTTTGATGTTTCCATGAGATTCATAAGTTTTGTAAATTCCAAATGTTTTTTGGATGTGCGCAAAATAATCATTTAAGTTTTACAACAAGGTTTCCAATTGCTTTACAAAAGGAAATGCAAATAAAGTTCAAATTACTAGATTCATGAAATGGGTCATAGAATGGATCCCTATAAAATGTGAAACATAGTCATCTCGGATCTTTTTTTTAACACCCAACTTGATGCCTTGAAATACATTACACCATCAACCCCAAAGCTAATGAATTTTCTAGTAATCTACTTTCTTGGCATGCCCCCTCCTATCATTAAAGCCTCCATAATCACATTTGTAAGATTGTCAATCCCAAATCCTTCCAACATTTGATCTATGAAAATCAAAATAGGGATCTGTACCTAGTTCTCCACAACATAGCAATGGATAAATAACCAAGATTAATTGTCAAGGGTAGAGACTTTTTCAAAATTGATAATAGCAAATTGTGCAACCCCCACTACCACTTTAGTTGCCTTCATGACGTCATGGTGCATGAATCATGCCATAATCTACCCTAAATTATTTATCTAATTTTTTCCTTATTTTTTGGAACTGCAAAAAAATCATTAAAGGCCTTTAAGGATCATATTCCAACATTTGATAACCATGCTACAACAAATGTAATACAATTGCAAACTACATTACCTTCCTAGCCTTTTTTCTTGTTATTCAATTTGCTAAATACATAAAAACAATTTGATGATTATGATTAACAAGCTCAACATGGTTCTTTGCATGATTACAAATGTTTGTGTAATACTAATCCCTTTTCTTCATATCAAGTGGTATATCCATCTCCATTTTTTTGTGTCTTGCATGCTTGCAAAGCAAATCCCACTTAAAAGCAAATAGTTTTTCCTTTCCTTCTACCTACATACATATCTTGCACCTAGCAATGTGCAATCAACTAACTTCCACAACAAGCAACTCAACCCATGGTAGCTTTACAACCAAGTTTCTTGAAACTTCCTACTCCTATCATAGTTCCTTTTCTTCAACATCACATCATGTACATCAAGTGGGGTGAGCATATTTGGTTCAAGGGGTGGAAATTCACTCAAACACACAAAATCGTAATCACCTTCAAGATTTCGAAGGTCAAAGGTACAAGTTGATTGGAAAGGTGTAAAATGAAATGAAGAAGTAACATCTGGATTAGGATTAAGAAGAGGTCCAATGGCATAAGGTTCCTACCAAAATGAAAAAACTTGAACTTGTAACATGGTGGAAGTTGTGGTGCCATATTGAAATGTGAAAAATGGACAAGAGTCTCCACTTGAACCTTTATGTTCTTCACAAGTCTTAAGTGACAAGCATAAAATATGAAAAACTTGGTTATTGGATGCAAAATTTATAGGCTTATATAATGTGCATTGCAAATCAAAACATTCGAACAAAACACACACAACTTCAAAACTAAGATATGACAACAATTCTTTTATTACTAAAACTTATCAACCATTTCATATCATTGTAATTTGTACACTTCCATCTTGATCGTTAATGACATTTTTTAACACAATTATTTTAAGCAATTTTAAGGTGGATGTCCTAAAAATACACATTTTAGAAGAAATTCATCTATTCTGATTTATGAATGTCAATAAAATGAAACTTGAATTTCAACAAAATACAACATTATAGGTCACAACTTAATCATAAATTTGGTCAAAAACTCCATATGAATAATGCATACCAAGAACAATAAAGGCCTTTTGGACGAGTCATAAACCTATTCATTTTGCATTCAAATTACTTAACTTTATCACACAAATTCATTGTCAATGATGATTTTGCTTGAACATATAACCAAGGCAAAACCATTACGTGATGCCCTATAGGTTTAAGGTGACTTGGAAAACAATTTAACTATAGGTACCCAAATTCTTAAAAGGTTGGCCTTTTTCCCCTTCCTTTCCCAAATGCATTTCAAATACAACTCATTTTAAAATTCAATTTGAACACATGTGGCCTTGATTTAAGGATCTTCATTTAACCATTTGAAAATTTTGTTGGTAATATTGGAATGTAATGCACGATACAATCTAAAGAGATTATTTGAATGCCACATTTGTTTATGACGAAAAAATGTTCTAATTTTTTTATAAGAGTTTTTTTTAGTATCATGGATGGGGTTGCTCATGAAGCATATTTTGTTCAAAGAAATGATGTTATAGGGGTTCTTGGTCTATCGAACATTCAAAAATGTGCAATTATTTTGAGGATGTTGGCATACAATATTGCTACAAATGTTATTGATGAGTATTATAAGCTTGGCAAAATCACTACAATGGGGGCCATGAAGCAATTCATGGTCACCATTAAAATTTGTTTCTTATCTACATACTTGAAACAAATTATTCATAATGACATTGAAAAGAAAATGAAGGTCATTGTAGATAAAGGGTTTCTTGGCATGTTGGGAACATTGACTGTATCCACTGGGTTTGGAAAAATTGTCTCCTAACATGATAGGGCCAACTCCAAAATAAGGACAATGAATCTAACATCATTTTTGAGCTATTGTTAATCAATCATTATATGGATTTGCCATGCATTCTTTAAATTGCTTGTAGGTAACAATGATATAATGTCCTTAATACCTTTCCACTTGTTGATTTTCTTAGGGGGAATGCAACAGATGTGAGTTTTTTTGTAAATGGTAGCCATTATGCATGTTATTATGTCTTGGCTAGTGGTATTTATTGGAGGTGGAGTTGTTTAATTTGTTGAGACAATTCATGAAGCTATTAATGAAAGATGGCATATTTTTCAATAATGCACTTGAATAAGTTCACAAGGATGTAAAAAAATGTTTTTGCATTTTACAAGCAAAGTTTGCAATTGTGCAAACCCCATGTAAGTAGTGAGAAGTGAATACCATTGTAAATATTATGATTGCGTTTGTGATATTACACAACATGATCATTGAGGATCAAAAAGAGCACAATCAAGAGGCATTATTTGAGCCTCAAAACATTAAGAAACAATTTAGACATGGACTTTCATTTGAACAATATAAGCAAGGTATAAACTTGGAAGATGTGGATGCACATCTAACTCTAAGGGGTATTTGATAAAGCATCTATTGACACAAAAGGCCATGGACAATATAATTTATTTTTAAAATCATTTTTTGTTGTTGCATTGCAATTCGTAACATTGTTTATTTCAAGAATGTTTGTGCCTCTAGGTTGGAATATTATATTTATTCTATAACCCCAAGACAATCGTATTGTCATATTCCAAGTATTATGCATATCCAACAGCTATCATATGAACTTTTAATAGTTTTTTGGTCTTGTGTGTTGAAAATATTGTTGTTGAAAATTGACTATAGAATTATGATTATACACATCTCATGCAGGTGAACCGAACAAGCTTAAAGGAATATATAACATCTCCATTATAACATTCTAACTTGAATTCATTGAGACTAATAGTATTTCTACATGGTTGTAGAGTCCAATCCTAGGTTTGTGGTTGGGTTTGAACTATATACATTAACTCAAAGAATGTGGCAATTTCATAAAGAGCTCATTGGACATGCCACATGTTGTAATTCAAAAGCATTTTTTGCAATCAACTAATATTGTAGAAGACTTGATTCCCTTTTTTGTTAGGATTAAAGATTTATGATTAAACCAAGGTGGAATGTGCAAAGATCCAAGAATCAAATGAAGATTCTTTGATTGGATAGAGGAACCATAAATCTTTTGTTGGTTGCTTGTGCCAATATCATGTGCATGGGTCTCACATCTATTTGTGGTGTATTTGATGAAAAAATCACTACATATGCTTCTTTTGTATGTGCATTTTTTCTCTAGTCGTTTCATTATTGTTTAATTTAATAGGAGGAACCTTGTCTTTGGTTTTATCTCAATGTGCAAGATTGGTTGCATTATCCTTGTATATTGGAAGCTTTTGCTTTAGTGTATTAAGGTGTTTCTAACATGGTAGGTCTATCCAAGCAATTAAATGACTAAGGGGTAGTAGCATGTTCTTGCTATAGATTACACTAAAATGTCAACTTAGGTCATGTATATTTCTTCCACAATTCCAGTTCTCATAGTGTCATTAGTGACCCATCCTTGCCAAACTGGAAGATGTGCACATCCAAGGATTTTCTTGTCTACTTTTATTTGTGTAGTTTATCAATCAACTTTTGTTCCAACTATAGCATGAAGTTCAAAACAATTTTGTTGAGGACTTTTTGTTTCTAGATGTTGCAAAAAGAGAATAAACAAAAGGATAGGAATGGACAAATTTATGTAGTATCTTAATGATGGTCTTTATGTTCACCATTTTCATTATGCACCTTGGTAGCATGTGTGCTAGCATAGAAGGATTGACATGGATTTATGATGCACTTGCATCATGCTAAGGTTTCCTAGGACTATAAGCACCTACCATGAGGCAATTCAACATTTTGGACATGGATACATTGACACTTCATAGACTATGTCCTACTTCTTATAATTGTATCATTCAATTATGATAATGCATTCATGAAAGATTCATTGAAGGACTATTGTGATAACAATTGTCATTTTGATAATTGCAATAACATGATTGTCATCCCACTAAAATGTGGGAGCAGTGGGGATCACACCATGATGTTTTTCAACAATGGATCAAACAAGTTTGTGATATGTTCATTGTAGATCTATTAAGCACATTAAAAAAATCAAATAAACAATGGCAATTAAAACCACAAAATGATTTATTATTTGTGTTTAGTGGAGATGTTATAGTCTTACATGCATATGGTTTGTCTAGCATACATGTTCACAATCTTAGTTTTGATGAACCTTACAATATTTGTAACATTAGTGAAACATATTATGAGCAGTCACATCATGAATGCTTACCTTGGCATGCAGCTTAAATAAAATCAACACTTCTTGATTAGGCATTATCTACTTCACAACAACCAAAAAGCTAACAAATACATCATGGGTCACTAAATATGGAGCCAGACCTTGCTAGGAACTTTTCACCAAAATTACTATAGGAACATAGGTCAAGAATTGGCATCTTAACCTTTCATGATCCTTTTCAAATGTGTTTTTCCAAATTTTCCACCTTCCACATAAGGGCATGCTAGATTAACATTAAACAATGCAGCTCTATTGCATTTTTCAAACATATTCATCAAAATGGTGACGCCACCTTGAACTGAGATGTGAAGAGTAAAAAGAAACATTAGGCTAAAGTTGTATATTTATAATGAAAAGTTCACTAAATTCAACATCTTTTCATAAACATTTCCTTTTCATATGTGTTTTCTCACTTCTTGTCTACCAAGAATTCTAATGTTTAAGATTTGTCATAGAAACCAAGTATCTAAACACATTGTAATCTTTCACCGTCACTAGCTGTTGCATGATCCCCAACATGAAAAAGAGCAAATGTAGTACCAAACTTCACTTGCAAAGATGGAACTATTGAAACCTAGTAGACAATTCTCCACCATTGCCAATTGCACCATTTTGAAGACAACTTGTTATATACAATAACACACACACAGCATAATTTTTTCAACTTGATCTTTCGAACCAGTGAATTTTTATTCTCTGAAACTTTTCCAATTTGAATTGCCTTATTGCTGTTTACCAAGAACAAAGTTGCCAGGTCTATATGTATGTACAATCTAATCACAAGAAATGGACAAGTGAGAGAGAGAGAAAGAGTGTGACACTTGGAGGACAGTTGGATAGATCAGTAAACACAATTTCCACTAGAAAACTTTGAATCAGAGAGGAAGATGAGGTCTATGTAGTTGAATAGTTTCAAAGAGATGAAAGAAACCTCTCATGATTAGTTGAAGACTGTCAACAAAAGCAAGAAAAGGGGAAGAAAAGCTCACCATTGTCCTATCTAATTTGTTGTGAATCATCATCCAGTTTGGCATCTTAGACTTGATCACAACTCAACCACCTCCAAGAGCTTTGAAGCTCAACCATCTTAAAACAAATTGCAGAGGCAAAAACTACTTTAAGCATTTGCACATTATCTTGGTTGGAAAATCCATCATCTCCAGTAAAGGTGCAAGGACTTGTGGACAACAAAAGCACATAAAGCTTTGAACCTTTCCAAGACTCATTAGGTGCTAAAATTTTTGCCAGAGTTGGATCTTGCAGCAAACCAACTGATCACGTGCGTTATGGAACTTGGCCCTAAACCCATTGAGTACACATGATGTACAAGAAAACATCAACCAGACCACTAGAGGTTTCAGCCACTTCATCACAGTGGCCTTCACTTCTTCTCAACTCTCTGACCACTGGGCAACCTCTCTCAATATGAGCCAAAAAGAAGGAAGATGAGGGATTGGATTTCCTTGTTTAATATATACAAATCCAATGGTTTATGTAATATTTTCTCTTGCAATGTTCCTGACTCATTCAACACCACCACAGTCCCATAAACTCCAACAAATTTCTGCACATTTTTGTTTGATCTAGAACCATTTGGCCTCCAAGCTGGCTTTTCACCCATAGACTTGTTTGTTGCACAGTGAGCAGTCACATGATCCCAAAATGTGCTCAATTTCTGGCCATTGCCAACATGAGGTCAATTACACATTGAAGTCTAATTTTCTCCCAATACTTATTTTGAAAGTTTTAGGTGCCTCTAAATTAGCATGCGACAAATTTTACCCACAATCAGTTTAGAATATCAGTCTGGTAAAAATACTTTGATGTACATATAGGTATTTTGCACATGTAAGACACATTTCAGATAGAAATCATCAAAAAAAATCCATGGACTTTGAAATGGCATTTCTTCATACATGCAGTGCAGAATAGGCAAACTTCACAGTTGTGTTGATCTGCTACACCATCACTTAGAATCATGGTTATGTTGCAACTAGCACACAGCAATCTAGAAGCATGTAGAACTATACAACTCCAGCTTCTTGAGTCCCTCACCCTGCAAGCTCAGAGACTGACTGACTGCATCAGCTCCCAACAGTTCTTGCAGATGAGTAATCTGCCCAAAATCTCAGGCAAACCAGTATACAAAATCTGCATCCAGAGCCACTGTCAGATTTCTGAAAGCAACAAGAAGACTCAGTCATGAAGTTGGCTAGCACTCAAGAGACATAACTAACCAATGTGGGCCACACCTATTCCATGGATATTGGTCACTATGAATTATAACTTTGGTTTCTTCAAGTCATTCACAAGCATTGCATACCTCTTGACCATGTATCAACTGTACAGACACCACAAAATAGGTGAAACATGCCAGAATTGCAAGTGAACCACATGGACTTATCTGTCACACCTTCTCAACCAAAGGTAATTGACCCAAGTTCCCACTTTGGCTCCAAAAATAGATAAAATACTTTGCTACATAACAGTGAACCAAAAATAATAAATCACCTTCCAGCTCTAGTTATTGTGACTCTTGTTTAAACCTGAAATAATGCCAAAACTCACAACCTCTACCTCTCTTGGCATCAAAGGCAGAAGGAACCATCAGTGTAACTATGACATGAAGCCCACCATATATCAATGGTCCTTGTAAACCAAGGGCCTTTGATCTGGACTTTTTGTCTTCATCATGTAGATTCTCATCAGTGACACAAAATTGAGTTTCAAACCAGCCCACAAGATCTGCATGCACCAACATGTGGTTTTTGCAATGTAGGAACTACCACAACAAAGACTGGATTAAGTAAGATCTGAATCCCACACATACAGCCAACATGAAATGCCCCAAATCTCATGTGCATACAAGCATGGTTAACCTTGTAAAGTATGCATTTTTCCAGATCGAGTAATGTAGAAGAGCACAGATGCATACAATAAAACTCTAACTGGAAGATTTGCAACCATGTCAAGAGGAATCATCAGTGTAACTATGACAAAGAATTCCCATCATACAGCAGGATCCTTAAATACAAAGGGCCCCAATTCTGGTCATTTGATATCATCATTTGAAGCCTCTTATAATCCTCCAGACAGTACAGGTAAATCACAGCCAGCATGTAAGAAAGTAAAGACTCTAATTAGTCTTCTACATCACAATGGTCACATGTGAGATTGGGGTACTTGGGACTTCGATATAAATGGCGACAATATGAGACACTTTCTCAGGAAAACCTAACCCATTCTCAGGAGAGAACTCTGTAATCCGGAGCCTCAATGCTTTGAGAATACCACTTGTATCCTTCCTTACAGCTACTCCTAGAATCCACGAGTTAGAAAAGAGGCAGGTAGTTTTGCACAATTCTTTCTTCATCTCACGCCTAGTAGTATGGAGAATGCACTGTGATTAACTCTCATGAGAATCGAGAAACCACCATAAATGCAATGAGAAATGCACTTGAATTCAAGAGAAACCCTAAACCCTACTTCAGAGCATCAATTCACTCACTGTTTTCGATGCGCCTCGACATGCAGGGAAGATATAACGGACCGCGCGCTTCTCACTCCGATTGCTAATGACCCAAAATTGACCTAGTAAACACAGACTGACATCATTTCGTAGAGATGAAAGTAATAGGTTGAAGACAACGCTCTTGAGGAAGTCCAGAGCATCTGTCAAGGCATCCATAGAAAGAAAGACTTCCAACCCAGCAGCATTGAAACAGTCAAACCACCCCTCCATCAAGACTTCCAAACAAAGACTTCTACACAACAGGCTCACAGCAGCACAGCCATTTCAGACTAACCAGACAAAAACCTCCTTGTTCTTGCTGCCGTTGGTCGTGTTCAACACCAAGGCTTCATCATCAGAGAAGAAATCCTTCGCCATCGCTATCTACAGGCACTTTCGGAAATTCCATTTCTGGGTACATTCTTACTTGCCTGTTGTGCAAAAACAATCTTCAGAGGTGCCACCGCTTCCACAATTGGTAACTGCCGTGCAATCGAAGAAGACAGAGGCTTGAGGAATTAAAAGGGAAGAGTGGACTCGCGCGCGCCTGCTTTAGGGTTTCTGGAATTAGGGTTAGGTTATGTTCGGGAATAGGTATACAATTAGGAACGTGGGCTCCGCCCTGTTGCGCACTAATGACAATGAAATGATGACAGAAATGAGTTAATTTTGTGGAAATTAAGTTCAATTCCATTCTGTAGAATTCAATTCAACAATTGGGATTCAATTCAATTGGAGACATATAGACTATAAATTCATGCAATAAAAATTTGTTATTCACTTCTATCATCCATTGACATTGGCATCACCGGAAAAAAAAAAAAAAAAAAAAGTATACCAAAAAAACCAAGATCCAAAAAAACATCTTTCCATTCCATTCAAAGCATATTTCAAATTGAAACTTAATCTGATACATAGGGCCATAGTGGACCAGCACCCACCAGTGCACCATCCACTGGATGTCCATTAGTACTCAGTTGTGGATGAACCTCAACTGAGGTAATATTTGGGTTTCACCTTGGTAACCAAGTCTGTAGGAAATAGGTCTCAGATATAGGCAGATAGGTAGGAAAGTAGGCACCTTATAGGTCCATCTCAAGTGAAAAATCTTGAGTTCAAATCCTTTAATTGTGAAAATTTTCATTTTGGATGGCTTTCTCTTGAGGTGGTTGTCTTCTTCATGGAAATAGGTACATTGCCAGCATTTCCATGGGGAACAGAATTATTTCTTTTAGGACAAATGTGTTGAAATGTCCTTTATGGCTATGTTCCCCAACGTAAATGTGTTGGACTACTCCAAGACATTATATAACTCTAGGGGGCAATCCAAGACATTTACTTTGGGGAAAAACATTTATCCTATGGACTTTGTTTTCAATGAAAAAATATTATTTAAAAAATTTTAATCATATGAGTCAATGAAACATATTGTATTTTGTGAGTCCAAAATTCATTTTTGAGATTTTTTTACAAAAATCACCTTTGCAATTTGAAATTAAATATCTTGGAAAGATTTCCATAATGGATTCAAAAATGAACAATCAAAAATAATAATTAGGAAAATTCTTTTTGTATTACCAATATGAAGAATCATGTGAAACTAATGATTTCATTCAATAAAATCTAAGGCACAAT